>CZCA01002151.1_pt1 | contig 49066 bp, 39 predicted proteins | sample 591981 | NCBI WGS metagenome assembly CZCA01 (sample SAMEA3556810, study PRJEB10932) | anaerobic digester metagenome | reverse complement strand
GGGCGTGTTTTTGTTATTATACCCTACTGCCAGCAACTGGTTAAATCAATATACACAGTCCAATGTTATAAGTGATTATCAGCAGTCCTTAGAACAGATAACAGATGAGGATAAGCTAAGACAAATAGAAGACGCCAGACAATATAACCAAGAGCTTATTGGTAACGTTGTACTAAAAGACCCTTTTGATGCCGAGGCATTAAAGGTAATGAATGAGAATTATCCAAAGCTTTTAGCGGTAAACTACAGCGGTGTAATGGGATATATTGACATTCCCAAAATTGACGTTGATTTGCCAATTTATCACGGCACATCAACAGAGGTGCTAACAATGGGTGTAGGTCATCTGGAAAACACCTCTCTGCCTGTAGGCGGTTTAGGAACACACGCAGTTTTGTCAGGACATACGGGTCTGCCGTCAGCCAAAATTTTTACTGATCTTAATAAATTAGAAATCAACGACGTATTTTATATAAAAGTCATGGACGAAACCTTAGAATATAAAATTAACCAAATAAAAATTGTAGAGCCTAGTAACACACAGGATTTATTAATTGACACCAACCACGATTATGTTACATTAGTAACCTGTACACCATATGGTGTTAACTCTCACCGTTTGCTTGTACGTGGTGAACGGGTAGAAAATTCACAGGCTGATAATGACCAGCTGCAGGTTGATAACAGCAGCCGAAATAATATTGATAATAATAAAATATTAGGCTTGCCTACTATGATATTTTTCTTTGTAATTGTTGTGGTAGCAGCTGTTTTAGCTACGGTAACCATAATAGTTATAAAACGCAAAAAAATGAAACAGCACAATGTGACAAAAGAAACAGGTGATAGTCAATGAAGAAAAAAATTTTTTTGATTATTGCGATTGTATTTTTAATAGGCGGATTGTCGGTTATTTTATATCCGTCGATTTGTCAAAAATACAATGAACAGCAGGATATAAAGCGTATTGAAGAGTTCGACGAAAGTGTGTCACAGATGAACGATGACGCTGACAAGGATTTATCTAGCAACGACGATGATACCACAAAACCTGTATATGATAAAAAGCTGCTTGATAAGCTATACAATGATATGCATATGTACAATAACAATCTGGTAACAAATGGGCAGAATAAAATATCAGATCCCTTTGCCTATGAAACTCCTAGCTTTGATTTAAGCGCCTATGGTATTTATGATAATATATTTGGTTATGTGTCAGCACCCTCTATTAATTTAAAAATGCCTATTTATTTAGGTGCTAACAGCACTAATATGTGGTTTGGCTGTGCTCATTTAACATATACCTCTGTACCCATAGGGGGTAACAATACCAACACGGTTTTAGCGGGACATAGGGGTGTGGTTACTAAAATGTTTTTTGACAATATAGTCAATCTAAATGAGGGTGACACAGTGTCTGTAACAAATTTTTGGACGACGTTAAACTATAAGGTTATTGCCACTAAGGTTATTAATCCTACTGATAATGAGGATATTTATATTCAAAGGAATAAGGAGCTGTTAACGCTTATTACCTGTCATCCATACGGCTACTCAGACCAAAGATATATTGTTATCTGTGAACGTGTCAGCTAACATATTTCATAATTCCACACATAATGGCAATGGTTGTTTTAAACCAAAATTAAAATATTAGTTAGGTGATAGATTTTTTTCTATCACCTGATTTTTTTTGGCAGTAATATATAAAATGAAATCATACCTATTTATCAGCTGGTAAAATTAAGGCTAAGCAGGTGGCGTATGATATTTTTGCAGCCATAGGATTTTTAGGCTAAACATTTTAATAGGCATAGCTTATGCAGACTTTAAGCACAATATAATCAACAATAAAATGTATAGCCTAATAGAAATAGCTTTCCTTTCTAAAATAAAGCACAAAAGTAAAAATAAGTGCAAGCCACATTTTTTCGGGAATAAGAACAATTTAAAATAAATATATTTTACAAGGAATCCTATGTCACGAAATCTTTGAAAAAGCTACATATGTATGATATAATTTCTAAGGTGATAATATGAAATTAATAAAGCCACTGGACATAGCTTTAATAGTGACTATCTTATGTGTAACAGTATGCTTTTTTCTGTTTAATATGGAAAGTAAAAATAGTAATTTACAGGCTGTGGTACGTGAAAACGGCACAGTAATAAAAACAATAGATTTAGCCACCGTGTCACAGCCATATACAATAGATTTTGGCGGAGATTACCACATAGCTATAATGGTTGACAGTGATGGTGTAGCAATTACACATTCGGACTGTAATGATCAAATATGTGTACATACTGGTATGTTAACATATTCTGGCAGCTGTGCGGTGTGCTTACCAGCTAGATTTTCGGTTGAGCTTGTGGACTGTGATGATAATATAGACGCAGTAGTGGGGTAATATATGATAAGAAATAAAAATAGTTCAAAGGTATTGTGGCTTACCCAAACTGCTGTGATGTCTGCTGTTGCTATAGTATTGTCAGCTGTAGAATATGCTTTGCCTGACTTACCCATAGCAGTACCAGGTGCAAAGCTTGGCTTGTCTAATATAGCTACTATGTTTACAGCAGATACACTAGGCTTGCTGTCTGCTGTTTGTGTGTCTGTACTAAAGTCATTATTTGTGCTGATTACCAGAGGCTTTACAGCATTTTTAATGAGCTTATGTGGTGGGCTGCTAAGTACAATTATTATGTACATTATGCTTAATATACATAAGCATCCATTTGGTTATATCGGTGTTGGTGTGGCTGGTGCTGTTACCCATAATGTTACTCAGCTCATGGTGGCGTCATTAATAATGGGTGTAGCGGTGTTTGGCTATGCTGTGTATCTAATACCTGCTGCTATTATTACAGGTGGTATCACAGGGCTTGCATTAGGTATAATGCTACCTGTTGTTAAAAAAATAAATATAGGAAAATTGCAGGGCGGAGCATGAGGTAATATAAATGAAAAATACAGCATTAATAAAGAAAAGTATATCCTTTTTGGCGGCAGTTTTTATATTGCTTGCTGCAACAAGCTGTGATGCTGGCAGCAATAATAAATCACCTGTTGTACAACAAATATATGCTATGGATACAGTAATGACCTTAACGCTGTACAGTGATAGTACCACCCAGGAAATAGCACAGGCAACCGCGGAGATTAACAGATTGGAAAGACTTTTTTCTGCCACAATAGAGGACAGCGATATTTCCCGTATTACTAGTAACGCTGGCAGCTTTGTAACTGTTTCCAAGGATACAGTCGATTTGGTGGATATAGCAATAATGGTTTCCAAAATGACACAGGGTGCATTAGATATTTCTGTTTATCCGGTGGTGAAGGCATGGGGTTTTACTACAGGTGATTATACTGTGCCAGATGCCACCACCATAAACAGCCTGCTTCCATATGTGGATTATAATAAAATAACAGTGGACAGAGAAAACTTGTCAATAAAAATTGAGGAAGGTATGGCTTTGGATTTAGGTGCAGTAGCAAAGGGCTACACATCTGCTAAGGTGTCGGCATTGCTTAAAAGCATGGGGGAAACCGCCGGCGTTGTAAACCTAGGTGGCAATGTGGAAACCCTAGGCAGTAAGCCGGACGGTGACAAATGGTCTGTGGCTGTTGAATATCCCAACACCTCAAATTACTTTTGTAAGCTTTCGCTAGGTGAAACCTCTGTAATAACCTCTGGTGCTTATCAGAGAAATTTTGAACAGGACGGTACGGTATATCATCACATCATTGACCCATCTAACGGAAATCCAGCCAACAATGGTGTAGTGTCCTCAACGGTTTTGGCTGATAATTCTGCTATGGGTGACGGCTTATCAACAGCATTATATGTTATGGGGGTGGAGAAGGCCATTAGGCTTTATCAGCAATATAAAAGCTTCGACTTTATTTTGCTTGACAGCAATAACACTGTTTATGTTACTCAGGGCTTAAAGGAAAGCTTTACGCTGGCACAGGGCTATGAAGACTTACAGGTTAAGTACATTAGTAAATAATATGGAGAAAATAATGACTAAAAAAACACAGGTGGTAATAGCCACATTAAATTCTAAATATATACATTCAGCCTTAGCACCATGGTGCTTGTTGGCTGGTATAAGGCAGTATTGCCAATGCACAATGGTATCGGCAAGTGTTATAGAGGGTACTATTAATGAGCCTGTGGAAAATGTAGCACAGCGAATTATTGATCACAAACCACAGGTGCTGGGTTTGTGCTGTTATATATGGAATATAACTAAAATCCATAAATTAATTGCTATTATCAAACAAGCACTGCCAAATACCGTTATAGCTGTAGGCGGACCAGAGGTAAGCTATAATGCCAAAGCTGTATTATCAAAAAACATAATGATTGATTATGTGTTGAGCGGTGAGGGAGAGCTACCCTTTGCACAGCTTGTAGATGCTGTTAACGGTATAGGTGAAATATCACAGGTAGGTGGCATATGCTACAGAAATGATAGTGATATTGTGGTGTCACCACCATATGTATCAAATTATGACCCACCAACACCCTATTGTGAGGATTATTTCAAAAGCTTAAATGGTAGAATAACATATTTAGAGGGCAGTCGGGGCTGTCCCTACAGCTGTGCTTTTTGTTTATCTGGTCGTTGTGGTAATGTGCGTTACTATGATATTGAACGTACTAAACGGGAGCTTCTATTGCTGTGTAATAGTGGCACACAAACAGTAAAATTTGTAGATAGAACATTTAACGGCAATAAAAAACGTGCTAAGGAGCTTTATCAATTTATTATAGATAATTATGGCGGTAATATACCAGAGGGCGTATGTATTCACTTTGAAATAGCAGGTGACATATTAGACTCAGAGTCGCTGGACATATTAAGCAGAGTTCCAAGGGGTGCAATACAGCTTGAAATTGGACTGCAAAGCTTTAACCCATACACCCTAGATGCGATAAACAGAAAAACCAATGTAGATAAATTAACTAAAAACATAAAAGCATTAGTAGCTATGGGAAATATGCACATACATATTGATTTAATCGCAGGTTTACCACTGGAGGATTTGCAATCATTTGAAAACAGCTTTAATACAGCATACGGTTTACAGCCTAATATGCTGCAATTGGGCTTTTTAAAGGTGTTGTACGGCAGTGCCATAGGGGAAAATCCACCACAGTATGGCTGTAGCTACAGTATTATACCACCATATGAGGTTACAAAAACAGCATGGCTTACCCACAATGATTTAGTTCTGCTGCAAAATACTGAGGATGCACTGGAACGGTTGTATAACAGCGGTCGTTTTAGAAAAACCTTAGAATATTTGCTAACAGCCACTAAAGAAGCACCATTTATGCTGTTTTCCCAATTTGGCAAATACGCAGCCAGGCAAGGCACTGTAAGGGTGTCGCTAAATGATTATACCGCCTTTGTTTACCACTACTTTTCTAATAAAGTGGGCATAGACAAGGCGGTTCTGCGTGATGCAATGGTGTGGGACAGACTGTCAACAAATGCCTCGGGTAAGCTACCACAGGTATTGCAGATAAAGGATGATAAATACAGACAAATTAAACAGTATTTGCAAAATGGTTCAACCACTAAACAGGGTAGAGGTGTTAAGCGAGGCATAGCAATTTTATACTCTAAGCCTGTTGCTATATATGTAGATTATATAAGTAAAAATCCTATAACAGGTGAATATAAGGTTAATGCAGTAAGCCTAGAAGTAATAGAATAAGGTGTGTTTTATTACTAAATTATTACTGCTGATGAGGTTTTACTAATCAAAAAGGAATATATTGGTACTGGTAAAGGGAATGAAAAATAAAAGTCAACAAAGGTCAAAAAAGTAGATATTGTTAGTAAACACGAGAAAAGCGGAGATAACTAAAGATATCTCCGCTTTTTCACGTAAAAACAGACAAAAACAAAGTTTGACTTTAACTGACCTTGATAATATAATAGACACATAAGGTCAAAGAAAGTCAAAGACAAAAATAGTCGCTGGCTAAGGATACCTTGTAATAGCATTACTGGGCTGTATATGAAAACAATTAATGTTATGAGAATTTTTCCAAGGGGTAGAATCTTATGGTCAAAATAGTAGAAATTTCATATGGGATTTCAAAACTTAAAAAAATAAGCTGCTCGCCAATGTGAAAAAATAAGTATATTAGTTTTTTCAATATACCCAATAGAACTTAGAATAATACAAATTGACAGCTTTTAACATCCGATTAAAATAGACAGGAAGTGGCTATAAAAAATGAGAGTTAGCGATTTAGTGGCACAGTATATAACCAAAATGTTAGATGAGGACAACGGTATAGCAGAGATTCAGCGTAACGAGCTGGCAGGTACGCTGGGCTGTGTACCAAGCCAGATAAATTATGTGTTGTCCTCACGTTTTACACAGGAGCAGGGTTATGTGGTGGAAAGCCGTAGGGGTGGCGGCGGCTACATTAGAATAACAAGAATTTCCATGGATTATGACACCTCCATAATGCACCTTGTAAACTCTATTGGCAATACCCTAGACAGCACATCAGCACAGGTGATGATAGAAAATCTATTAACACAAGGATATATAGACACCAAGACGGCTAGGCTAATACAGTCCGCTGTTTCTGAGCGTGTATATACCGACATACCAAAAGCGTATAGAAACACAGTGCGTGCAGCAATATTTAAAAATATGCTGCTTGCACAGTATTAATCATAGGGGGTAATAATATGATTTGTAATGTATGTAAAAAAAATGAGGCTACTACTCATTATAAGTCCGTAGTAAACGGACAGGTAACAGAGCTGTGGTTATGCCCACATTGTGCCAACAAGGCTGGCTATAACAATGTTTTTAGCGATATGGCAACAGATTTCAGCAGTTTTTTAGGCAGCTTTTTAGGCAACGGCTTACCCTCACGAACCAGTGCCACACGATGCAGTAAATGTGGTTCATCCTTTGCGGATATTGCAAGGTCAGGTAAGGTGGGTTGTGCAGAATGTTATAAAGAATTTTACGACGAACTTTTACCATCTATTCAAAAAATGCATGGTAATATAGAGCATATGGGAAAGGTGGCAAGCCTTGGCAGCCCACAGGATAAGGTGAAAAGTCAGATAAATAAATATCACAGCCAGCTGGCACAGGCGGTTGCAAAGCAGGATTATGAAACAGCAGCTAAGCTAAGAGATAAAATAAAAGCTTTGGAGGAGGGACACATCAATGAAAAGTAAGTGGTACGAAAAAAGTGGTGAACAGGGTGACGTTATTATCAGTACCAGAATAAGACTAGCCAGAAACTTAGCAGAGTACCCCTTTCCATGTAAGCTGGATGTAGCTAAAAGAAAAGAAATAGCACAAAAGGTTAAGCTGGCGGTGGAAAACAGCAACTCCTATATAGCACATGAATTTGACTATATAGATATGGGTAAAATCAGCGATATACAAGCTAGCTCCTTGGTAGAGCGACACCTAATTAGCCCTAACTTTACAATAGACAGACAGGGTAAGGCTCTGTTGCTGACCAAGGATGAGTCTATAAGCATAATGATTAACGAGGAGGATCATCTGCGTATTCAGGTAATGACAGAGGGCTTAAACCTACAGCAGGCATATGACACAGCAGACCAAATAGATACACTTTTAGATAATACCTTGCATTTTGCTTTTGATAAAAAGCTAGGCTACCTTACACAGTGTCCAACAAACCTAGGCACAGGTATGCGAGCCTCTGCAATGCTACATCTGCCGGCATTACAAGGTATAAAGGCTGTAGAACGGTTGGAGGATAACCTGTCAAAGATAGGCCTTACATTGCGTGGTACATTTGGTGAGGGTACACAGGCAAGGGCAGGTCTTTATCAGCTGTCTAATCAGGTAACACTGGGATTGTCAGAACAAACTGCCATAGATAATCTAAAAAATGTTGCAATGCAAATTGTGTCACAGGAGCATTCAGCCAGACAATCACTTTTAGAAAATGTTGAAGCGGATGATTATATCAGCCGTAGCTTAGGCACACTTAAGTATGCCAAAATATTATCCTCTGATGAATGTATAAACCTGTTGTCGGCAGTGCGTCTAGGTGTGGCACAGGGACTAATAAAGGATATTAGCTTAGACACTATTAACGGCTTAATGGTAGATATGCAGCCGTCAACCTTAATGGAAAGCCAAAGTGAGGAGCTGTCCCCACAGCAGCGTGATATTCTAAGGGGAAAAACCGTTAAAGAAAAACTACAATAACATAGGTACTGACATTGAAAAATTATTGTCTTGTACCTTGACATACAGGAGGTATGTATTATGTACAATTTCAATGGATTTACAGAAAAAGCAAGCAAGGCAGTTAACTTAGGTATAGAATCCGCACAAAGCCTTGGTCACACATATATAGGTACAGAGCATATTTTACTGGGCTTACTACAGGAAAGCTCTAGCGTTGCCTATACAGCACTGGAGGAATCTGGTGTGACCTTTGAAAGGGTAGAAAACACAATAAAAGATAAAATAGGTGTTGGCAGTGTAACTAAGCTAACACCACAGGACTTAACACCCAGAAGCAAACGTACCCTGCAAATGGCAGTTATGATAGCATCTAGGATTGGTCATAACTATGTTGGTACAGAGCATATTTTGGTAGCATTGTTAGAGGATGGCGACAGCTACGCTGTTGCAATATTGCGTGAAATCGGCGTGCGTACAGAGGATATTATGAACTCAATTACCAATGAGCTAGGTGGAGATAACGGTGGCTATACATCACAGGGTATGGACGGCGTTTCATCACAGGGCGGTGAAAAGGGTAGTACCAAAACACTGGATAAGTTCGGTACAGACTTAACAGAAAAGGCAAAAAAAGGTGAGATAGACCCAGTTATCGGCAGACAAAAGGAGATTGACAGGGTTATTCAAATACTTAGCCGTCGTACTAAAAACAACCCATGCTTAATTGGTGAGCCAGGTGTGGGTAAAACAGCAGTTGCTGAGGGCTTGGCACTTAAAATTGCCAATAACGAGGTGCCGGAAATGCTAAAGGGCAAACGTGTAGTGGCACTAGACTTAACAGGAATGATAGCTGGTACTAAGTATCGTGGTGACTTTGAGGATAGGATAAAGGGTGCTATGGACGAGGTTAAAAAGTCTGGTAACATCATTTTATTTATTGACGAGCTGCACACTATCGTTGGTGCTGGCTCGGCTGAGGGTTCATCTGATGCCGCTAACATTCTTAAGCCATCCTTGGCTCGTGGAGATTTTCAAGTTATTGGTGCTACGACTATTAACGAATATCGAAAAAATATAGAAAAGGATGCGGCACTAGAAAGACGTTTTCAGCCTGTTATGGTAGGTGAGCCTACACAGGAGGAAGCAATAGAAATTTTAAAGGGCTTGCGTGACCGTTATGAGGCACACCACAAGGTTAAGATTACTGATGAGGCTATTGAACAGGCTGTTAAGCTGTCCTCCAGGTATATTACCGACAGGTATTTGCCTGATAAAGCTATCGACTTAATAGATGAATCTGCATCTCGTGTACATTTAAATCAGCATACAGAGCCTGACGATTTAAAGAAAATGGAGAAGGAGATTGAGCGTTTAGAAAAGGAAAAATCCTCGGCTGTAAACGCACAGGACTTTGAATTGGCAGCCAAGCTTCGTGACCAGGAAAAGGACGCCAGAGAGCAGTATATGGCACAGCAGGAAAAATGGAAAGAAAATCGTGTTCAGGGTAGCGATGAGGTTACAGGTGAGGATATTGCCACCGTTGTTTCAGGCTGGACAGGAGTTCCTGTTGTTCAGCTAACTCAGGAGGAAAGCGACCGTTTGCTGAAGATGGAGGATGTTTTACATCAAAGAATTATTGGTCAGGACGAGGCCGTAACAACTATTGCCAGAGCTATCCGCCGTGGCAGAGTAGGGTTAAAGGACCCTAAACGTCCGGTTGGCTCATTTATTTTCTTAGGCCCTACAGGCGTTGGTAAAACAGAGCTTTGTAAAGCCTTGGCGGAGGCTATGTTTGGTAACGAAAACAACATGATTAGGCTGGATATGTCCGAGTTTATGGAAAAACACACTGTATCCAAGCTGGTTGGCTCTCCTCCTGGCTATGTTGGTTATGACGAGGGTGGTCAGCTGACAGAAAAGGTTCGCCGCCATCCGTATTCTGTTATCCTGTTTGATGAAATTGAAAAGGCACATCCAGATGTTTTTAATATGCTGCTGCAAATTTTGGATGATGGCAGATTAACAGATTCACAGGGCAGGACAGTGGATTTTAGGAACACCGTTATTATAATGACCTCTAACGTAGGTGCCAGAGCGATTACCAATGAAAACCCAAACAACCTAGGCTTTGCATATGGTGATGACACAAAGGACGGTCAGGAAAAAATGACAGCAGATAAAATTAGGGAAACCGTTATGGAGCAGCTAAAGCAAACCTTTCGTCCAGAGTTTCTAAATCGTGTTGACGATATAATAGTGTTCAATAAATTAAATCAGGGTGAAATCGCCAGCATAGCCAAGGGTATGCTAGAAACACTGAAAAAACGTTTAGCAGATATGGACGTTACTATTAGCTTTACAAACGAGGCTGTAAGGATGATTGCCAAGGTGGGCTTTGACCCTGTATATGGTGCCAGACCTTTACGTCGTGCTATTGTTTCTAAAATAGAGGATACTTTGTCTGAAAAAATTTTGGAAGGTTGGATTAAGTCAGGGGATACGGTGGTATGTGACTATAAGGATGACACATTTGTTTTTGAAAAATAACACATTTAAGCTGAAAAGGTTATGTTTCTAAGATTGCTTGTTATTAGAAAAAATTAGGATATTTGTAAATAGTTGGAGTAAACACCAAATGAAAGATATATTCAAGGGGCAGCGTTAAGCTGTCCCTTGTCTTAATGTATTAAGCCGTATGGGTGTTTTTACACGCTCTATTTTCTTGCTGTTATATTTATTATAGAGCTATATATTATAATATATAACAAAAACAGGTACAGAGGTGACGGTTCACCTCTGTACCTGTTTTTGTTATTGTATAGGGTTTGAAATTATTCAGCGGTTAATGCACGGTTTAGCCATATAGCACCAATATCCATTGCTAGATACAAACCAGTTTTTTCGCTTGACTTTATAACCTGTTTTCTAGGGCTTACATCAGGGTCGGTACACATCAGCTGTACTGTTACCTTGTCAGCCACCTCTAAATCGTTAACAGTTTTCTTTGTTTTTACCTGCAATCGAACCACATAACGGTCCTCCATGCTGCCATAATATAATACATCACCACTTCTAACTAATGGTTTACCTTTATAGGTTGGAAACATTTCTTTCTTTGCCATATATAATTAACCTCCATTCACATAATACAAACATACAAATTTATAGAATATAAGTATAACATATATGTACATTATAGTAAAGATGAATTTCCACTAAAATTCTTTAAAGGATTTTTGTTAATATTTTTGCATGAACACTTGCAATTTAAAAAAATAAGTGTTATATTAGCTATAAGTTAATAAATTTACCATAAACGCTGTGATAAAGGAAGTAGCTTTCCTAGGGGTTTTATTCAGAGAGAGTCTGTCAGTGGCTGAAAGCAGGCTTATAAGATGTGGAAATGTGAAGTTCCCTTTTGAGCGGTCAAGTTGAATGTGCATTATGCAGTAGGCTTGAACGGCCGACACCGTTATATGTTTCAAGAGTGTTTGCTCTTTAGCAAAAATCAGGGTGGTACCACGGAAGTATGCTTTCGTCCCTTTTTATTTAGGGGTGGGGGCTTTTTTTATGTCCTAAAACAACAGCTAAGAAAGGAAAGGATACAATGAAAAATCAACTTGAAGCTATCAGAAGCAATGCAAGCCTTGCATTAGAGTCAGCTGCTACGCAGCAGGAAATAGAAGCATTGCGTATTAAATACCTAGGTAAAAAGGGAGAACTAACATCTATACTAAAGCAGATGGGTAAGCTTAGCCCAGAGGAAAGACCTGTAATGGGTCAGCTGGCAAATGAGGTTCGTTCATTTATAGAAAATGAAATAGCACAAGGAATAAAGGATATTAAAGAAAAACAGCAGGCAGAAAAGCTAAATTCAGAAAAGCTGGATGTTACGATGCCTGGCATCTGTAAGCCACTGGGTGATAAACACCCATTATCTATTGTTTTAGACGAGATAAAGGAGATATTCATAGGTATGGGCTTTGATATAGTGGATGGCCCAGAGGTAGAATACGATTACTATAACTTTGAAGCACTAAATATGCCAAAGGATCACCCTGCTCGTGATACTCAGGATACATTTTATATTACAGATAATATAGTTTTAAGAACACAAACATCACCTGTGCAGGTTCGTGTTATGGAAAAACAGCAGCCACCAATCAGAATTATTTCCCCTGGCAGAGTTTACAGAAGTGACACAGTCGACGCTACTCATTCCCCACTTTTTCATCAAATAGAGGGCTTGGTTGTGGACAAGGGTATCACCTTTGCCGACCTAAAGGGTACACTGGAAACCTTTGTAAAGCGTCTGTATGGCGAGGACAGCGTTGTACGTTTTCGTCCACATCACTTCCCATTTACTGAACCATCTGCTGAGGTTGACGTACAGTGCTTTAGCTGTCATGGCAAGGGCTGTCGTTTGTGTAAGGGTGAGGGTTGGATAGAAATTTTAGGCTGTGGTATGGTTCACCCCAAGGTGCTGCAAAACTGTGGTATAGACCCAGAGATTTACAGTGGTTTCGCACTAGGTATGGGGCTGGAACGTGTAGTTATGCGTCGTTACGGTATTGATGATATGCGTATGTTCTTTGAGAATGACGTTAGGTTTTTAAATCAGTTCTAAATATATCAAAGAAAGGAAGTAGAATAATATGAATCTTTCCATGAGATGGTTAAAAGAGTTTGTAGAAATGGATGAAATGACACCACGTGAATTTTCAGAAGCAATGACAATGAGCGGTTCAAAGGTGGAAGGCTTTGAGGTTGAGGGTGACAAAATAAAAAATGTAGTAGTAGGTAAAATCTTATCAATAGATAAGCACCCAGACGCTGACAAGCTTGTTGTTTGTCAGGTGGATGTAGGTGACAGCCAGCCTATACAAATTGTTACAGGTGCCAGCAACCTAACTGTTGGTGATATGATACCTGTTGCTAAGGATAACTCTGTACTGACAGATGGTACAAAAATTAAAAAGGGTAAGCTAAGGGGAGTAAAAAGTAATGGTATGCTGTGTTCAGTGGCTGAACTAGGTGTTACAGTACACGATTTTCCTTATGCTATCGAGGATGGTATTTTTGTATTGCAGGAGGATTGTCAGGTAGGTGACGATATTAGAACAGCTGTTGGGTTAAACGATACTAAGGTAGAATTTGAGATTACCTCTAACCGTCCGGACTGTTTTTCTGTAATTGGCTTGGCACGAGAAGCTGCCGCCACATTTAACAAGGAGCTAAAGCTACACATCCCCGTTGTAAAGGGTGGTAGCGGTGACTGTACCAATATGGTAGACGTGAAAATAGAAGCACCGGACCTATGCCAAATATACAGCGCTAAAATTGTTAAAAACGTTCGTGTTAAAGCATCTCCACGGTGGATGCGTGAACGTTTACGTGCCATGGGTGTCCGTCCTATAAATAATATTGTAGATATTACAAACTATGTAATGCTTGAATATGGTCAGCCTATGCACGCATTTGATTTGCGTTTTATAGATGATGGTAAAATAAGGGTGCGTCGTGGAAGAAAGGGTGAACAAATAACAACATTGGACGGTGTTGAGCGAAAGCTAAACGACACTAACCTAGTTATTGCAGATGCTAACAAGCCAGTAGCCATAGCAGGTGTAATGGGTGGTGAGTACAGCGGTATTGTTGACGATACTACCACCATAGTGTTTGAGTCTGCAAACTTCAGCGGAAGCAGTGTGCGTATTACAGCCAAACGACAGGGGATGAGAACAGATGCTAGTGCCAGATATGAAAAAGGCTTAGACCCTAATGCGTGTGTTCCTGCCTTGGAACGAGCCTGTGAATTAGTGGAAATGCTGGACGCAGGCGATGTTATGGATGGTATGATTATAGATAAGCAGTTTGAAAAAACACAGCATACTATTCCGTTTGAACCACAGTGGATTAACGGCTTTTTAAGCACCAATCTAACAGAAGCACAAATGAAAGAAATTTTAACTAAAATAGAATGTCGTGTAGAAGCCAATGACATTATTGTACCAACCTTCCGCCCTGACCTAGAGCATAAGGCTGATATAGCAGAGGAAATAGCACGTTTCTATGGATACAATAATATAAAGGCTACCCCGCTGCCAGGTGGTGGTCAAGGAAAATATACAGACAGACAAAAATACGACAATAAAATTATGAATAGTATGATAGGCTTGGGCTTAAGCGAAATATTAACATATTCATTTGTCAGCCCAAAATATTATGACAAGGTTTTAATGCCTGTAGATTCACCACTTAGAAAATCTGTAACAATATCTAATCCGCTAGGTGAGGATACCAGTGTTATGCGAACAACATCATTGCCATCTATGATGGAGATACTGTCTAAAAACTATAATAACAGAAATCCAAAGGCGTATTTGTTTGAGCAGGCCAAGGAGTATATTCCAACTGCTTTAGATAAACTGCCAACAGAGAAAAACGTTTTAACCGCCGGCTTGTATGGCGATGGCTTAGACTTTTTCGCTGTAAAGGGTATTGTTGAAATGCTCCTTAATAATATGTCTGTTTATAATTACGACGTACAGGCAACGGATAAGGAATTTGGTTATCACCCAGGACGCTGTGCTGTGCTTACGATTAATGGTGAAAAGCTAGGGGTTATTGGTGAAATACACCCACAATGTGCCAGCAACTATGGCATAGACACAAAGGTATATGCTTTTAGCTTAGACACAGATATTATGTTTGCCAATGCTCAAATTGAAAAGTCATATCATCCACTGCCTAAATACCCTGCTATTACCAGAGATATTGCTGTTATATGTAATGAGGATATTCCTGTTTTAACACTGGAAAAGGCTATGAGTCAGTCAGCAGGTAAAACCTTGGAGTCTATTAAGCTATTTGATGTATACCAAGGCTCACAAATAGAAACAGGCAAAAAAAGTGTTGCCTTTAATCTAGCGTTAAGAAGTGCCGAGGGTACATTAACAGATGAACAGGCAGCAGCTACAATGAAAAAGATTATGACAGCTTTAGAAAAAGCTGGTGCTGTTTTAAGAGCATAATTCCTTAACAAACCATTTTAATTTAAAATTTTATTTTTTGTGTATGTGAATTTTATATGAAGGTTTCGCTGGTATAAAATATATAATAAAAATTCTATTGCACTTATTTATTTTTTGTAGTACAATTACTTTACATTAGGAGGTGGCTCGTGATGGATAAAACTATGATATTCTCACTAGGTAATGATAAAGACGACGAAATCAAAAAAGGATTAATTGTAGTGTATGATGCTTTACGTGAAAAGGGCTACAATCCAATTAATCAGATAGTTGGCTACATTCTTTCTGAGGATCCAACATATATCACCACACACAGAAATGCCCGTAGTATTATTAGCAAAATAGACCGTGATGATTTATTGGAAACATTGGTAAAGTCATATCTAAATAAATAATCTTTAGCACCCGTGTATATGCACGGGTGCTTTTGTTAAGCTATACGTTAATTGCTTGGATGCTTAAGGATGGTTTGGGGGTTAGGGCTGTCTTGTGGATTTTTGCTTTTCAAAGGTAAGATGCTTGCTAACCTTGGACAATATTTTAAATACTATTAAAAAAGGAGAATGAAAATGATGAAAAAGGTTCTTGTAATGGGTGGTACATACTTTATTGGTAAGGCTATAACTCATGAGCTGTTGTTATGTGGCTATGACGTGTACACATTAAACAGAGGTACTACTGTTCCTGCTGACCAACGGATAACCCAGATAACCTGTGACAGAAACAACCATGAAAATATGAAAAAGGCTTTGGGTGGCTATTCCTTTGATTGTGTTGTAGATGTGTCTGCTGTGCAAAAAGAGCAAAGCGAAATACTGTTAGACAGCCTAAATTTCAACCACCTATCAGAGTATATTTTTATTAGCTCTAGTGCTGTGTATGCAGTAAAACAGCTGAATATCCCTTTTGCAGAAACGGACAAGCTAGGTGATAATGCCTATTGGGGACAATATGGAATAGATAAAATACAGTCGGAACAGTTTTTAACGGAAAGGCTTGGTAATACAAACATATCATTAAACATTCTTAGACCACCATATGTGTATGGAGAAAATAACTATGCACAGCGTGAAAGCTTTGTGTTTAACAGAATATACAACGATAAGCCGGTTGTAGTGCCAAATAAAGGCACTGGAATGTTACAGTTTATATACGCACCTGATTTAGCTAACATTGTAGCTACGTTGCTGGATAAAAGCCTAAGTGGAGTCAATATTTTTAATGTGGGTAATTCAAAAGGTATAACCACAAGCCAGTGGGTACAGGCTTGTGGCAAGGCAACGGGTAAGGCTGTGAAAATACTAACCTATGATTATGAAGGGGACGGCAAAAATGTTCGTGATTTTTTTCCGTTTTTTGATTATGACAATGTTTTAGAGGTTTCTAAAATTAAGACCCTTGTACCAAATGAAACTGATTTCCTTTTGGGACTTAACAATGCTTACCGTTGGTACCTGCGTAATGTTGACAATATTAAATTTAAGGACTATGTTGAGGATAATTTATATGAGATAGTGGAAAAATTAACAAAGTGTTAATTAATATTTCAACAGTATTTATTGTAATAATTCCTGAAATGTGTTATGCTTTATACCAATGAAGTATAAATATTTTATATAAAGGAATGAAAAAATTGGACTTGTTTTGTGAACAGCTGGTTAAAAGAAAAAAGACTGTAAAGGACACATTGATAATAGCTGCTATGTTTTTAACGCTTGTGGTTATACCTGTTTTAGGCTTTGTTCTGTCTATGCTTGTTAACCCGTACTTTATGATGGTAGCTATCTTTGTATTTGCTTTGGATATTTACTTTGTGTGGTATGTTGTAACAGGCAGAAATATTGAATACGAATACATTGTTACAAACAACAATCTAACTATTGACAGAGTTATGGCTAAACGCAGACGTAAACGTGTTATCTCGCTGGATATTAAAAACATAGACGAAATGTGTACCTTAGGCACAAAGGAGCTGTCTAAAGGCAAATGTGAAAGGGTTATCTTCGCAGGAGCAACAGATTTTGGTGAAAAAGAGTATCAAATGAAAATCTACACCGAAAAGTTTGGCAATACTCTGGTTGTTTTTTCACCAAACGAAAAAACTCTAAAGGCGATGAAGCCATTTTTAAAGGCACAGGTTGCACTAAATATTTTTAGAGGGTAATTAAAACAATAAATATTAGTATCCAATTTTGGTTGCATTTTACCGCAGTACCTGCTTACTGCGGTTTTGTTTTACAATAAAACAACATTTAATTATTGTATTTTGAATAAGAAAGGATGAATAGCAGTGAAGGTTTTAAATTGTGAGCAAACTAGATTGCTAGAAAAAAGTCAAGTAGACAGGGGCTCTACCTACTATGAATTGATGGAAAATGCTGGTGTACAGGCCGGTAAATTTTTAATTAGTCGGTTGGGCGGCAAAAGCGGTCAAGAAATTGCCATAGTATGCGGAAAAGGCAACAACGGTGGTGACGGCTTTGTATGTGCTAAATATTTAAAAAGTCAGGGATTAACACCTATCATTTTGTTGGTAGACGGCGAACCACGCACACCAGATGCAGTACGTGCATTTAATGGTGCTGTAGACAGCCGTGTGACAGTATGGAGAATATGGGAAAGCCGTGAAAAGGTTTTAGAAAAAATCCGCAATGCAGATTGTATAGTAGATGCAGTATATGGCATTGGCTTTAAAGGAGAGCTTAAGCCAGAAATGCTAGAGGTGATACGGGCTATTAACAACACACATAGCAGGGTGTTGTCTGTGGATTTACCAAGTGGTGTTGGCTGTGACGATGGCAGTGTTATAAACGGTGGGGTAAAAGCGGATATAACTGTTACATTTTCTACACCAAAGGTAGGACAGCTGTTGTATCCAGCTATGGATTACTGTGGCGAGGTGGTAATAGCACCTGTTGGCATAAACAAATGGCTGACCGCTGAAAGCGACAGCGTTATGGAAACTATAGAGGAGCAATATCTAAAGGATGTGCTGCCGCCAAAGAAAAAATCCTCTAACAAGGGTAGCGTAGGTACACTGCTTGCTGTGTGTGGCAGCTTTGGAATGGCAGGTGCGGCTGTAATGGCGGCACAGGCTGCACTGAAAAGTGGGGCAGGCCTGTTAAAAATGACTATGCCCAAAAGCATATATTCTATATGTGCCGGATATATACCGCAGGCGGTTTTTATACCCATGGAGGAAACAGAAAAGGGAACATTATCCCGCAATAATTTGGATAAAATAATATCTGAAATAGAAAGCTGTACAGCAGTAATGGTTGGTTGTGGCTTAAATATAGATGAGGATGTTGAAGCCTTGGTGTGTGAAATTATTCGACATTCTGCAAAGCCTATTATTATAGATGCGGACGGTATAAATGCAGTAGCAAAGCATATTAATGTGCTAAAAGAGGCTAAAGCCCCTATCGTGTTAACTCCACATCCCGGTGAGATGGCACGGCTGTTGGGGTGCAGAATAGCTGATGTGCAGAATGATAGGCTAAATGTTGCCAAAGAGTTTGCTATGGAAAATAATGTAACTCTTGTGTTAAAGGGCGCAAACACCATTATAGCTTCACCAAATGGAAAATGTATGGTTAATACAACAGGTAACAGCGGCATGTCAAAGGGTGGCAGCGGCGATGTGCTGGCTGGTATGTTAGGCGCATTTGTGTCACAGGGTGCTGATATGTTTAATAGTGCAGCAGCAGCAGTTTTTTGTCATGGAAAGGCAGGTGACATAACGGCACAGGAGCTTGGAATGTTGTCAATGCAGCCTACCGACTTAATAAGCAGACTGCCTTTTGTATATAAAGAGGTTTTGTAGATGAGGATATTAATTGTAGTAGAATCAAAGCATTTAGGCAACACAATAAAAATTGCAAAAGCAATGAAAAATGTAGCACCTGTTACCATTACTAATGTAGAAAATGCAATACGTTATAATTTTAGTGACTATAACATTGTGGGATATGGCAGCGGTATTTATATGGGTAAACACGACAAAAGGTTAATGAATTTTTGTGACCATTTGTGTGATGAAAAAGGTTATTCTTTTGTGTTTTCTACCAGCGGCGGGGCAGATTTTAAGTCTAATAATAAGGCGTTAGTAGAGCTGCTAAAGACAAAAAATAAAATCGTTTTAGGAACATTCTCATGCATAGCATTGGATAAGTTTTTTGTTTTGCGTCTTATGGGCGGTGTTAACAAAGGTCATCCAAATGAAACGGATTATAGTGAAGCACAAAAATTTGTGCTTAATATTATAGAAAAATACAAAACAGCCACAGCCAAAGACAGTGTAATTTAAAAGTCTAGAATATCTCCATTCTTTGAGAATATAATTTAATGTGAAATAGTGCGTTAAATTATCAAAGGGTGGGGATTTTTCTGTGAAAATAAAATGTGCGTTTTTGGCAATAATATCAATGGTTATTGTTGTTATAGCTGGTTGTAACAACACCAGTGTTCCAAACAGCATAAACCTACAATTTTCAGCTGCTGCTACACTGAATAATTGCGTGTATGATATTATTTATACTGGAAAAAACCTAGCAACAGTGACGGTAAGTGAACCAGAAGAAATAAAAGGTGTTACATACATATGGCAGGGCGGGGATTGCTCCATAGAATATGGTGAGCTTGCCTGTAAAACAGATACTTTGTACCTACCAGACAGCTCCTACGCTGTAATTATTGTAAATGTGCTTAATGAGCTTAACAATATGGAAAGCCTACAGGTCGTATCGTCGTCACAGGAAAGCACCGTGTTTAAGGGTAACTGCACCAGCGGCGATTTTACGGTGATGGTTGATAACGCTACCACATTTGTACAGTCTATCACCATGACTGACAGCGATATTTTAATAAAGCTGTCAAAATTAAGCCCCGTATATTAGTAACAAATTTTGTGACGAATATACGGAATAAAAAATATAAAAATGTATTTTTGTCATTTTGTGTCAAAATCAAATAACTCCTAATAATATGTTAAGGGTATAGTATAAAACCCAAAAAATTAGGTAAAAATACTTACAAAGGTAATTACCCAAAACAAAATTACGGAGTGTGAAAATGGTGAATATTAAACGTGGCGATATTTTTTACGCTGATTTAAGCCCAGTAGTAGGCTCAGAGCAAGGCGGAATTAGACCGGTTTTAATAGTTCAAAATGATGTGGGCAATAGGTTTAGTCCTACGGTAATAGCAGCAGCTATCACAAGCCAACAGGCAAAGGCTAAGCTGCCCACACATATACAGCTGGGTGCAGATACTAGTGGCTTAATGAAAGACAGCGTTGTGTTGTTGGAACAGATTAGAACCATTGATAAACGTAGATTAAAGGAAAAAATGGGATGTCTGGATGATAGCTGTATGAACATGGTAGATCAAGCTATTACGGTTAGCTTTGGTTTAGGCAATGATGAAAATATCAGACAGGCTACATAAGGCATTTTAAGTTAATACCAAGTGTAGCTTAGGCGTAGAGCCTTAACTTAAAAATAAAAAAAGATTCTTCTCGTTTATATTGGAGAAGAATCTTTTTTCTTTACTGTTTCCTTAAATATACAAACGTATTCCTTGCCCTGGGTAGATTGTGTAGGGGTCACTTATATTGTTGTTGTCAAGTATGCTTTGTACAGAAACATTGTACCGCTGTGAAATATTCCATAGGGTATCTCCAGGACGCACTATATACCACTTTGGCGGGTTTATCTCCTGTACGGGTATTTTTATTTGCTGTCCTGGATATATTTGGTCAGGAAAAGGTAGCCCATTGTAGCGTGCTATATCGTTAACGGTGGTGCCGTAGTATTGTGCTATACCCCATAATGTGTTGCCTGGCTCTACGGTATAATATATGATTGCCATGATTATGCTCCTTTCTAGTGGTTAAAACACCTATTATTAATATATACATTGGGAGCTGGTTTGGTGACAGTGATACATTATACAGCACATAGGATATATGATACTTTTTTATGGCTTATTTGTTCTGGGATATTAGAGGGTAATCAAATCTATAAATTCATAAACCTTGGGTTCTGAATATTTCTACATCTGTGAGAAAGGCTAATAAAAAAGGAGGTTTTCACAATGATAAATGGAAATGAAATAGTATGTGTCCACGGCAGAGAAATAATAGATTCTCGTGGCAATCCAACGGTAGAGGCAGAGGTAACGCTAAAATGCGGTGTTAAAGCCACAGCCAGCGTGCCAAGCGGTGCGTCTACCGGAGAGTTTGAAGCCCATGAGCTGCGTGACAACGACACGAAACGCCACGGCGGTAAGGGCGTGTTAAAGGCAGCAGATAACGTTGACACTAAAATAGCACCTAAGCTAATAGGTCAAAACGTTCTAAAACAGATGGATATTGACTATACTATGATAATGGCAGATGGTACAGAAACAAAGTCCAACTATGGTGCTAATGCCATATTGGCAGTGTCCCTTGCTTGTGCAAAGGCAGGTGCAAAGGCTGTTGGTATGCCGTTATATGCATATTTGGGTGGTGCCTTTGCCCATACTCTGCCTGTGCCTATGATGAATATTTTAAACGGAGGGGCACACGCTGGCAACAATATAGATATACAGGAGTTTATGATAATGCCTGTTGGTGCCAGAACCTTTTCTCAGGGATTAAAGCAGTGCTGTGAGATTTACCATACCTTGGGCAGCTTACTGAAAAAGCAAGGTATGAACACAGCAGTAGGGGATGAGGGTGGCTATGCACCTGACCTAGCTACTGACGAACAGGCAATCGAGCTTATTATGGAGGCTGTGACAAAAAGTGGTTACAACAACAAGGAAGTAAAAATAGCCATTGATGCAGCTGCCAGCGAATGGTATGAGGATGGCAAGTACAGACTGCCGAAGCGTGATGTGGTAATGTCCAGTGAGGAGCTGGTTTCACACTGGGAGGCTATGTGCAATAAATATCCTATTATTTCTATAGAAGACGGACTAGGTGAGCGTGACTGGGACGGCTTTACAGAAATGACAAAGCGGTTAGGTGACAAGGTACAGATAGTGGGTGATGACCTGTTTGTTACTAATACAAAACGTTTAACAGAAGGTATTAATAAAAAAGCCGCCAACTCTATATTGGTAAAAATTAACCAAATAGGTACAGTGACAGAAACGCTTTCCGCCATAGAAACAGCTAAACGTGCGTCCTACACAACGGTTATATCACACCGCAGCGGTGAAACAGAGGACACCACTATTGCTGACTTAGCAGTGGCAGTAAACGCAGGACAAATAAAAACAGGAGCACCTTGCAGAACAGACAGAACAGCGAAATATAATCGCCTGCTACGCATAGAGGAGCAGTTAGGTGCGGTTGCAGAGTTCGGGTACAAAATTTAATCTAAATTAAATATTATTATTACCTTAATTTACCGCTTGTTTCGTCGAAATGCACAAGAAACAAGCGGTAAATTCTCTATTGGTATTAATATTATTATTCTATAAAAGAAATTTTATTAGATGTAATTTGTGTTAAAATTACTAATATAAATTCAATTAGTTGTCTAATGTGTCAAAGGTAATAATATAAATATTAATAACACCCGTATGGTAGTGCCTTATTCAACGGGTAAAAGGGAGGACTACCAGTGTTTGCTAAAAAATTATTAACAGGAGTATTTTCGCTTATGTTTATTTTTTCTACATCAATCAATCCGCTAAATGTTCAGGCAGAGGAAAATTATGCTTTACAAGCACAGCAGTTGGATAAAATCGCATATGAAGGTGACGATTTAGGTGCTGTATATACAAAGGACAGCACAACGTTTAAGGTATGGGCACCTACAGCATCTACAGTCTTACTGAACCTATATTCTACAGGCAGCGATGATGAGGATGGAGCTGAAAAGCTTTCACAAACTGTTATGGATTATGACACTGAAAATGGTGTGTGGTCTGTGACAGCACAGGGAGATTTGAACGGAGTATATTATACATATTCAGTCACTGTAAACAACGAGGAAAATGAAACGGTTGATATTTATGCTAAGGCTGTTGGGGTAAATGGTAAACGTGGAATGGTCATAGACCTCGAAACCACCAACCCTGATAATTGGGATAATGACAAATATGTTTTGCAGGATAACCCAACAGATGCCATTGTTTGGGAAGTACATATAGGTGATTTTTCCCAACAACAGGAATCAGGTATAAAGGATGAGTACCGTGGAAGGTATTTGGCGTTTACACAGGACGGTACTACCTTAGTAGGTAATGAGGCTATACCTACAGGTATCAGCTATCTAAAGTCACTGGGTGTTACTCATGTACAGATTAACCCGTTTTATGATTTTGGTTCAATAGACGAAACCAAGGCATCCTCCAAGGATTACAACTGGGGCTATGACCCTAAAAATTACAACGTACCAGAGGGCAGCTACTCTACAGACCCTTACAATGGGCAGGTTAGGATAACCGAAGCCAAGCAAATGATACAGGCACTGCATAATGCTGGTATCGGTGTTATTATGGACGTGGTTTACAATCATACCTACACCTTGGAGGATAGCTTTTTTAATATGACTGTACCTAATTATTATCATCGCTTTAATGATGATGGTACACCCTCTAATGGTTCAGGCTGTGGCAACGATACAGCCTCAGAACATGAAATGTATAGAAAGTTTATGATAGAATCTATCCACTATTGGGCAGAGGAATACCATATAGATGGTTTTCGTTTTGACCTGATGGGTTTACATGATGTAGATACCATGAACGCTATTCGTGATGATTTAGACACCATCGACAGCCGTATTTTAATGTACGGTGAGGCTTGGAACCTGTCAACCAATACACAGGCAAAAATGGCAAATCAAGATAACGAAAGATTTCTTAGTGACCGTATAGCCGCCTTCAATGATGGTATGAGAGATGCTGTAAAGGGCAACAACTTTGAGGCAACAGGCAAGGGCTTTGTACAGGGCGGTGGCTCTCGTATTGGTGTAAAGAACGGTATAAAGGCAGCCACTAATACTTGGTCGGGTTCACCAAACCAAGCTGTTACATACACATCCTGCCACGATAACTTTACCTTATATGATAAGCTGGTGGCATCTATGATAGGATTGGATGGCAGCTACAGACAGCGTAACGAACAGCTAGTAGCTATGAACAAGCTGGCAGGTGCTACAATTCTCACCTCACAGGGTATGTCCTTTATGCTTGCAGGTGAGGAGATGGCCCGTTCTAAGGACGGCGACCATAATAGCTTTATTTCCAGCAAGGAGCTTAACCAGATAGATTGGACTAACGTTTCCACCTTTGGGGATTTGACGGCGTACTACACAGGCTTAATTCAGCTTAGAAAAGCCTATTCACCATTTAGAGATGCTACAAAAACCACCGTTGATTCTATGAATTTCTTTGAGAACACAGATAACAAGGTGCTTGCTTATTCTATGGAAAACAAGCTGGCAGGTGAGGATGAATGGTCAAAGGTTATATGTATTTATAACAGCGATACAGAAAGCAGCAAGGATGTTACACTGGAAGGTGATAATCTATCAGAGAAATGGATTGTTGTTGCCAACGACCAAAAGGCTGGCGTCTTACCAATAGGTCAGGTAAGCGGTAACGTTGTTACCGTGCCAAAAACATCGGTGATGATTTTGGTAGATAAGGATAGCTTTGATAAAGCAAGCGTTCGCTCTGATGAAAAAACTACTGAATTTAAAAAGACCTTAACCCAAAGCATAACAAAGCCTACAGAAAAGGATAACATAACAGCAACCGTTACAAAGGATGATACAGGTACTAGGGACACTGGCAATCCCCTAGTACCCCTAATCATAGCAGGTGTAATAGTTGGCGGCATAGCAGTTAGTATGTTAATTTATAAAAAGTTTGGCAGGAAAAAGTGAACAAGCTGTACTAAGTAATATGGCGGTGTCGCTAAAAAATGTTAATCGTTCTGCGTTGCAGAGATTATATAATAATTATTTTATTTGAAGGAGGAATTTGAATTGAAACTTAAGAAAATCACGGCGGTTGTATTATCAGCGTTAATGGTTGCCAGTGCAAGCACAATGGCTGTAACAGCAGCTGACATTGACAGCACTAACCCTTATGAACAACACGCAGCAGAGCTAGACCAACACGCATATACTGGTAGTGACCTAGGTTCTACATACTCACAAGCTTCTACAGTCTTTAAGGTGTGGGCACCAAAGGCTACAAACGTAAAGGTAAATCTGTATGCTACAGGCAGCGACACTGAAGCCGGTGCAGAGGTCTTAGGAACATATGATATGACATTTTCGCAGGACAACGGTGTATGGGAAATAACCGTAGACGGTGACCTGAAAAATGTTTATTACACATACAGTGTCACTACTAATGGCGTTACGAAAGAAGTAGTTGACGTATATGCTAAAGCAGTAGGTGTTGAGGGCGACCGTGGTATGGTAGTTGACCTTGACAGTACCAATCCAGAGGGCTGGGATACAGACAGCAATTTTACAAGAGTTGCAAATCAAACAGATGCCAATGTTTGGGAAGCACATATAAAGGATTTCTCATATGATGCCAGCTCAGGTGTATCTGACGCTAATCGTGGAAAATATTTGGCATTTACAGAGGATGATACTACGCTAAATGGCGAGGGTACATTCAAAACTGGTACTTCATATATAAAGGATGTAGGCTACAACTATGTACAAATTAATCCTTTTTATGACTTTGGTTCAGTGGTAGAAGCAGGTGATGATACTCAGTTTAACTGGGGTTATGATCCTAAAAACTATAACGCTCCAGAGGGTTCATATTCATCTAACCCATATGATGGTAATGTAAGAATTAACGAAGCAAAGCAAATGGTTCAAGGCTTACATGACCAAGGCATAGGCGTTATCATGGATGTTGTTTACAATCATACACAGTCCAGAGAATCATGGCTGCAGCAGACAGTTCCTGATTATTATTACAGAATAAATGCTGATGGCACATGGTCACAGGGTTCAGGCTGTGGCAACGACACAGCATCAGAGCGTGCAATGTACAGAAAGTACATGATAGATTCTGTTACATATTGGGCTAAGGAATACCACGTAGATGGTTTCCGTTTTGACCTAATGGGATTGCACGATGCTGAAACAATGAACGCTATCCGTGCGGCATTAGACGAGATTGACCCTGACATTATTATGTATGGCGAGGGTTGGTCAATGGCATCTACATTTGATACAGGTGCTGTTCCTGCTACACAGGCTAACTCTGATAAAATGAGTACTAGAATTGGATTTTTTAATGACCAAATCAGAGATGGTATTAAGGGTAGTGTGTTCGAGGCAACAGGCAAGGGCTATATTCAAGGCTCTACAGCTTCTGCTAAGGCCGTTGCATTAGGACTAGGCGCTAACACAGCCAGTGGTGGTAACTGGAAAGCACAGGAACCAGAACAGACAGTAACATATGATTCCTGTCATGATAATGCTACCCTATATGATAGACTGGTTTATTCATTAGGCGGCGAGTTTAATGAGAGAAATGAAACATATGTACAGATGAGCAAGCTGGCATCTTCTATCGTATTCGGTTCACAGGGTACTGGCTTTGTACTAGCAGGTGAAGAGTTCGCCAGAACTAAGCTGGGTGATGAGAACAGCTATGTATCATCACCTGATATTAACAAGCTGGATTGGACACGTATAGTACAGTATGCAGATGTAGTTTCATATTATCAAGGTATGTTGGAATTTAAAAACTACTTTGACCCAATGAGAACAACTACAAAATCAGATTGTTACACATCTTCATATGATAAAAAAGGTCTAATTATTTCTCAATATACAGACACAGGCTTCACATGGGATGACGTTGTAATGCTGTACAATAACAGCGCAGAGGCTCAAACAGCTACTATTCCTAATGCTGATGCTTCAGCACAATGGGTAGTGGTAGTTAACGGTGACCAGGCAGGTATCCAAAAGATAACCGAGGTTACAGGTAACACAATAGAGGTTCCAGCAACATCAGCATTGTTCCTAGTAGACAAAGCAAGCTATGATGCATCCGATATTAAAGCAGACAAGGGTATTGTAAAGGTTGAGCATATTAACCAAACAACAGGGGAGGTTATGTCAACAGTTACATTAACTGGTACGTTTGGACAGGCTTATCAAGCTATGGCTAGCTCACAGTATGACTTGTACTACAATGTAGTAGGCAATTCTGATAATACATCAGGTACATATTCTAAAAATGAAACAACTGTTAAATTCTATTACGAACCAAACCTACTAACACCTAAGGATGTAACAGGTGATGGTGTGGTTAACATGAAAGATATTATAGCTATTCAAAAACATATAGCAAAAATTGATACTATGACAGAGGAGCAGATAGCTCTGGCAGATACTAACAGAGATGGCATTGTAAATATGGCTGATGTTATTTTGTACCAAAAACACGTTGCTAAATTTACAGATGAAAGCGGTATAGGCACTGTTACTACCAACTACTTTGATGCTGATGGTAAGCAAATTGCTGACAGTACTGTTCAAAAGCTAAAGGTTGGTGACAACTATACTACCTCTGCACAGAAGATTAATTTCTACAATGTTGATGAAGCTAAGCTGCCTGCCAATGCAACAGGCAAGGTGAAAATTGGCAACATAAGCGTTGATTACTATTACAACTTTGAGGCAGTGCAGTCTGAAATTCATGTATATGTTCCTACCGAACAAACATGGGTACCTAATTTCTACGCTTGGGAGGAAACACCATCTGGCACAGTTCAGGATACAGGTGCATGGCCTGGTAAGACGATGACACCGGACACAGAGCTAGGTGACGGTTGGTACTCATACACATTGTCTAACGGAGGTAACTATAACTGGATTATTAACGGTAAATCTGGACAAACTGCTGACCAAAAGAACTATTCTGGTAACCTGTGGATTTACATGAAAAACGGCACAACCGTTGACCATGTTGACACTAACCCTCCTGCATAATTCTTAAAAATAGTTAAATTATTAGTCAGACTATTTATGGCAATATATGTTTGACAAAACACCCCCCTTATCGCATAGTGATGAGGGGGGAATGTTTTATTGGCTCTTTGTCAATAGCTGGGGTAAACCCAAATAAAACAAAAGTGAAGCAAGCGATGGCGTTCAGCTATCGCTTGCTTTATGTATAGGTAACTTTTGATGGGCAAACATATGTAGGATACGATTACGAAAACGTTTGAAATCGTGGTAGCCATAGGCATTTCTTTTAAGAACCTTCATTTTGTTGTACAACATTTAGTAAAATCATTAGAAATATTCATAGGTAAGCGGTTAAGAATACCAGAAAACCAGTTAAACATTGTTTTGGCACAGTCTGTAAATTAAGGAACATCACAATCAAGTATTGAAAAAATTTATTTATAAATCTAAGGCAACAAATAATTTAATGGATTTTCTATATCCTAAATATGTAGTGCAAATATATATTATAATCCCAGCTGTCAGAAAAATTAGCTTAGGAAACAAAAACTGTGGGTCCTTAGTATCAATGCAATCCCTCATAAACGGGATAACGTGTACGCTGGTTTCAGCTAAAATCATATACACTGCAATAATAATACTAGATAATGCAAAGGAAAAACCGACCTTATTTGGGTCTTTATAATATCTTGTGAAAAAAACCAAGTTGAACAATCCTAACATAATGAGTGACAGCCCGAAGAACGCAATATTCGCTTCTATTCCAACCTCATTATCAGGTATTGTAAATGTTCTTCTTATTAATGCAAAGGGTATAGCTGCCAACAGCTGAACTAACTCTACCGCTATAACAAATAAAAATCTTCCTTTTACAATGTCCTTCTTTCGTATAGGTAAAGTCATTGTATAAAATATATCGTGATTTTCACGACCGTTCAGACACATAAAGAATATTCCAAGTGCAGAATAAAAGAAGGTTACATAATATGGGTAGTTTGGTATTAGCATCATTGCGGATAATGACAGAAAAATTAATGTAGTAGGGTGAGTTACTAGCTTTATTTCTTTATATAACATATTTTTCATATCTATTACTCCTTTTCAATGTGAATCATAATTGATTCTAAATCAGCATCACTACACTTGACATTTATTTTTTTACTATCCTCTGTATTTATAATTGCGGTATAACCACTTTTACTTCTCTTATAACCAATCAGCACGGGCTTGATATGGTCAGTTAACTGTTCCTTTGTTAACTCCACCAGCTTGTACTTGCTGGTAAATGTATTTATATCAGTGCTTGCGATTATAGTGCCGTTTTTTATGTAGGTGATTGTGTCGGCACATTTTTCAAGGTCTGAAGTAATGTGTGTGGAAAATAGTATTGTTATTCCCTTGTCGCACAGGGTTAAGAAAATATCCAATAAATCATCTCGTGATACAGGGTCTAAGCCGCTGGTAGGCTCGTCCAAAATCAAAAGCTCTGCGTTATGTGACAAAGCCAATGCTAAGGAGTATTTAACCCTCATGCCAGCGGATAATTGGTCAGCATTTTTATTGTCATTTAGTTTAAAAAGCTTTAGATACTCATCATAAGCCTTTTCGTCCCAGCTTTTATAAAAACGACGTGTCACATTTGTAATAGTACGTAGCTTTTTTTTAGAATAGTAGTCAATACCCCCAGAAACAAAGCCTAGTTTTTGCTTAATTTCAAATTCATTTTCAGAAAAGCTTTTCCCAAAAAATAATATTTCTCCGCTGTCTGGATGAACAAAATTAAGTATGGATTTTAAGGTCGTTGTTTTACCAGCACCATTTCGTCCAATAAACCCCATTATTGTACCTTTTTTTATGTCAAATGAAACATTATTCAGATTAAAGCTTTCATAGCTCTTACATAAATTTTTGATTGATAGAACATTCATAGGTTATCCTCCATATCATTGCCTTCGTTCCAGCTTTTCCCAAATATCTTTTGTGACAATTTAGAAAACATATTTTGTGGCGGTATAGCTATACCTTTTTTTTCGTCACCTAAGACAATAAGCGTATCACCTGGTTTTATGTTGAAAACATCTCTAGCCTCCTTTGGAATAACAAACTGTCCTTTCTCGCCTACCTTTACCGTCCATGCAAATTTGCCCTTTGGAAATGCCATAATTAATCCCCCTTATTTTATGCTGAGAAAAGTATGAAATGTATAACTTGTATTACTTAGTATACTCTATAAAATTTTTTTGTCAACAACAAAATCCAGCATAGCTTAGGTGATTTTCCAAGCTTTACTGGATGTATTTTTTTCAAAACTAAAATATAAAATTTTATTGTGTGTTATATGTTGTATTCGTCTATCTTGTGTTTAATTTCTAACATCCTTTTATAATCCTTGTGACCGTTTGCTTCCAAACTACTGCTGCAATCTAAACAAAAAGCATGGGTTTTCAGTGCCTGTGAAATATTATTGCAGTTTATGCCACCAGCCAGAAAAAAAGGTATGCTTAGCTTTGGTATTAAGCTCCAGTCAAACTGCTTGCCTATACCTCCGTATTGACCTTTTGAATATGTGTCCAGCAAAATGTAGTCAACAGGCAGGACAGAGGCGGTTAAAATATCCGCTGTTGTTTGTACCTGTATAGCCTTAATAATGGGTAGCTTAGTTTTGCTTTTAAGGGATTGTATATATTCTAGGTCTTCGTTCCCATGAAGCTGTATTAAATCAATTGTATTACTGTCTGCTATTGTTGTAATTTTATTAATATCAGCATTAACAAAAACGCCAACAGCTTGTATGCTGGGTGACAGCCTTTTACGTAATGTTATGGCATCCTGTGGTGTTACATTACGTTTGCTTTTGGCAAAAACAAAGCCTATATAATCGGGCAGACATTTGTTAGCATATTCAATATCCTGTACTTGGCTTAATCCGCAAAATTTTATTTTTGCCATTATATAATATCCTTTCGCAAATAATTAAGTTGTGCTTTTTTATCCTTAGCCCGCATCAAATTTTCTCCGATTAATACAGCATTTACGTTTGCATCGTATAAATTTTTTACATCTGTACTGTTGCTTATACCGCTTTCAGCTACAAAAATTATATGCTCTGGGACAATTTTTCTTAGATTAATTGCATTTGATATGTCCACATTAAATGTCTTTAAATCTCTGTTATTCACGCCAATTATTCTAGCACCAGCAGATATAGCTGAATGTACCTCCTGACTGTTATGAGCCTCCACCAATGCACTTAGACCTAAGCTGTGGCATAGCTGTATGTATTTGTTGATTGTTTCTGTATTCAATAGTGAACAAATAAGTAATACAGCGTCAGCACCAATAACCTTTGCCTCGTAGATTTGATATTCATCTACGATAAAGTCCTTCCGTAGCAGTGGTGTGTTAACAGTATTATGTATATCACTTAAATATTTGTTGTCACCACAAAAAAATTCTGGCTCTGTTAAAACAGATATAGCCGCAGCACCTGCCGATTCGTATTCCTTAGCTATTTGTAAATATGGAAAATCCTCTGCTATTATGCCTTTGGAGGGGGAGGCTTTTTTTACTTCACAAATAAATGATATTTTATCCTGTTTTAAAGCCTTTTCAAATGGAAAGTTAAGGGTGTCTTCTCTGCACATTTGTTCTGCTGTTTTTATCATTTGATTTTTAGGACATAGCAGCTTTTGCCTTTTTACTCTTGTTTTCGTAGATGCTGCCAAAGTGTTTAATATCATATTTATACCTCCTGAGTAGCCCTTACAAAGGTTTCAAGCGTGGTTTGTGCTTTACCGCTGTTTATAAGGGTTGTTGCTGTCTGTACACAATCCTTTATTGTACAGCTGTCTGTTCCTAAATACAGACTAAGGGCAGCGTTAAGAATAACTATTTCACGTTTAGCACCTGTTTCCTTACAGGATAAAATATCCTTTGTAATCTGTGCATTCTCCCTTGGAGTACCACCGATTAATTGGGATAAGGGATAACGCTGTAATCCAAATTCTTCGGGGGTAATGTCGTACATTGTTAGAGTACCATTTCTTATTTCGCAAACGTGAGTAACGCCTGTAACTGTGGCTTCGTCCAAGCCGTCGCTGCCACATACAACCATCCCACGCTTAACACCTAGATTGCTAAGCACCTGTGCCAAAGGCTCTACAAGCTTTTTATCATATACCCCCAACAACTGCATTGTAGCACCAGCAGGGTTTGCCAAAGGACCTAAAATGTTAAATATAGTACGAATACCAAGTTCCTTTCTTACGGGGGCGGCATATTTCATAGAGGAATGATATGATTGTGCAAACAAAAAACACATTTTTGTTTTTTCTAAAATGTCTTGTGACTGCTGTGCAGTTAAATTTAAATTTACACCTAGATTTTCCAGCACATCGGCAGCTCCGCTTTTGCTGGAAACACTGCGATTACCGTGCTTGGCTACCGGCACACCACCAGCCGCCACTACAAAGGCACTGGTAGTAGAAATATTAAATGTTCCCAGCTCATCACCGCCAGTACCAACTATATCTATAACGCTGAAATTTGGGTTTAATTTAACAGCTTTTTCCCTCATAACAGTGGCACAAGCGGTTATTTCATCTATTGTTTCACCCTTCATTCGTAATCCCATTAAGAATGAAGCTATTTGTGTAGGTGTGGTTTTACCGCTCATTATCTCATCCATTACCTCCTTTGCTTCCGTAAAGCTTAAATCCTTATTTTCTGACACATCATGTATAGCCTGTTTTATCATAATAAAACCTCCGTAATAAGATTATATATCCAAAAAATTCTCTAGTATTGTGTTACCCTGTGGTGTCATTATTGATTCAGGATGGAACTGTAAACCATATACAGGATATTTCTTATGCTTTACAGCCATAACCTCACCTTCCAATGACTGTGAAATAACTTCCAGCTCATGTGGGATAGTGCTTTTTCTTGCAACTAATGAATGGTATCTGGCAACCTTAATTTCTTTGGATAGATTTTTAAAAATTTTGTCACTATTGTTAATTGTTACAATACTCTGCTTGCCATGCATTAATTTTTCAGCATGACATATCGTTGCACCAAGAGCTTCACAAATTGCCTGATGACCAAGGCATACTCCTAGTATTGGCACAGAATATTTGAACGCAGTTATAACATCCTCGCATACCCCTGCATCCTTTGGATATCCAGGACCTGGTGACAAAATTATATGGCTGGGCTTTAGCTCTTTTATTTCATCTATGGTCATAGCATCATTTCGTATAACCTTAATATCAGGCTGTAATGTACCCAGCATTTGAACTAAATTATAGGAAAAGCTGTCATAATTATCTATTAATAGAATCATCAATCATTCACCTCGCTGGCTGATAATAAGGCTTCTATTACGGCACGAGCCTTGTTCCCTGATTCCTCGTATTCCAGCTGCGGTATGCTGTCTGCTACAATGCCTCCGCCAGCCTGCACATAAACCTTATTGTCTTTTTTTACCGCCATTCTAATAGCTATACAGGTGTCCATGTTACCTGCAAAATCTAAATATCCTAAGGCTCCGCCGTAAATGCCCCTAGGTACTTTTTCATATTTTTCTATAAGCTGGCACGCTTTAATTTTCGGAGCTCCCGATAATGTACCAGCAGGTAATACTGACTCTATGGCAGATATGCTGTCACAGTTGCTTGCTATGTTTCCCTCTACCTGTGAACAAAGATGAATAATTTTAGAGTATTTATGTACCATTTTGTATTTGGTAACCTCTACTGAGCCAAAGGCGCATATTCGGCCCAAGTCATTTCTGCCTAAATCCACCAGCATATTGTGTTCTGCTAGTTCCTTTTCATCATTTAACAGGTCATTCTCCATTTGTATGTCCTCTAATTCTGTTTTGCCGCGAGGCCGTGAACCAGCTACAGGAAATGTAGTAACCCTGCCGTTTTGCAGCCTTACCAGAGTTTCTGGGGAGGTGCTTATAATTTCCTCGTCACCCATATGCAGGTATACCATGTATGGGGATGGATTTGTTGTTCTAAGCACCCTGTAAGCATCCATCAAGCTATCTGTATAGTCGCTGACAAATTGTCTGGAAATGACAGCTTGAAAAATATCACCGTCAACTATATGCTCCTTAACCTTGGTTACTATATTACAGTATTCGTCCTTTGATACATTACAGGTGAAATGTGGCTTACAGCTACCTTTATTTACTATGGTTTGAGGTGCAGAGGATATTAAGGCTGTAATATTTGCAAGCTCACCGCAGGCTTTTCCATATTGCTCCATAATGTTATTTGTACCTATGTTAACCATTATCACAATTTTTTGTCTTAAATGGTCATATGCTATTACTTTATCAAAAAGCATAACATCAAAATCGTTAAACTTACTCTCTTTAATTTTTAGTGTTGGCTCTGTATAGCCTATCATAGAGTATGCAAAGTATCCTACAAAACCACCTGTAAATGGTGGTAAGCCGTTAATACTTGGGGCTTTGTAGCTTCTTAAAATTTTTCTAAGCTCATCCATTGGCTTGTGGGTTTTAATCTCTGATTTTTCTTTGTCAATTATGGTTACAATATTTTTTTTGCAGGTTACCCTCATAACAGGATTATAGCCGATAAAGGAGTAACGACCCCATTTTTCACCGCCCTCTACACTTTCTAATAAGTAGTAGTCTTTGCCTGTTTGTGCTATTTTTTGCAGAATATTTATTGGGGTCACTAGGTCAGCGTAAATCTCGCAGCAAACAGGGATAGTGTTATAGGCTTTTGCGTATTGCATAATGTCACCACAGGTTGGAAAAATTTTCATTAATCTTACTCCTTTCAGCTTGATTTATTTATCTGTTATAGCAGCTTTTATAGTTTTTGTATATTCACTAACATATCTTGGGCTGTCCTCGCCATAACGTGCAACTAGCTTTACTATGGCACTACCCACTATAATGCCGTCAGCATACTGTACTATATGCTGTGCCTGTTCTGGTGTGGCTATGCCAAAGCCCACTGCACACGGGGTAGAGGTAGCGCTTTTTGCTACATCTATAACGGCCTTAATATCGTCTGATAACGTTGAACGTGTTCCAGTAACTCCAAGGGAAGATACACAGTATAAAAATCCAGTAGAGCCTTTAGCAATAGCTGCAGTACGTTCTATGGAGGTTGGGGCTACTAGGTCTATTAAATCTACATGATGAGCATAGCATATGGTACTGAACTCTGACCTTTCTTCATATGGTGTGTCAGGAATTATTAAGCCATCTACGCCACATTGGTTACAGCGTTTTAAAAATCTCTCTTTACCATATGCAAAAACTGGGTTAGCGTATGTCATAAATATGATAGGAATGTCAATATCCCTTCGTACCTCACAAACCATATCAAACAGCTTATCTGTTGTACAGCCGTTGTCCAGTGCACGTTTGCTGGCAGCCTGTATAACAGGTCCCTCAGCAATAGGGTCAGAAAAGGGAATGCCTATCTCTATAACATCTACACCTGAGGCAGCCATACAGCGTATAAGCTTAGCCGTGGTTTTTATATTGGGGTCACCCCCTGTAATGTATCCTATAAATGCTTTATCGTTTTTAAAAGCTTGTGATATTTTAGTCATAAATTTTCTCTCCCTTGTAACGTGCTATGGCGGCTACGTCCTTGTCACCACGACCTGATATGTTAACAACCATGATTTGGTCACTTCTCATTTGCTTTGCAAGCTTCATTGCGTATGCTACAGCATGGGAGCTTTCAATAGCTGGTATAATACCCTCAGTTTTTGACAAATATTCAAAGGCATCTACCGCTTCATCATCTGTTATTGGTACATACTCTCCACGACCGTTTTGAAACAGCATTGCGTGCTCTGGTCCTATGCCTGGGTAATCCAGACCAGCAGAAATAGAATAAACAGGTGCTATCTGTCCGTAATCGTCCTGACAAAATATAGATTTCATACCGTGAAAAATACCTTGCCTGCCTGTAGAAATAGTGGCGGCGGTTTCACAGGTATTTACACCTCTGCCAGCTGCCTCACACCCGATTAATCTAACTTCATCGTCATCTATGAAATCATAAAATGCACCAATAGCGTTACTGCCGCCGCCTACACAGGCTAACACGGCATCTGGCAGCTTACCTTCTTTTTCCATTAACTGCCTTTTTATTTCCTCACTAATAATTTTTTGGAAGTCCCTTACCATGGTAGGAAAGGGGTGAGGTCCCATAACTGAACCTAAAACATAATGGGTATCGCTAATACGTGTTACCCACTCTCGCATTGTTTCGTTTACTGCGTCCTTTAGGGTTTGTGTGCCACTGGTTACTGGGTGTACCTTTGCACCTAAAAGCTTCATCCTGTATACGTTTAACGCCTGACGCTCTGTATCTGTTTTACCCATAAAGATTTCGCATTCCATATCCATTAATGCTGCAACGGTGGCGGTTGCTACACCGTGCTGACCTGCACCTGTTTCAGCAATAACTCTGGTTTTGCCCATTTTTTTGGCTAGTAAAATCTGACCTAATACGTTATTTATTTTATGTGAACCCGTGTGGTTTAGGTCTTCACGTTTTAGATAAATTTTTGCACCGCCTAAATCCTTGGTCATTTTGTCGGCGTAATACAGCAGGGATGGTCTGCCAGCGTAATTTATTAATAAATCCGTTAGCTCCGCTTTAAACTGTGGGTCATTTTTGTAATGATTATACGCAGCATCCAGCTCCTCTAATACACTCATCATCGTTTCTGGTACATATTGTCCGCCAAATATAGAAAATCTACCTTTACTCATTTGTTTTCCTCCTAATTATATGTATTAATAAAAAATAGCAATAAAAAAAGCTTTTGTCCTAATAAAAGGACAAAAGCTATAAACTTCTGCGGTACCACCTAAATTGATGCAGCAATGCACCCACCTCTAACGTACTATCATACGCTTTCCTATGGTAACGGACGGAACCCCCGTTGAACATTACTAGGTAATACAATTACCGTTCTTTTCACCCTTATGAATCCATTCCACATTGTGATTACTGCTATGCTTACACTGCCCATAGCTCGCTTTGAGTATCTAAACCAAGGTGTACTACTTTCAATCATCGGTTTGCTTTATTAAATTTTCTCAATTATATACTTGGAAATCATATTTGTCAACAGCCAATTTTAAAAAAATAAAAATAAAATTATTTAGTTTTTACTGAAACAAAACCTTTTTTTGTGAAAAATACTAATAGTGAATATACAGCTAGTAGATTTTTTATACCTATTTTATTCATAAAATTTATATTTATTGTATATAAATCGCACAAATTTTCACTTGCTAAATGGTAATATTATAAAGATAGCTGCCATATTTATATTAAATTTTGTGGCAATGAATATAGACAGTGAATTTTATATTGAGAGGAGGAAAAAAAGTGTTAGGTTTTTTCATTGGGATTTTGTTAGGGGGAATATTTGGTATTGTAGTTATGTGTTTATTGCAGGTAGGTTCTCATAAAAATGAAAAAGAGGATAACGAGTGTGGGGAGGAAAACCAGTTTTATCATTATTAAATTTCATCTTTTTTATAGGTGTATACCACGGGCTTATTATGTATGATTCTTTTCTATCAATGGGCAGGTACGGTGATTAATATATCAGCGTGCTTGTCTTTTTCTTTTTCTGGGACTATACTAATTGTATAGTCAACTGTATTTAATAAAAAATGCTTTAACCTATATGTTTATTTTTATAAAATGCTGGCGACTATATTGTTGCTAAATTTAACTAGATTATTAGCATAACATTTATATTATGGTTATTTATGGTCATAACCACCCATATAGGTGGTAACGTTTGTAAAAATATGTGATATAATTTTTGTATTCAAAATGTTGTAGAATATATAAAAATCAGAAAGGTTGATAATAATGAAAAGGTTAGTTATGCGTTCTACCGCAGTCAGTCTAGTAATATTAATGCTTTTTGGTATGATTCCAGTCAGTGCATTTAATCTGGATGAAGTATATAAAACATTTTATGACGATACTGCGGTTACTTCATTGCTACAGGAAAATAATAAAAAATATGTACAAGCCGCTACGGGCAGTATTACAGAATTTCCAGTAGCCAACGGAGAGCTAGAAATGGGACAGCTGTATGCTTTTGAAATTTTGCGGGAGGGTAATACCCATGAGGAACAAACAGTTTTGTTATCATCTCGTGATTATACAGCACAATATAATGAGGATTATGTGCTGTATACAGAGTATCCTGCGTTCTTAACACAAACGGTAAAGGGTACAGCTCAACCGTTGATGCTACAGCCAGACTCAGCCGTTCAGCTGGTGTTGGATAATGAAGCGCAGGAAACCTCAGAGGATGAAATCATTGATAAATTACAGGATAAAAGCAATGAGGAGCTGCAGACAATTTATGATGATATGACAAATGCTATTCCTAATTCTTCTGATACTACAATCACATTTAAACCAGATGAAGACAAAAAAACGGTGTATATTCAAACAAAAAAGAGTTCGCAGCCAAAGGGTGATATGACCCTAGCACTGCTATTGTCTAACACAGAAAATGGACTTGTTTTAGGTGAAAACTCTACCATGGCGTTGACCATAAAGGAAAACAGAGAGGTGCCATCACCAACTCTATCAATTTCTGCTGTAAATGATGTTGTCAAAACAGGTTCAGAAACAGCACAGGTTTCTGTAAAGCGTACTGATAACATTTATGATTTTACAAAATTTAGACTGGTTACAAGGGGTGGTACTGCTGTGCCTAATGAGGATTACAGTGCCACACAGGAGCAGCTGGAATTTCTACCTGGTTTAAGCGAAATAAAGGTGGCAATACCGATTTCGGCTGACCCACAGGATAACGTGGATTTTGAAGTTCTGTTAGAGGTTGACAACGAAAATATAAATGTTGGCAATAGTACAGCTAAAATAACCTTGTCCAGTGATGGTGTAGCTGCCAGTGATGACGTACAGCCATTATATGGTGCCAATGTAACCGCCAGCAGTGACAGAGGCTATATTACATTACCCATTACTGACAGCTCGAAATTTTATCAATCATATGTATCGGACAACGGTATCTGTAAAGGTGGCTACGCCATAATAGATGGCAGCGATGTTGACCTTTACTTTAACAACGGCGGGGCATCAAGGAATAACTATGTTACATACCGCAGCCGTGACAAATACTCTATGATTGGTGTATCTGGCATAGAGAGTACATTTTATATAAATGGTGGCTCAACTGTATCAGATAGCTTTTGTGCCTATGCGTCAGATACAGATTATGGTAAGAAAAATGATAAGGATACATTTAATAATAATTTGGATGAATACAATTTAAAAGGTACATGGCAGACAAAAACAAATGTGTTTACGACACCAAATGATAACGGCAGCTACCCTATAAACTTCTCATTGCACAAGGGAGCAATAGTTAGTTCGGCTGGTGTGGAGATAAAAAGCGCTAAGCTAAAACTAAAGGAATATAATTTAAAGCTAGAAAAGTATGCACCTATTACATACATTGGTACAGACGGTAAACAGCAGCAGTTTAATTCTAATATAGATGTTAAACTGAATATAAAAAATGGCGATACAATTAGCACTGGGGATACAAAAACTGTTTATAGAGATGATAATCTAGTTTTACAGTATTCATTTCCCGACGGAGAAGTGCAAAACTATGTTCAGCTAACAGGCTATAATGTATTAAACAGCAGTGGTAATGTAATATCCTTTAATAAGCTGAACAACACAAGCAACACCATAACTATATCAACTGATTTATTAAAATCTATTGGTAACTCCACAGCCTTTAAAATTCAGCCTTGTTTTGAAGCAAAAAGCTCAAAGCTGGACGTTATTGCTGACCCTAACCAATCGTACCCAAGATTCTATGTGAATAACGGTACAAATTCTAAGGGTCTGTATAGTGGTGACTTTAAAATGGCAAATGGCGATGTTGTAGCCACTGTAACATGGACATTGCAGGGAAACTGCCATTATCTGGATGAATCACTATTTAATATGACCATTGCAGATAATTATAAGGGACAGTGGAAGTTTAATGGTTATAACGTTGTTACATATAATGATGCAAATAATACCAATTCTAAAAATAAGGATGTTATTGAACAAACCAGTGAAACCTTTAAGTTCACTGCACTTGATAATTATATTACAGTTATGCCTATGATTTGTCAGGTTGACAACAAAACATCATTGTATGTTAAAAATGCACAGTATGGTAATTTTTCAGGTAAGCCTAACGGTTTATCTGCCAACGACTGTACTGTAACAAACGGCCTTGACACATATCAAAAGGGCGATATCGTCAATTTTATAGCCACACCAAACGATGGCTACAGGGCGGTGTGGACATATAAGGACGTTACCACTGGTGAAACACAAACCTACTATGGTGACGATTTCTACTATGAAATGCAAAACGCAAAGGTTGATGGTGATAACAGAGTAACACTAGAATTCCAATCTATTGATGAAGCTAAAAGGAAAAGCGTTTCCTTTAAAAATGTAAACCTCAGTGGTCTTATTCAAATACAAAAGGGTACCATAAAGAACCAACCATCAGCTGATTCTAACCAATATGAAGCGTTGGCAGATAGTTTTGTAACAATGAGTAAATGTGGTACAAACGGAGATTCCTCTGGTAAATATGTTTTTTTACAGTCAGAAAATGAAACAGACGAAAATGGCAATATTGTTGTAACATCAGCACCAGACCCTAACAATAAGGTTAACTTTAACATTGGTTCAGATGAAGTACGCCGTGTAAAAATACTTGTAAATGGTGTTAACAGAATTGTAGATTTAGATTTTTCAAAGCTTATTAACGCTAAAACAAGTGATAACGAGATGGTGAACGGTAATTTTACCATACCGTATTATATGTCAGGACCTCGTGCTAATGATATAGTGGCATATAACGAAAATGATGCAGGTGGAGAGGACAAAATCTCCAGCGAAACTATACCTCTAAATTCTGGTAAAAATACTAGATTTGCTTTATCAGTAAATACAGATGGCAAAGAAATAAACTGTGCTAGATTTATCATACGTGATACTGCTGGTGCGGATGTTTACACATATGAGGCTGAATCTAAAAATATCAGTGAAACAAACTTTGTGTGGAACGCATCAATGGCAGAATTTGCACGTTCGGGCTACACGTTAGCTGTTGAACTGTGTTATAAATATTATGAGAATGGTAACACAGACCCAACCTATAGATCGTATGGTGTGACACAGTCTGGGTATAGCTTTGTTTCAATGGATGATGGTGAAAATGTTACCTATGTACCCGATTTATCGGTTAATGAAGCTCATACTACCGCTATGCCAGTGTTTGGAAAGGTAACACCTGGATTTACAATTTTAGGTATGAAGCCATCCTATCACCAGACAAAAAATGATGATGGTTCAAAAACCGTTTCCATTGGTCTTAGCTGGACATACAAATACGGTAAAAATAACGACGAAAAGTATGAGCTTAGCTGGGGTTCTCCAGAGGAAAAGATAAAAAAAGTTAAAGATAGTTTCAATAAATTACAGGAGAAGATAAACAACGGTTCTAAAAATAAAGCCTTTGACGTTACCAGTCCCTTTGATATGAAAAAACTTAAGTTCAGCGTTGGGCTTGTCATGGGTGCAGAAATGACCTATTTTGATGACCCTAACGATTATGGCAAGACAAAGTTTACAACAACATATCAGTGTATTGGCTGTAGTGGCTCTGTCACATACTCCTACCCGTTCAACGTATATGGTGTACCGCTATTTGTAAAGGGAAATGTTGGTTTAGGCGGTGCGGTTTGGCTTCAATATGCATCTACTAAAATGGATGCTGACGGTAACAGAATACCGTTAACCCTTAGCGAGCTGGGCGACCCAGAGCTTAATAAAATATCAGCTGGACAAGCGTCCTTCGCATTAGATATTGGCTTTGGTGCTGGTGTAGGCTTTGATTCACTATTGGATGGTGGCGTAAATCTAAACAGTAAATTTAATTTCTTTTTCTCACCAGAGCAGTACAAGGGTACATATACCTTAACAGGCAGTTTGTTTTTTGATATAGTACTGCTGCATTTAGACCTAAAATATAATATTGTAAATGCAGTGCCTATGTACGACTATGACAGAACACAGAATGCCGAGGATGTTGCTAACGATATAATGTTAAAAGCCTTAGCAGATGAAAATGAAAATGTCTTAAATACTAAAATTGGTGATATGGACAATTCTTTAGAAGATAATGTAACTTATAATTCTATTATGGGTGGCAGTCAGCTACAATCTGCTGATAATGAAACCATACTTGCCAATGGTACTAATAAAGAATCTGACATTAGCATGAGCGAAATAGGTGACGGTAAATATTTGTTGGTTGCTACACGTTTTAAAGATTCTAATATTAGCTCACTAAATAATTTGCAGGTTCAATATGCTATTTATAACAAAAACACTGGTACACTAGAACAACCATTTACATCTCTGGCTAGTGATATAATAGAGAGTAAAAATAACGATAGAGCATTGTTTACAAATACAACAGATACACAGATGAAATCTGAAATAGAAAATCTAAATTTCTCAACAGAAATTACAGATGTTGGTGATGATTTACTAATTAGCTGGAATTCCGCACGAAAAATATACACAGACGGATCTCAAAAATCAGACATCATAAAGGACTTTTCTATATCCACGGTTTTCTATAATAAGGCAACAGGTGAATTTTATAATTATCAAAAGCTGCCATTAGAAAACAGCAATATTAATCCTAAGATAGCCTATGACAGTGTTAACAACAGCATTGTTATGACATACGGCTCATATGATTATTCAGCAATAACAGATGACAGCACATTATCAGACCTTTTAGCTGTGCCAGGTACACTATACACGACTCAAATCTCTAAGGGTACAGATGGCTATAAGACTGCTAAATGGGATACATCAACAGCCATAGCCAGCACTAACGGAAAGCTAAAAAGCTATGATGTAGGCTTCTATAATGGGGTAGGCTATATTGCATATATTGCAGGAACACAATCCGATATTGGTATCGATAACAGCAACACCCTGCAGGGTGTGCGTTTAGATAGAGATGGAAGCAAATATAATATATCTAACAGCTTTTTGTTATCTAACGAGGAACAGCACTGTGCAAGCCCACAATTTGCGGAGGTTTCTGTACCTGATGAAGATGTTGATGATTTGCTGCTGTTCTGGAATAATAATAATGCTATTGCATATACCAGCATAGCCGACATAACAGCCAATGATATTTATAAGGATGCTGACGGGAACTATTCCTTAACCAATGAGGCACAAACACCACATATTATCATGGAACAAACGGATGAACATGCACCTAATGATGACCTGTCAATATACACAGGTGACAACGGTGGAGTATATGCACTGTGGACAGAAACGGAAAGTGACAATCAGCAAATTTATGGTTCAGCCTTTGTGGTAGATAAATATGAAACAATGACAGAAACAGCTGTATTGGATTCTGACGGAGAGGTTGTTTGTGACAGCAATGGAAACCCAGTTATGAAGACATTGGATGAGCCAGATACATATGTTTGTGGACATTGGGGTGGTGCGTCCCAGATTACACAGGGCGGTGTGTTAGGTTCAGATACTAATGGTTTGTTTAAGCGTGGCTTCGATGCTAATATTGATGAACAGGGTGATTTAAACCTTGTTTACAACAGCTACAGCTATGACAGCATCAACAACCAAAAGTCAAATAATAATCTGGTGTTTGGAACATACAGCGGTTCGGCACAACCATATATTCCACAGTCGGGAGATTCTACAATAGAGCTGTCGGATAATACGCCTTGTCCCAAGGATACGGTAGATGTTGATTTTATTATAAAGAACGATGGTATTTTACGCAGTGATAATGTAAATTGTACAGTTTACCCTGTTGTTAATGGTGTGGAGAAATTAACACCCGTTGGCACACTGAAACAGCCTATATCTATTAACTCTGGTGAAACATACGAGGCATCTATACAATGCACTATGCCAGAGGATGTTTCAAACCTACAATTAAAGGTAGTGCTATCAGCAGATGATGCACAGGATATGGTTTACTATAAGGATGTAACATATTCACAAGCCTTTACAACCACCAAGCTAACAGCACAGCCATTAAAACAATTTAAGGACGATACAGCAGCAGTACCATACAGTGTTACTGCTACAGTGACAAACACTGGTAATAACAAATCTGACGAAGCTGTATTTTCATTTGTAAATAGGGACGAAAATATTTACGGAGATTTAATTGACGCTGAGGCAAGAGGTGAAGATACTACTAAGCTGTCCCATGAATTGTACACTGAATTTGGTAAACAAAGCATACCATCTTTATCACCTGGGGAAAGCTGTACAGTAAGCTTTATCACATCTGATATAGATGAAAAATACTATAATCAATATGGCAATGGTTACTTTGAAGCATTGGTAAAATCTGTGGATGATAGTACATTTTACGATGAGTGCTTTACAGGCTTAACAGAAAAGCCAGTACCACAGTATATTAATACCATTACCTCTGATTCACAGGATGGAGTTACGGTTTCAGTGGATAACTCGGTTATGCCTAGTATAACTGCTGCTCCTTTAGAGGGTATGACAAATGAAGAATTGATTTATACTGTAGCAGATAATAAGGTAGCCACTGTGGACGAATGTGGTATTATAAAAGGTGTATCACAAGGCAACACGGTTATGACCGTAACCAGCAGCTATAGTAATATATCCCTGGATATCCCAGTAACCGTTACAGATAAGGAAGCACCAACAGTAGCACCAACTAATGGTTCATCCCAACAGGGTAACTCATCTGCTGCCACATCACAATCAGATGATAGCAGTGGTAACAGTAATTCTGATAATAAAAATGGTTCTGCCTCTAGTAATAATGGCAAAAATATTAATACAGGAGAAGCATTTGCGCTTTTCGCTGTAGTCGCATTGCTAGCGTTGTCAGCTGTTGTTATTTTAAAGAACATAAAAAAGAAAAAGTCACAAGACTGATAAGGTTAATGCGTAAGAATTCCACATAATGGGGTGTAACGTGACCAGCCCAGTAGCCTTTTATAGCGTAGTAGTTTTTACTGCTACGCTATTTCTTTATGCTCCTATAATATTAGGCTTATACACAACAAAGCTTATGACGGCATAATTCAATTGGCTTTTACAAATATTGCGAATGTTGTTGTGAAAATATATAGATTAGTTATATTTAAGGTGATATAATATAAGCAAAATAGTAAAAATATTACATATGAGAGGGGCAAAAATATGGGTAAGTTGAAAAATATCCTGCACGAGGCGTTTAACCTAACGTGGGACAAGGCGACACCAGAGGAAATAAACAAAACGATGATTTCTGGTGCACAGGTAAAGGGTACTAATATGTGTATCCTAATACTTGCAATATTCATAGCGTCTATAGGTCTAAATATGAACTCCACAGCGGTAATTATAGGTGCTATGTTAATATCACCCCTTATGGGCGGTATAATGGCTATTGGTTACGGTGTTTCTATATCAGATCTAAAAATTGTACGGAATGCGGCTATAGGATTAGCATTTCAGGTAATAATTTGTATTGTAACATCTACATTGTATTTTGCATTGTCACCAATATCAACAGCCAGCTCAGAAATTTTGGCTAGAACAGAGCCTACTATATGGGATGTGTTAATAGCAGTGTGCGGTGGGTTAGCAGGTGTTATCGGTATTACAAGAAAAGAAAAGAGTAATGTTATACCGGGTGTTGCTATTGCAACAGCGTTAATGCCGCCACTTTGCACCGCTGGATACGGTTTGGCTACATTGCAATTTGAATATTTTTTTGGTGCATTGTATCTGTTTTTTATCAACGGATTTTTCATTTGTATTAGCACTATTATTGTCATCAGCATTTTGGACTTGCCTAGCAAGGAAGAAATACCAAGGCGTGCTAAACGACGCATACACAGAAACATAGCTATTATAGCTGTTATTACAATTTTGCCTAGCTTGTTTTGGGCATATCAAACGGTCGCTGCTTCAATGCTTCAAAGTAATGTGAACAGCTACATAAAAAATGAATTTTCCTTTAGTAATACTGAGGTGGTTGACACTAATGTTAACAAGGAAAAAAATTCTTTGGATGTAGCACTTATTGGCGAAAATATATCGGATGAAGAAATAGATGAATTAATAGACAAGCTGCCTAGCTATGGCTTGTCCGATATGACACTAAATATTACACAAACTGAGAATACAAGCAGTCTATCCGAAGAAGAACTAATAACAATGCTAAAAGAAAAATTTGGAACACAGTGGTCAACAATGCTACAGGTTATAGAGGATCAGGTTACAGCTGATATAGAGGCAAATAAAAACAAATAAATCTAGTTTTTTAAGGAGCTAAGCGTATGTGTAAATCAATAGGCTTGTACGTTCATATACCTTTTTGTATGTCAAAGTGCAATTATTGTGATTTTTTTTCTGTAAAGTCCACCTTTGATAATATGGATAAATATGTTGACCATATGTGTCGGCTGCTAAAAACATACGGCAGTAGGTTGCACACAGGTGTAGATACTATATATTTTGGTGGCGGTACACCTAGCGTTATGGGTACTGACAGATTATTGCGAATAATAAATACCATTTATTCCTCCTTTGAGGTAGAAAATAATTGTGAAATAACCATTGAGGTTAACCCTAAGTCTGGTAAGGTTCTAGATTTTAAGGCACTATCCAGCAGCGGGGTGAACAGGGTATCTTTAGGTGTACAGTCAGTAAATAAGAATGAACTTAAAATACTTGGCAGACTGCATTGTAATGACGATGTAGACAATACGGTGCAACAGATAAGGAACGCAGGCATTGATAATGTTTCTTTGGATCTAATGATTGGTATTCCAGAGCAAACAGTAGACAGTCTGGAAAAATCTATTGTTTTTTGTGACACACTTAATCCTAGGCATATTTCTGCGTATATATTAAAGGTTGAAGAAAATACACCTTTTTATAAAAACAAAGAAAAACTCAATTTGCCAAATGAGGATAGGCAAATTGAGTTCTATGAATATATGTGTAAAAGGCTGGATAGCCTTGGATATGCACAGTATGAAATATCAAACTTTGCAAAAGCTGACTGGAAGAGCAAGCATAATTTAAAATATTGGAATGCTGAGGAGTATTTAGGTTTAGGGCCAGGTGCCCATTCTTTTATTAAGGGAAAACGCTTTTACTTTAATCGCTGTTTTTCCGACTTTTTTAATAATATAACTGTAGATGATGGAGGTGGAGGTGATGAGGAGGAATATGCTATGATGAGGTTGCGTCTTTCTGTGGGTTTACGGGAGGACGAGTATAAAAAAAGATTTGGTCACAGCATTCCACCAGTTTATTATAATCGTTGCTTTAAATTTAAAAATGCAGGACTCTTAGACTATAATAATAAAGGAATATGGTTTACATCAAAGGGCTTTTTAGTTTCGAATACACTAATAGCTGATATTATATATTGATTTATCCTTAATCTGGATAAAATAATTTAACAAACTTTACATTGTAAAAATCGCAGGTAATGAGGTTGTTTGTGCCTTCCTCGCTTATTAATATATAGTTAGCACCCATACCCAACAAAAAACCAGTTTTAGTAACAATATTATTTGTTCCTACCAAAAATTGTATTTCTACCTTTCGGCCTATTTGTGTGCGTAAAAAGCCATTAAGATATTGTATGCTTTCGGTGGTGATAGGGAAGGGCTGCGACACTGTGGCTGGTGTGTTGTTAATGGCAGACATGTTATTGGCATTTAGCATATTTAGACCCATTAAGCTGCTATTATTCATTTGGTTATCTGTCGTTGGTGTTATAGTTACGCTTTCCTGTATTGGCGGCTGTGTATTTGTGCCTGCCACATTCAGCTGCTCCTTAATGCTTTCCAATGCGTTGGGATTTACCTGTACATTTGGACGACCCTTTTGTGCTTGTAATAGGTTGTATGCAGCTATCTGCTCTAGGGATGGTACACCAGGGATTATTTCACCTGTTGGTACACAACCACCTGCGGGACAGCCGTTTTGTAAACCGTAAATTTTAGATAGGTCAATAGTGTTATCCATGTTGATTTCCCCTTTTAATTATGTTTCATAATATTTGTCGGTAGGTGAATAAAAACAATGTGCACCTACCCGATTATAAATAACGCCTATACCATTTGCGGGAAAAAAGTTAGGGCAGGTATTGCTAAATGGATTAAAGAAAAACAGAGAATTTCCCACGGCAGCAAAGGTATTACCAGCCAATGCCCAGTCTGCAATGTCGTATTGTTCTTGGTCTGGGCTAATGTTATAAACATTTTGCGGATTATACACACCTGCCACAGAGGTTCGCAGACACACAAACTGACCGGGCTGTTCTATTATGGCACGTACGTCACCACCGTTGCTAACCCTAGCAAATTCTCCACCTGCTGCGTATGTTCGATTCATAATAACGCTGGCAACGGAACGCATACCGTCATCACCCTCACCACCAGATTCACATTTAATTAAACGTGCAAACAATTCCCTTGTGTCTAAAGCCAATATAAACACCTTCTTTATTTTAGTTGAATTTCTACAGTGATACATAATATGCCTTTGGTATTATGTTTGCTACATTGGCGGTATATATTATGGCGGGTAAAGTGCAGAAAGCATAATATTTTTTTGATTTTGACCTTAAGTGGTGGTTTTTATTTGACATACATGGGTTAAAAATAGTAAAATAAATGT
>CZCA01000298.1_pt1 | contig 49231 bp, 44 predicted proteins | sample 591981 | NCBI WGS metagenome assembly CZCA01 (sample SAMEA3556810, study PRJEB10932) | anaerobic digester metagenome | reverse complement strand
AAGCTCTCTTCGGGAAGTTTCCCGCGAAAATCAGGGCAAGAGAAGCCAACGCCGACTTGAAGATCAGTCTGCCCCACGGCGCATCTGAAATAGATTACATCTTGAGCGCTGAAAAGCTCCCTGTATTTCCTCGGTTCGTAGGCTTCTCTCACGCAACTTTCCCCCAACCTATCTTTGCCCATCCCGCCCCCTCTATATGGGCGAGCTCATTGCCCCCACGGGACATGTGCGGGCGCACAACCGGCAAAGATAGCATTTCTCTTTGTCAAATACAAGGCTCCAATCACAGTTATCCATAGTGAGCGCGTGCGAAGGGCATACAGCCGTGCATGCTCCACAATGCACGCACTTGTCCTCATCCCAAACGATGCTGCCATTTAGGATCTCGTACCCAATGCCCTCTTCGTCGAGGAACTCCAAGCCCCGATCCACATCTTCAACGCTTCCCTGTATGTCCATGATGAGCTTGCCGGCTTTGTCCGCGGCGATTTCGGCGTGGAGAATATTGATCCACAGATCGAACTCGCGGATCAGGGAGTAAGTTATGGGCTTGCCTGCCGCGCCCGGAGGGTAGGTCAGCAACGCCTTAACTCTCTTTGCCGTCGTCGCATCAGTTATGCCATCGGCCCCAACAGTCCTCTCCACGGTCATCCTTACTCCCCCTCACAGTTATCTAGTGTAGTCGGCGAGCCTTCGCGCGGAAGAGCCGCCACAGGCTGTTGCAACAGGAACTCTCCTCGAGCAATCCAGCCTTTCAGCGTCTGGGCTATCTCCCGCGCCACCTTCAGGCTGGAAAGAGGCGCGGTAGGGATCGTGCGCGACCCAATCTGAACGCTCCCGCTCCGCAGTTCCTCGTAGGAGACTTCGGCCAATGCAGGTTTGGATCGACGACCGACGCTGTAATCAAAGACCTTCGTCTTTATGTCGCGGTTTTGCACCGCGACGAATCTGACCATCTCCTCGTCCAGCAGAGGAATAGCAGTGCCCACTCCGACAAACATGGTCACCCCATACTTTTCGAACCTGGCGGCCCTTATGTATCTCGGATCCATCTGTTTTAGGTCGCCTATAAGAGCGAGGCATGCCGCTCCGCCGATAGGAACCCCGTTTTCCGCCCGAGGCTGCGACGGGTTGTTCTGGGTTCCCTGCCACGCAACGTACCCTTGGGCGCCTCCGAGGAATATCCGTGAACCCAACCCGATCGTGCGGTAGAACGGGTCGTTTATCAAAGGGCTGAGCTCGCCTGCAGTGCAGTAGTTCACATTCCCAAAGTGGGGCAGGAGTGTTCCCATGTACGTATAAATAGTGCGGTCCGAGGAATTGGTCGCCGCCCCGTAATTCTGGTAGCAGTTGCGGGGGTTGAACATGTAGGCCTCGTTGATTGAATCCTTGGTAATCCATGCCTCGAGCGCGCGCCGAGGATAACAGTCTGTCCCGTAGGAAGTGGCCTTAAGCCTCACCTTCCTGCCTGCTATGAGGTCTTCGATGACGTGCGCTCCCCCGTATTCCATCCCCGCGGTCTCCGAGAGCTCCGTTGCACCGATATAGGCGTCTACAGCAGCAAGCCCAGCGCATGCCGGCACGTCATTTAGCCACACGCGGCTCATCCTTATGGGAGGATCAGAGTGGCCGAAGTTGAGAAAAGCCCCTGAGGAACACATCGGGCTGAAAGTGCCGCAAGTCACGACATCCACGTCGCGAAAGGCCCCCTCTACCCCCTTCTCGTCCACAATCTCTATTATCTCCTCAGCAGTCACAACAACCGCCTTTTTGCTGCGTATCTTCTCGTTTATCTCTTCAAAGCTCCTGTAGCCCATCTACTCTTTCCCTCCCACTTGATCGCTTTGCCGCCCAAAAGCACGCTTTTTTGCCAAAAGCCTTTCTACCTCGCAGACCGCTTCCACGGCATCACTGCCGTATCCGTCCGCTCCTATGCGTATGGCGTACTCCCGTGATGTAGCTGCGCCTCCAATGATGATTGGGCAATCGTACCCCTCGCTTGAAAAAAGCTCTATCGACTCGCGCATCTTCGGAGCCGTCGTTGTCATCAGCGCGCTCAGGCAGACCACGTCGGCCCCGGCCTTCTTGGCCCCTGCCAGAACATCCCTGGCCTTAACGTTCTTTCCCAGGTCTACTACGTTGTAGCCGTTGCTTTCGAGGAACATGGAGACGATGTTCTTGCCTATGTCGTGGATATCCCCTTCGACTGTGGCAATCACCACAGTCCCTCGGGATGCCGGCGCATCCTCTGCGCTGCCTACCCTGGACCTGATGACTTCAGTTGCAGCCTGCATCGCCCCTGCCGACAGCATCAGTTCAGGGAGGAAGTAAGCGCCTGAGGCGAAGTGCCGTCCGGTCTCTTCTATAGCCGGGATGAGCGCGTCGTTTAGGATAGAAGACGGATCCTCTCCCTCCGAAACCGCCTCCTCCACAAGCCTTACGGCGAGGTCCTTGTCGCCCCCGAGGACCGCATCATAGATCAAGGTCAACTTCTTCTTCCCGCCTGGATCGGCAGCAACGCCATGAGGTGCAGGCGACGCCGCGCCCGCCCACAAGATGTATCTTTCCGCATTAACATCCCGCCCGAGAAGGACCCTTGCCGCCCGCACCTGAGCCATCATCGCCTCATCAAGGGGGTTAGCTATAGCCATGTCTAACCCGGCAGCGATGGCCAGCATCAAGAATGCAGTATTCAACACGGGCTTGCTCGGAAGCCCGAACGATACATTGGAAATCCCCAGAGAAGTCTTGCAGCCCAGCTCTTTGCGGATCATCTCTATGGCCTTGAGAGTCTCCACAGCCTGTTCCTGCTTTGCCCCGCAAGGCATCGCCAAAGCGTCGATGATCACCGCATTTTGGGGGATTCCATGAGATTGTGCGCTCGAGACGAGCCGCTCAGCCAGTCTCAGCCGGTCCTCTGCCGTCGCCGGAATCCCGTTCTCGTCGATGGGCAAGCCTATCACCGCCGCGCCGTATCTGGCTGCAAGCCTCAGCACGTCCTCTTCCCTGCCACGCTCCAGCGAGAAGGAGTTGACCAAGGCTCGGCCTGCATAAGCCCGAAGCCCTGCTTCGAGAGCCTTGGCAGATGAAGAGTCGAGGCAGAGCGGCAGACGAGTGGTCGCCTCAATCGCCTTCACTGCTTCATACATCGCCCACGGCTCGTTCGCAAGAGGCGTGCCCACATTCACATCGAGAGCTTGCGCTCCCGCCTTAGCCTGAGCAACCGCTTCCTTCCGAACTAGCTCGAAGCTGCCGTCGACAATGTCTTGGGCAAGTTTGCGCCTGCCAGTTGGGTTAATCCTCTCGCCCACAATCGCGGGCAGCTCCGCATCGGCGAAAAACAGAGGCTGAGTCCGGGAAGTTATACCAAGCTCAGGCTCGCGCCTTCGCACGATCGGCCGGAGCCCCTCCAGCGCACTGCGAAGCCTTGCGATGTGCTCCGGGGTAGTTCCGCAGCAGCCCCCTACGATAGAGGCTCCCGCCGACACCAGCTTAGGGCCGTAGGACGCGAATTCCTCAGGCCCCATTGGATACTCGCCCCGCCCCGATGGGCCCACATGCGGCAGTCCAGCATTGGGCTGGACCGATATTGGCTTTGATGTAACAGCCCCCATCCGAGCTACAACATCTGCGAGCAGGTCCGGGCCGACAGAGCAGTTGACGCCCACGACAGACGCCCCCATCGACTCCATGACGAGCGCGGCCGACTCCGGCGGAGTGCCGGTGAAGGTTCGGCCTGTAGAATCGAATGTCATCTGGGCGATTACCGGGATGTCTGGCGCACGATCACGGCACGCGAGGAGCGCTGCGCGCATCTCGTTGAGATCGGCAATGGTCTCGATGATGATAAGGTCTGGTCGCGCCAGGGCAAACGCCTCCGCCTGCTCCGCAAATTGCAGATAGGCTTCATCGAAACTGACTTCGCCCAAAGGCTCCACCAATGCCCCCAGGGGGCCCATGGAAGCCGCCACAAGCGTTCCGCGGTCGGCAGCAGCCCTCCGGGCAATCTCGACGGCAGCCAGGTTGATCTCCCGCGCCGCATGAGCTAGCCCAAAATGTCCGAGCCGCAAAGCTGTGCCCCCGAAAGTGCAAGTCTCGATCACCTGCGCGCCGGCATCAATATACTGGCGGTGAACCCGCTCCACTTCTTCCGGGCACTTTAGGCACCACACTTCAGGACAGGCTCCGGGAGGCAGACCGCGCGCCTGAAGCATCGTCCCAAATGCCCCGTCAAACACGAACACCTCGTCCCCACGGATCAGATCCTCCACACGCACACTCATCCGTTCGGAGCCACCTTCCGCAGGCCGTCGCATGCCGTTTGTACCGGGGGCACCGCAAACCCCTCCTCGGCCAAGGCGTCCAGCACGCCTACAACCCGCTTGGAACTGTTCATGGGGAAGATGTGTATCCCGGCGATATCCTTCCCTATCTCCGATAGCAACTCCGCCGCCAGCCTGTACCCTTCACCGTCTCCCCCGGAGCGCATCCGGTCGATAACCCAGTCGGGCACCTCCATGCCAGGAACATTCTCCTTTAGGTGCACAGCAAAGGCAGCATCTTTGATAGGGAGTATCCCGTAGAGGATAGGGATGCTCACCCGCCCGTCTATGGCATTAGCCCACCTTTCATAGGCGCGGACGTCGAAAATGGGCTGGGTCTGGACGAAGTGCGCTCCAGCTGCGATCTTCTCCTCCAGCCTCGATATCTCGGCCTCAAGATCTTCGGCGTTGGGATTTGCTACGCAACCGATGGCGAAATCGGTCCCTTCACCCAGCTCGCCGCCGCCTACCGTGTGTCCCGAGTTGAGCGCGGCGGCCAAGCTGATTAGCCCAACAGCATCTACCTCGAACACTCCATGGGCCTCCGGATGATCCCCCCTCGACGGCGGATCGCCCCTGAGGGCCAGTATGTTCCTGACTCCGAGCCCGGAGGCACCCAAAAGCTCCGCCTGAAGCCCTATGGTGTTGCGATCACGGCACGTAAGGTGGAAAATGGCCTCTACCCCTACATCGCGCTGGATAAGGTGGGCTAAGGTAATAGGGCTCATCCTCACATTTGCCATAGGGCAGTCCGCCACATTCACGGCGTCCACCCGGTCAGAAAACCGGCGAACCAGCGCAAGCGTCTTGGAAACATCCGCACCTTTCGGGGGGTTAACCTCCACCGTAACTGCAAAGCTGCCCTGCCTCAACCTGTTCAATAATCTTGCCACAAAAACTCCCTCCTGCGCGAGCTTTCTCTACTTATCTCTGCTGAAAAGTCTTTAGCCGCCCAAGCCAAGAAGGGCAAATGCAAAAAGCCCTCTCCCCCAGGCAAAATGCCTGGGACGAGAGGACTAATCCTTCGTGGTACCACCCAGGTTCACGCGGTTCTCACGATACCGCGCCTCGGCAGGTGCGGCGAATCCATCCGATTCGCTAGACCCCGGCGCTTTAACGTGCGCACACGTCCGCGCCTACTTTCCCTCCCTGCCCATCAAGGAGCAAAGCGGAGGAAGTTCGGACGGCCGCTCAGGGGCCATGTTCGTCGCATTTCCGCGGTTCCGGCTTTCAGCTCGAGGCCGGCTCTCTGTGCCCGGTACTGTGCGAGTACTCATCCCCGTCATTGCGTTTAGCTGCGATTTTAAACTTGGAGACAGTATATACCCCCGTTTAGCAGATGTCAAGGTTGGGTTTTCAATCCCAGGTGGCCGCGAGGAGCACCCCATTAGTTGACTGTGAGCCAAATCCGGTATTTCCCAATCAAAGCTAGAAATAAGTTGGGCCGCACATCCTCAGGCATCTGAAGGAGAATCAAAACCATCCCCGTCAACGCCTTGCAAGAGACAAGCGCCGGAAGGCAAAAGAAGGACCTGCAGTCGCTGTGTGCGCTAACGTAGGCAGGCCTCTCAGATAGCGCGGATACCAAGCTAATCGGTACAGACAATGTGGTTTATCACTGCTAAGATCGGCACCGAAGCCACCGCCGGGAGCAGACTTATTACACACTCAAGCCGGGCTCCAGAGGATAGGCTGGCTCTCTTCGAAATCGTAGTCATCTGCTCGCAGGATTCGGGCTACCCTTGCCTGAATAAGAGCGTCCTCCTCAGTCAACCCCCGGGACTCGAAGGCCGTCACAACCCGCGCCCACATGTCAGGGGCAGCATCCTCCAAAACCCGCCTGGCCCTGCATTCGCCAATGCCGGGACACCCCGCATACCCATCTGTAGAATCACCGGTGAGCACCTGAAAGTAGAACCAGTAATCAGCCCGGCGCTGATCGACTTCTGCAACCCTCTCCTTTTTCCAGTTGTAATGGAGCCCGGGAATCTGCTTCAAATCCTTGTCGGTGCTGGCCACTACATAGCGCCCAGGCCACCTAGTCGCCATAATCCCCATCACATCATCCGCCTCAAGGCAATCGACTGACTTGCAGTTCCATATATCCCACGCATGTTCAATAAGCGCATCCAGAAGCACCGGCCTGGGCTTGCCCCGCCGATTCGATTTGTATGTAGGCAGTATCGAGTACCTGAAGTTATCCCTGCCGGTAAAGCAAAGGATCGCATTTTCCGTTCCCGTCTCGTTCATCATCCGAACAACCGCCGAATCAAACCCAGAAATCGCCCAGCCTGCGTCATCCATATCAAAGTCATCGCCCGCGTCCCATCCACGGCTCGCTTCATACACGTACGCGTACTGGCACGCCAGAATGTCGGCATCAACAAGAAGATCCATACACGTCCCCCATCAAATATATACAATCGAAAGGCTGCATCAGTTCTGATAAGCGTTCGGGCAGCCTACTCCTTTCTCCTCCATCAACAATCGATTCCGCCGCCGTTCCCGAGCGGGAAAAATGAGCGCTACTCCAAGTCTCTCATCACCCGACAGGGATTCCCCGCTGCGAACACATTGGCCAAAACGTCCCTAGTCACCACGCTTCCCGCTCCGATCGTTGTGTTATCGCCAATGACAACCCCAGGGCATATTATGGCCCCTCCGCCTATCCAGACGTTGTTTCCTATTTTGACTGGCGCCGCAAGTTCAAGGCCTTGCACCCTCACTGCGGCATCAAGCGGGTGGTATGCAGTGTAGATATGAACCCCGGGACCGGCCATGACGTTGTCACCGATCTCAACCGCAGCGCAGTCAAGAATGACGCAGTTGAAATTCATGTAGAAGTTCTTGCCGACGCATATGTTACTTCCATAATCGCAGTAGAAAGGCGGCTCAATGAAGGCGCTGCCCACCGATGCAAACAGCTCCTTCAAAATTGTCGCACGCAAGTCGTGTTCCTCTTCCGTTGTGGCGTTAAACTCCCGGGTCAACCGGCGAGCTCTGAGACGCATACGGTACAACTCAGGGTCGCCGGCGTCGTAAAGCTCGCCCGAGAGCATTTTTTTCAATTCCCCATTCATATCGGAGCCCCCTTCGGCAAAGTAGACAATATGCTAGCTGAGACTAAAAGGCAGAACATCGGAGCATGGCTCCCGCCCCTAAAGATGCCGCTTGTCAACTGTCATTGTAATGGAAGAATCTCAACTCGGCCACGCCAACACGTTGGTGCGAACACCGAAGCTTTGGGCTTTCAAAGTCTTATACGGACAATCGAATAGCTCCGCTGTGGGAAACAAAAAGGCATACTACAGGCAGTAGAGTATCTATCCAAGCTCATAGAAGCATTCGGACTGGACATACCGATGCTATGCAGGGCAAATCTGACGATTCGCAGTATAGCCGGAAAAGGTCAGGAGGGAGAGCATTCGAATTGAGCGCAGCAGGCGTTGGCGAAACGGACCTAAACCCCTCTGTTAGCAGCGGATAGAGTTTGCAGCGTGTACGGGGACGCGAAATCCCCTCCCACGGAGCCCGCCCAGACGCTAAGAGCTTCATACTACTGATTCCCAGCCACATTCAACACATCCCTGTTGACCTCGCAGCCAAGACGCGCTACAATACATTACGTATATAGTTAGCATGCTACCTATTAGCATGGCAACGATTATGTGCTCGGGGCCTGGCCTACGATCGCTGAAAGGGGGTCTAACAGTGCATTCATCGACATATGATCCCACGCCCGTCACAGAGCTTTATGGAGTCGATCCTCTATCGTTGCGCGTCTTCCATTCCTTTTTCAAGGCAATGCGCTTGTATCGCCAGCTAATCTTCAAAGTGCTGTCTGAAAAGGAAATTTACCCCGGACAAGCCGGATGCCTCTGGGTCCTCAGCGGTCATGATGGCATTGCCCAACGGGACCTGGCCCGAAAGCTTCATGTGGCGTCATCCACGGTAACCGTGATGCTTCAGAAGATGGAGGCTGCAGGCACGATAGTCCGAAAAACGGATGAGGAGGACCAACGACTGTCCCGCATATACTTGACTGATGCAGGACGCAAAATACAGGAAGAGATGAACGAGGCGCTTGCGGACTTCGTCAACGCCACCTTCGGCAAAATGCCTTCCGGCGACCGCGAAGAATTCAACAGGCTCCTGAGCGCCCTGTGTTCCAACATATCACAGGAGCTTTGATTTGCTTACATGAGAGGTGTCAGTTTCTGAATGACAAGACTACTTCAATATCTCAAGCCCTACCAAAAGCAGCTGTTCCTCGTAATGGCACTCCTTCTGGTCCAGGCTATTGCCAATTTGTACCTGCCCGACCTCAATGCCGATATCATCAACAACGGCATCGCTAGGGGCGACACCGAATACATCCTGAAGACAGGCGGGTTCATGCTGCTCGTCACCTTACTGCTGGCGGCATGCTCCGTGGTCTCGGTATATTGGGGATCGAAAACAGCAATGTCCTTCGGCCGCGACCTCAGGAGCGACGTTTTCCGCAAGGTGCAGAGTTTTTCCCAGGCAGAGGTGGACCAATTCGGTACACCCTCACTCATAACCCGCACCACCAACGACGTGCAGCAGGTACAGATGGCAGTCCTCATAACCCTAAACGTCATGATCTCCGCCCCTGTAATGTGCATCGGCGGCATCATCATGGCTCTCCGCCAGGACGTGCCATTGTCCATATCCATCATCGTCATTGTGCCGGTAATGGCCGTGGTCATCGGTGTGATCATGCGACGCGCCCTGCCGCTATTCAAGTCGATGCAGGTAAAAATAGACAGGCTCAACCAGGTAGTCCGCGAGAAGCTTGCCGGAGTCCGGGTCATCAGAGCCTTTGTTAAAACCGACTACGAAGAGGCGCGATTCGATGAGGCCAACCTCGATCTCACAACCACAGCCTTGAAGATCAACAGGATGGTCGCCATCACCATGCCGCTGCTGATGCTCATAGTCAACATCTCCATGGCAGCCATTATGTGGTTCGGCGCACACAGAATCGACAGCGGGGCCATGCCCATAGGAAACCTTACAGCCTTCATCGCCTACACCATGCAAATCCTCATTGCGGTGATGATGGCCACAGTGATGTTCATCATGATCCCGCGGGCCAGTGCCTCGGCCGAACGAATCCTCGAAGTTCTCGAGACTGAGCCGTCTATCTCCGCCCCCAAGGCGCCGGTCGCGCTCAACCCAGGCACCGCCGACTCCGACGCGAGCGTCGAATTTAGGGATGTAGAGTTCACATACCCGGGCGCAGAGACTCCGGTCCTGCGCGGAATCTCCTTCATCGCCTATCCGGGCGAAACCACCGCCATCGTCGGCGGCACAGGATGCGGGAAGTCCACTCTGATCAACCTCATCCCCCGCTTCTACGATGTGACCGGCGGCAGCTTGCTCATAGATGGAGTAGACATACGGGAAATACCTGAGGAGGACCTGAGGAACAAAATAGGCTTTGTCCCACAGAAAGCCTTCCTTTTCAGCGGGACAATTGCCAGCAACTTGCGCTACGGAAAGCGCGATGCCACCGACGACGAACTCTGGCATGCCCTGCGCATAGCCCAGGCAGCCGACTTCGTCGCCGAGATGCCCGGACAGCTTGAAGCCCCGGTCTCCCAGGGAGGAACGAACTTCTCGGGAGGGCAGAAGCAGCGCCTAGCCATCGCGCGAGCCTTGGTGAAAAGGCCGAAGATATACGTCTTCGATGACAGCTTCTCCGCACTTGACTTCAAGACCGACGCCGCACTTCGCGCCGCGCTCAATGACGAAGTGGATGACGCCATAGTCTTCATCGTGGCGCAGCGTGTGAGCACTATCATGAATGCCGAACGCATAATCGTGCTCGACAAAGGCGAGATCGTGGGAATGGGCACACATGCGGAACTGATGAAGCTCTGTTCCGTATATCGTGAGATCGTCTTCTCACAGCTTTCGGAGGAGGAAGTCGCATGAGTGAAGAGAAAACAGCAGCACGACGCCAGCGAGGACATGGTCCCCGAGGCGCCATGATGCCCGGAGAAAAAGCGCGCGACTTCAAGGGGTCGTTGAAGAGGCTGTTCGGGTATCTCAAACCGCACAAGACGCAGCTCATCATCGTCATGGTTTTATCCATAGCCTGCGTCGTCCTGACCATTGCTGGGCCGAAGATCCTGGGCAAAGCCACGAATATCCTCTTTGAAGGAGTCATCGGGAAACAGCTTCCTCCTGGACTTGGCAAGGAACAGATCATTAGCATGCTCAAGGCTGCCGGCAAGGACCAGATGGCCGAGATGGTGGCGGGAATGAACATCGTCCCCGGCGCCGGCGTCGATTTCGAGGCCATCAAGCGAATACTGCTCATACTTGTCGGAATATACATCGCCAACGCCTTGTTCAGTTGGCTGCAGCACTACATCATGGCCGGAATCTCCCAGCGCACCGTGTACAGCCTGCGCAAAGAGGCGGATGCAAAACTTGGGAGGCTGCCTCTGAAATACTACGACAGCAACACGCGGGGAGAGATCCTGAGCCGGGTGACAAATGACATAGACAACATCGCCAGCACGCTTCAGCAAAGCCTGACGCAGCTGGTTACGGCGACGTTTACGGTAATCGGCGTGTTGATAATGATGTTTTCCATCAGCCCGCTGCTTGCCGCAATTGCTCTGGTAGTATTGCCCTTGGGCGTTATCGTCACGCTGTTCATCGCCAAACGCTCCCAGAAGCAGTTTGCGGAGCAATGGGACAGCACCGGCGCGCTCAACGGACATATAGAGGAAATGTACACCGGCCATCGGATAGTAAAGGCCTTCAACCGCCAGCAGGAGGCGATCGACGAGTTCGATAAGGAAAACGACCGCCTCTACCAGGCCAGCTTCAAGGCGCACTTTATCTCAAGCACTATCCAGCCGGCCATGCAGTTCATCAATAACCTAAACTACGTGGCAATCTGCGTGATAGGGGGTATGAAGGTCGCCAATGGCGTCCTCTCCCTCGGAGACGTCCAAGCCTTCATCCAGTATTCAAGGCAGTTTACTCAGCCGATAGTCCAGACAGCCAGCATCATGAATGTGCTTCAGTCAACAGTGGCCTCAGCTGAGCGCGTGTTCGAGCTCCTCGACGAGGAAGAGGAGACGCCTGACACCGAAAACCCTGTAGTCCTGGAAAAGGTAGAAGGCCATGTGGTCTTCAAGAACGTCTCGTTTAGATATAAGCCTGACGTGCCGCTGATTGAGGACATGAGCCTCGAGGTTAAGCCAGGACAGACAGTAGCCATAGTCGGGCCCACTGGCGCTGGCAAAACCACCGTAGTCAACCTCTTGATGAGATTCTACGAGCTGGATGGGGGAAGCATCTCCATAGACGGCGTTGACATCCGCGACATGGCCCGAAACGACCTGAGGAGATTATTCGGGATGGTCCTTCAGGACACATGGCTCTTCAACGGGACCATACGCGACAACATCGCCTACGGGCGCGAGGATGCCACCGAAGAGGAGATACTGGCCGCGGCCCGCGCGGCCCATGTCGACCACTTCGTCAGGACTCTGCCTAAAGGGTACGATACCGAGCTGGGCGATGAGGCATCCAACATATCCCAAGGGCAGAAACAGCTGCTCACAATCGCCCGAGCTTTCCTCGCCGACCCCCATATCCTCATTCTCGACGAGGCTACAAGCTCGGTGGATACCCGTACCGAGGTACTGATACAAGAGGCCATGGCAGAGCTGATGCGTGGCAGAACAAGCTTTGTTATAGCCCACCGCCTCTCGACAATACGCAATGCCGACACTATCCTGGTGATGGATAATGGACGCATCGTGGAGCAGGGCAACCATGAGGAGCTCATGGCAGCCCGCGGATTCTACTACGACCTCTACAACAGCCAATTTGCCGGGGCGTACGATGAAGCGGTGTAAGCTTTAAGGCAAAGCATAAAAGGAACACCTTCGGGGCGCACTGCCCCGGAGGTGTTCCTTTTCTTTAATCGGTCCACCCGACCCAACGCTCTGTTGCCCTGTTATCATCAAAATGAACTTTATCTATCAGACATCCGTCTCCTCCAGTCATGTATATGCAATATATCTTGCACAAGAAGGAATCTTGCAAGATATGTTGAATATGAGCTTTAGCCCATGTCGGCCATTCTCCAACAGGATGGTGAATTAGTGTGGAAAACCTCGGGATTGTCACTGAGCGAATCCATTCAAAATATGCTTCCATGACCAAGAGTCAGCAGCGTCTCGCCGACTTCGTACTGCAAAACATGCCAGAAGTCGCCATGATGTCCAGTGCTGATCTCGCTTGTTGCATGGATGTCAGCGAGGCCACGGTGGTCAGATTTGCCCAGATGCTCGAGTTCAACGGATACCCCGACATGCGACAGCAGCTACAAACAGAACTGCTGAAGCAGTTTCGCTCATCCAGCAGAGTTGCTGCAATGGTCCACGCACAATCGGATAATGCAGGTCCATTGACCATGGTAGTAAGTGAAACCATAAAAAGCTTGCAGCTTCTCCTTCAAAACGTCAATGATGCACAAGTTGAAGAAGCAGTGCAGAGAATAATCAGCGCTCGGCGAGTGATTGTTTTCGGCGAGGGCGCTCCGGCCAGCATTACAGTGCTTGCGGATTTCTGGCTATCGCGCCTTGGTTGCCAGGTAGTCCGCGTAAACCAGACCGGAAGGCGTCTGTTCGACAAGATATTCCAAGCAGGATCGGAAGATCTGGCTATAGTTTTTGCTTTCCGCCGGGTAACCTTAGAAGCCATGGCTATACTTGAACACCTCAATCAAGAAGGTGGACAAAGCCTGCTCGTCACCGATCTCATTGATTCCAAAATGCATCCTCTGGCAACCCAAGTATTCCTTGTTCAACGCGGTCCGATGGAGGCCTTCAGACCCATGGGGGCCCCCCTTGCGTTGGTAGATGCATTGATCCTCGGCGTTATGCTCGCAAAAGGCGATGATGCTGTAGAGCAGCTCAGTCGCTTAGATACATTACGCCAACGCTATGACTGTCTATGATTATCAAAAATAGGAGGGAATCGTATGAGTCAACGGATAATCAAGTTAGTAGTCTTGTGCGTATTCGTTGGAATGATTGGAGCGTACGTTGGGGCACCACGAGCCTATTCTGCCCCCAAACTTCCGGCTGACGTGGATGCATGGCTTAAGCAAGTTGAGATCGGCCCCTACCAACCTGCTAAGGTAGATTGGGACAAAGTTTACCAAGCAGCTAAACGCGAAGGCAAGGTGGTGATCTACACAAGTTCCTCGCGAACGATCAGCTTAAAGTCAGAGTTTGAATCACTCTATCCGGGCGTGACCATGGAAGTATACGAGCTGGGAACCACAGGCGCCATCGAGAAGGTCGAACGAGAACAATTAGCAGGCGTATACAATGCTGACATACTTCATGCCTCAGGTTATGCGGACCAACTCCATCTCCTCTACAACAAGAACATGTTGTTCCCGTTCTACCCGCCCGAGCTCGAATCCGTGATCCCGCGGGCATTTCGCGAGCCCTTGGTTGCCCAGCGATACGAGTCGCGAACCATCTTCTATAATTCTAAGGTCTACCCGAAATGCCCCATCAACAGCTGGTGGGATCTGACCAAGCCTGAGTGGCGCGGCAAAATAGCAATGGTTGATCCTGTGAATGATGCATCTAGTCTGGACCTGATCACAACCATAGTGCTCAACGCCGACGATCTAGCCCGTGATTACCAGCGAGTGTTTGGACGCCCCATCCATCTCACCACGCCAAATGCAGGATACGAACTTCTCAAAGGCATCATCGCAAACAAACCTCGCATATACTCTCGACACACAGATCTAATAAACGTAGTGGGCGATCCTACTAACAAGAATCCGCCGATTGGGATATCAATCCCCTTTTCCAGCCTAGGATACGCCGAAGACCCAGCTAGAGGCAGCCTCAAACTCATGGCGACGACTAATATCACGCCTACTGTGGGGCTACTATATCCCAGCCTTATGAACATCACATACAAGGCTCCGCATCCTAACGCTGCTAAACTGCTGATCAAATACTTGTTCGGAGATCAATACGGGGGACTTGGCATGAAACCGTTCTTTATAGTGGGTAATTGGCCAGCCCGCACTGACATGCTGGCCGAGCCGAAGAACGAGTTTTTGCCCAATCTTTCTTTGCCTCTAAAGAGCATGAAGTTCTGGATGCTTGACCCGATCGGGATATGGAAAACTTCGGCCGAGGTTCAGGAATGGTGGATGATAAACATCAACTAATGGACAACTACCAAGAAATCTGAAGGCTAAGGCGGAGGCGCCCGTCTTGGGAACTATCCGCCTTAGCCAATGTAGCACTGGCGGAGGTTGAGCCAATGAACAATGTGAAATTACACGGTCGCAAGGCATGGAATCAGCTTCGTAAGCCAGAATCGATCTTATCGATCTTGTTCTTGATCATTTTGGCTTACCTAATAATAGTTCCGCTCATCTCACTCATATGCAGAACCTTTGTATGGGGGACTGGCGATCTTCGCATCCGGGGTGAAAATGTAGAGCCTGGCAAATTCACTTTGTATCACTGGCGACGCATGCTAACTGGAGATTTCGCAAAATCTGTTTTCTACAAACCATTGCTCAATACTCTTACAATCACTGTTGGCGCCGTAGCCATCATACTGCTTATAAGCACTCTCCTGGCATATCTAGTAGTGCGCACTGACATTCGGTGGGCTAAGCTTATCAACGCCTTAGCCATTGTACCTTATATTCTCCCTTCTTGGGTATTGTCGTTGTCTTGGCTACAGATCTTCCAGAACAGTGCTGTTGCATTGCCGGATGGTCTACTTTTCTTCCTCACAGGCAAAAATGCTCCTGAGTGGCTAGTTTACGGTCCGATCCCCATAATGATCACCTTGGGCTTGCACTACTATCCCTTTGGCTATCTATTGATATCCGGAGCTCTGTCTACTGTAGATTCTCAGCTAGAAGAGTCAGCAGAGATCCTCGGCGCCAACCAACGGTTCATAAGGCGTCACATAACCATGCCCATAGTAAGTCCCGCCTTGCTTTCCACTGCATTACTAGGCATAGCGCGTTCCATGGGCACTTTCGGAACTCCGGCAATCCTTGGCCTGCCTGCTAGATACTACACTTTATCGACGCAGATATACTCTCTCATTCACACTCAAAGAGAAGCACAAGCTTATATACTAGCAATTGTTCTGCTGTTGATATCCAGCACTGGCCTGTATCTCAACCAGAAGCTCATCAGCTCTCGTCGCAGTTACGCCACAATAGGGGGAAAAGGAGTAAAGTCGCGAAAAGTAAAGCTGGGAAAGTGGAATACGCCCATAGCAGTGATCACTTTGATATTTCTGTTCATGGTATCCGTGTTCCCTCTGGGCTTCCTTGTATGGAGCAGTTTCTGCCTGAACGCAGGCGACTACAGCATATCCAATCTCTCGTCGCATTACTGGATAGGCGCCAGCAATCCCAGGTTTGCTGCTGGTGAACCGGGTATCCTCCGTAACGAAGCAGTACGGGGAGCGGCTTGGAACAGCGTCCGCTTATCACTTATTTCAGCGTTGATATGCGGCCTATTTGGAATGCTGATTGGCTATGTCGTAGTGAAATCGCGGAACTCACCGATCGCTCACATGCTTGAACAGATCTCATTCGCCCCGATGCTCGTGCCAAGCATAGTCTTTGGAGCCCTGTACCTGACTTTGTTTGCCGTGCGACGAGGCCCGATCCCCGCACTCTACGGCACATTCACTTTACTAGTTCTCGTTACCATTGCCAAGCAATTGCCCTATACCGTGCGATCCGGCGTATCATCGATGCTCCAAGTATCTCACGAGCTAGAAGAAGCAGCAATAATTCTTGGCGCGTCATGGAGAGAGCGCATGCGCCGGATAATGCTTCCGCTAACAAAGAGTGGCTTTGTGTCTGGTGCGCTCATAGTCCTTATCACCAGCATGCGCGAACTCAGTCTATACATACTGCTGGTTACGCCCGCCAATCGCATGCTTACTACACTTACTTACAGGTACATAGAAGTGGGCTACACGCAATTCAGCAATGCCATGACCGTGCTTCTCACCCTTCTGGTACTATTAATGACCTGGGCGATTAAGGCTTGGCAAAACACGGATATTGCTGAAGGCTTAGGAGGCATGTAGATATGGAAGCAGTCAAACTGGTCGGCGTAACCAAGGAATGGCCAGGAGTAAAGGCTGTGGACAACCTCAGTTTCGACATCGGCAAAGGGGATTTCGCTACCTTGCTCGGACCGTCTGGCTGTGGGAAAACCACCACGCTCAGAATGATTGCAGGGCTCGAAGATCCCGACGCTGGAGACATATACATAAACGGGAAACTTGTTTTCTCCGCAAGTCAGGGAATCAACCTTCCTCCAGCCGCCCGTGGCCTGGGGATGATCTTTCAATCTTACGCTCTGTGGCCGCATATGACAGTCTTTGACAACGTGGCATTCGGTCTCGTTCAGCAAAAAATGCCACGCGATAAAATCGAGGCCAAGGTATTTGGCACTCTGAAGCAGGTAGGGTTAGAAGACCTAGCCGATCGGTATCCATCAGAGCTTTCAGGAGGCCAACAGCAACGCGTAGCACTAGCCCGCATGGTAATAGTCGAACCCGAGCTGCTTCTGATGGATGAGCCGCTATCAAATCTGGATACTCGACTCAGAATGCAGATGCGAGCAAGCCTGAAACGGATGCATCAGGAGGCAAACACCACTGTAGTCTACGTGACGCACGACCAAGAAGAGGCGCTCACGCTTTCAACCAAGATTGCCGTGATGAACCATGGACAGCTTGAGCAGTATTCGCCCCCAGAAGACGTATATGAACGTCCTGCCACGCATTTCGTCGCGGAGTTTACCGGCAACCCTCAGACTAACTTTCTAGACGCAAAGGTCGTTCGCAACGGAGACTCACCTTACCTAGCTGTAGGTGATACAGTACTTTGGCCAGCTCAACCTGGTTGGCCAGACCAAGTTGTGCTAGCCATAAGGCCTGAGGGCCTGACTCTTTGCAACGATAATCAGCCCGGTCGGATTCCAGCTGTGGTATACGCAACATTGCCAGTTGGTCCATCGGTGCTCGTATATGCCGACTCAAACGGAATTGAGATCGTTATTCGTGCCGACAGAGGCACGTCATTCCAAGGAAACCAGCAAGTCTGGCTTGAGCTGGACCGCTCACAGATCAACATCTATGATGCAGAAACAGGGAAGAGAATTGGGGATGACACAGATCACTGACAGGAACAACGTTATCAGAGACATCAAAGGTTTCATGTTTGACCTCGACGGAGTGTTATGGCTTGGCGACCATCCCATTCCAGGTGTAGCGAATACGCTTAAACAGCTCAGGAGAGAAGGCAAACAACTCATGTTTGTCTCCAATACTAGCTCGCGCTCAAAGGCGAAATGCCTTTCAATATTCAAGCACATGGGTCTGGACGTTGACAGCAGCGAAGTATTCATAGCAAGCGAATGTGCAGCAAAGTATGTGGCAAGTCAGATGCCGGGCGCCGTAACATACGTGTTGGGATCTGAAGGGCTTCTGGAAGAGGCGTTAGCTGCTGGCCTGGATGCGCGTAATGCCTCAACCAGAAATCCTGAAAAAGCCCACTACCTCATTGCCGGCAAGGATAATGATCTAAGCTTTGCTCGGCTCACATGTGCCCTGCGCGTTCTCCAGTCAGGTGCACGTTTTGTAGCCGTGAATTGTGACCCAACAGTTCCCTCGCAAGACGGCTTGGAACCAGGAGCGGGGGCAATAGTAGCAGCTATAACGGCCATGGTTAATCGCGATCCTGACGTAATCGTAGGAAAACCTGGAACCCTGTTGCTGGAAATGGCCTTGGAACAAAGTGGGCTCGACGCAGCGGAGTGCGCCATTGTAGGCGACACTCTTGAAACAGATATCCTTGCCGGGAATCGATTGGGGTTGAGCACCATTCTCGTGCTCAGCGGAAATTCCAAGGGCCTCGACATGAGCGCTCCAGATGCTTACCCGATAGAATTCCGACCTGACATTGTCATGAATTCTGTAGAGGATCTAGTCTATTGAGCCAATAACCGTCAGATGAGTACTGACTCGAACCTCGATTTCTCGCGCAACTGCCGCTTCGCCCAGGCTAACTGCCAGGGCGAAGCGTTTTTTATCCTGAAGATCCATCCCCAGGTGGACGCAGAATCAAGAGCCCAATAGCTTGAGATGAATATCAAATCGGCCGAAGAGCAGTAAGCGCACCTTTTCCTCCGCAAGCTCCAGCCCGAATTTCCCCCATACGTTCCACCAACGCTCGATAAAACCGTTCTGCATCCTGCTTGTGCTCGAAGCAGACCACGAAGCTATCCGCAAACCTGACCAGATATGCCTCGCCCCGGACTCCCTAATCGCTGGCGCTATGCTGGTTCATTTGCCCCCAGGTTTCCTTTTTTGTGATGCTGCCCAATTCGGTTGACATCCTATCCCTGCCTCTGACTGCGGAGGATGCTCCCTGCGCAAATATGGACTTGCCCCACCGGAAACGTCAAACTGGTACTTCCCTTGTTGTGGATATTCTCAATGCAGAAATTGGCCTCACAATAGAAAACCGGGCTCAAATATGGATCCACTGAACTTGTCTGCCTGACAGAGCACGTGGCCCCCGTAATGGCTAGCCTATTAACCTGCACCTGCGCTTCACCATTGACGCCACAGCCGCCGTCTGCTTTGTCAAAAGTGTCAGCTTGTTTATAGATGCCACGGATACTTTTGACGAGGTGTTTTCTATGAGCAAACATGATGCAGTAAAGAGAGTGGTCTACGAGTGGACCGCAGACGGCCTCAGAGATGAAGATCATCTTCCGGCTGATTCCCGAAGCAATGCTCTGCATGGACAGCGCACTCCACTTTCACGGGTATATTGACCAAACCCCTGACACCTGATCAACAAAACGAAACTTAAGCTTGAATACCCCGCTCTAAAGGCATACTTCGTTAAGCCCCGTCTCATCAACATTGGGCTTTCCGAGCAGGTGGTCAATGGCACGACGGGCCGTCTGTGATGCAATCAGGCATTCAACAAAAATGGATGCAGAAATCTGTGCTTAGGCAATTCAGAGCTATGTCAGGGATCCCAACAAGGACGTCAATAGGCGCATGGAATATGTCTTTAGACTCAAGATCCAGGGGAAAGTCAAAAACCCAACAGGGGTGTGGCTGTGATGCGACACAATCTAGTCATCGGCAGATACGCCGGAAAACGGATCAAGCCTCAAATCATGTAGGCCATTTCAGACGCACTTTGAGCCCGTTAAGATGAGTGTACGGCAGTAGCCCATCATGTTGCAGACGTCCGACAACAATTCCCGGGGCCACGCCGATTGACTTGGCAAATGCTGAAACCTTGTTCCGACTTATTCGCCCTCCCTGAATGCCTTCGGTAAACTTGCGATACTCAGTCGGCGGCATGAGGATGTCGGCAGCGAAGCGATCCGCCTCAAGCTCTACTTCTGATGCGAGATCGTTGGGTTCGAAATTGTCAATGAATGCACTGCTCTGGTAGCCGCCCAGTACGTGGGCTGCTTCATGGAAAAATGTAAACCAAAGTTGATCGTCGGTCTTGTAGCGAAAGCTCAGCTGAATAAGGGCCTTCTGTCTGTTCAACCATCGAGCAGCACCCGATGCGCGGCTTTCGGGCACTTCAGGCACGAAAACTACTGCCACACCAGTTTGGGCACACAAGGATTGCATTTTCGGAATGAAAACCTCTGGCTGCTCCACTGTGAGAATACGAATATCCTGAAGAGCCGAAGCAAACGCCTTCTTCCTGTAAGGGCTGCACTCTATTGTCCTTGCTTCTATCTCACCCTTCCGCAGCCATGCGGCCACCGCTCCGGGTTTGGCCTCAAAAACCGGCGACCGGCGATAAACTGCGGTCGGCGAACCCCATGTCGAGCGCCATGCATCGACTGACGCTACTCCGAAATACTCCAAGCCAAGCCTGACTCGTTCGGCATCATTCGCGCCATCCTTTACCCAGCCACTTGTCACAAGATACCTGAACGGTATCTCCTCCAGCCAATAGCTATACTCAGCCAGCTCTTTTTCGTCCCTTTGGGCCAAAAGATACTGCTGATACTGCTCCTCACGATTTCTCCAGAAATGTGCAGGAATGCCTAAAACGCGTTCAAGCTGCAAGGCCGTCTTCGGAGTTATTGCGGTTTTCCCATTGATAATCTCATTTATCGTCTTTACCGGACGGCCCATTCGCCGTGCCAATTCTGCTTGAGTCATCCCCAACGCCTCAATCGTCTCCAGCAGCGTGGAACCAGGCGGTGATACCACATCTGGCACGTACTCGTACATTCCTATGCCCTTCTCAGTCAATGGTAGTCCACCACCCCAATTACGACAATTTCCTTCACTTTCGTCCAGTCCAAACCTCCATCCGGTTTCCGCGGCAGCGGACATTCCACAGATTCCTCATGTCTTCAAGTGTTTCTGCAGCCCGAAGCTGATCAAGTCTTCGCCTGATCACCTTTGCACAAGATTCTCCCCATCTACGTCTGCCAACATCAGGATCTGTGCATGCCAATTGGAGGTCTTCATCCCTGAACATTATACGCAAATTACGTCCCCCAAGTCAAATCGTATATTAACCCCAAAGGTTAAGATTCGTGTTCATGGACTCGGGTGCCTCTGCACTTTGTTGTGCGCCCAAGCCCAGGACCATGAACGTGTATTTCGAGGTATATCACCATAATCCTCCATATCTGCATCGGTCTGAGATTAAGGCGCCAACTGGCAATAGCCATAGCAGATTCAGTTTGAACATCACCGCGATGGAAGGGGTCTCATACCCGCCTCAGGTTCTAATAGGAGATGGCTGAGGAGCATCTGCATTGCAAAAAGGTTAGCTCTGGAATCCTCTAACCTTTCCGAGTTCGATTCGGGATCAGGCAGCTAAACCAGCATGCATGAAGTCGAGCAAGCTTCTTCAATTGTGCTTTCCACAAACAGCAGATGGGACAATAAGAATGGAGGCAACCATTGACACCCCAGACATATTAGTGATTCTTGTGAGGAATTAGCAGAGTCGAGTGACCGCACCGACGCGGAAACCATATATCACCACGTCCACGAGAACTACAGTCTATCGAACCTTGTGGATTCTTGACGACATGGGATTGATAACAACCATTGAAGAGATCGGCCGCGCCACGCAATCCATGTATAATGGCGTGGCGTGTGCAGACTGTGTGAAAAGCAGATATGAGAGAAACCGCCAATTCAACTTGTTGTGAAGAGACCGTGCGGATTCCGCTTATCAAAGAGAAGGCCCCGAGCTTCGAAGCCGTGGCACAGTCTCTTTCGCCAATGACTACGAGAACAAGTGGGCATACTCTTCAGCCACATCGCTTGGCCAAGAACCATCAAAGAGAAAATCAAGTTCCCGCTCATCTGTCGATCTGAAGATGGAGGTGGCAAAGAAGTGAGGGATGATTCAGCCGTCAGCGGGTGACATAGGCCTACCCTCGACGAGATCAAGCGCCTGCTCATCGCCGTGCACACTTCTGACGGGCAGAAAGTGGCCACCCCGGCAGATTGGCGTCCGGGGGAGAAGATGATCGTGCCGCCGGGATCATACGGACAGGCCGACAAGATGGTTGACCTTGCCCCGCTCCAACGGTATGCGTCTAGCAAACTTTGGGACAGGAATCAACTGCTTGCATTCTTACTGAAAATTGAGTAGGCTCACGGCAGAACTGGCAATGGTATTGGCGCAATGTGCTGCTTAGGGGGCCATTAATGTGACAAAGTCTCAAAAGATTTGCGATCTCATAGCCCAGGGGCAGAATGAAAAGGTTGAATTCAGAGCTAAGCCCAAGAAGCCTAAGGACCTGTCGAGGCTGATAGGTGCCCTGTCCAACACGTCTGGCGGCACGATCCTCGTTGGCATAGAAGAGTCAGGCGAAATCATAGGCGCCGACATCAAAAAGGCGCGAAGACTGTATGTAGACGCCCTCGAAAAACTGGAGCCTAAGCCCCGAACTTCTTTCGAAATCGTAAATGTTGAAGGAAAAGACGTCGCTGTGATAACTGTCGAGGAAGCCGACAGTCTCGTCCTCGCCGACAGCAGCGCGTATGCTCAAGTCGGGTCTTCTGTCGAACCTATGACTGCAAGCGATATCTCGCGCGTGCTCGTGCAGGCCCTGGCAGACCAGCCGAACCAGATTGAGGTTCTCTCAAGAGCCATAGCAGAGCAGTCGAGGATGATCGAGGAGCTCGACGCAGCCCTCGCCAAGGAGCGCAGCTGGCAAAGCAAGGTCATGGAATACGTGGTCGGCGCCGTTGTTGGAGCCATCCTCAGCTACCTTTTTTCACTGTTCGGGTAAGCCTCCACTCCTAGAAAGAGCCCGCATCACGCGCGAGAAGAACAGCGACCCTATCCCAAAGCTGGCGTATAGCCTGCGCGGCTTCGCCCGCAACGCTATCTGGGCCCGCGCAATCAGGAGCACCATCTCCGTACAGAACAGGCGGCTCACCCCTTACAACCGCCCTTACCATCTCCTCATCGAACGGGATCTTCCCCGCAATCTCGATTCCCCTTGCACAACAGTAATCCTCTATGCGCTCAGCATTAGCCTCATCAAGATCGCACTTGTTGATACATACCGCCGACTCTACACCGAAATGGCACGTAAGGTCGAGGACCCGCTCCATGTCGTGGACCCCCGCCACCGTGGGTTCCGTTACGATCAAGGCAAGATCCACTCCGGAGATGGAGGATATGACGGGGCATCCCACCCCAGGCGGCCCGTCGGTAATGATCAACTCGTGCCCCTGGCTTTCGGCTATCTCCCGCGCCTTGCGCCTCACTTGGGATACGAGCTTCCCTGAGTTCTCTTCAGCCGCCTTGAGCTTGGCATGGACCATCGGCCCAAACCGGGTATGGGATACGTACCAGTGCCCTGACATGACGTCGACCATGGTTATAGCACCCTCGGGACAAATATGGGAGCACACAGTACACCCTTCACAGGAAATCGGATCGATGGTTGGATGCCCATAGGCCATGGCTATAGCGCCGAAGCGGCACACTTCGCTGCAATGACCGCACCCCGTGCATCGGCTCACATCGACAGTTGCCTGTCGCGAAGCCATAAATTCATGGGATTCAACTACCTCTGGCGAAAGCAAGAGGTGAAGGTCGGCAGCATCCACATCGCAGTCGACTAAGACTTTGTTCTCCGCCAAAGCCGCAAATGACGCAACTACACTCGTCTTGCCGGTGCCTCCCTTGCCGCTTATCACGAGCAACTCCTTCATATCTCACCCATCTCCCTTCGCCCATCCTCTCCCTCTGCGCCAGATTCGCCGCTCGCACTGATCTTGCGCCACAACCCCTTCAAAGCGCCTCGGAGCTCTGGAAAGTCATCCACAAGCCTTCCGCCCTTAGCGTAGCATTCGGCGTACTTCCTGTCGTATGGTATTTCAAGCAACACAGGGATGCCCTCGCGGCTGCAATAGGCTGAAACGGCCTCATCCCCCAACCCGGCCCTGTTAATCACTACGCCGCAGGGTATGCCTAGCTCCCGAACCAGTCCAACGGCCAGCCCAAGATCGTTGAGGCCGAAGGGCGTAGGCTCCGTCACCAGCACGCAGTAATCGCTGCCCTTGATCGAAGCCACAACCGGACAGGACGTCCCGGGGGGCGCGTCTATGATCGTCAACCCGGCCCCTAGGCCTTCCTTGTCCAACGCCTCCCTCACCGCTTTCACCACAGGCGGTGCCAGAGGGCTTCCGATCCCTGTCCGTCCATGGGCAAACCTGATATCTCCTGCGCGCCCCGTCTCCACTTCCCCGATCACCTTCGGGCTCTCCGTTATCGCCCCCTGCGGGCAAAGAAGCGCACACCCCCCGCATCCATGACAGAGCTCGGGCAGGACGATCGTCCGGGAGCTGAAGGCAAGGATCGCATGGAAAGCGCACACCCGGGCGCATTTTCCGCATCCGTTACACTTGCTCTCGTCCACAACCGGAACTGGCAAACTTACTTTTTCGGAGCGCTCGATTTCGGGATGGAGGAAAAGATGGGCATTGGGCTCCTCAACATCGCAGTCCAAAAAGCGTATCGGCATAGCCCCCTCCAAGGCCAACGCCAAGTTGACCGCGACAGTAGTCTTGCCCGTTCCTCCTTTGCCGCTCGCTATTGAAACAATCACATTCCATCGCCACCATTCATCGTGCATGCCCCAACTTCGCGTATTTTGTCCTTCCAAAAACAGGCAGGCTCTAACGGGCCTGCCCGCCAATCCCCCGCTAGTTGTGGCCGCAGCCGCGCCTATGGGTTCCCCCGTTTTCCCCGTGTCCGCATTCACCGTGCTGCTCATGTCCGTGGCCGTGATCGCAAGCGCTCTCGCCCACCTCAAGAGATCCCGCAAGATACGCGTGGACGACATCGTCCACACTCCCGGACGCTCCTATCACGGTCTTAATGCCCCTAGCAGCAAAGTGTTGCTGGGCCCTTGGACCCATTCCGCCTGCGATGATGCATGAAACTCCGTGTTCAGAAAGGTACTGAGGGAGAAAATCGGGTTGATGCTCGGGGTTTGGAAGAATGGCCGAATCGACGGCCTTGCCGTTTTCCACTGTGACTATGGTGAATTCAGAGCAATGCCCGAAATGAGGCGAGACGGTGGAACCGTCAGTTGCCACAGCAATCTTCATCTATGGTTACCCCCTTAAATGTGAAAAGACCAATTCTGCTCGATCCTATCGTGGGAAGCTCCGTTTGCGCCGACGGGGTCTGCCCCACTTGCCAGCTGGCCCAGCCCTTGAGCCTAGCGACCCCCGCGGCCATGCCCGCCCATTCCATGATGGGAATTGACTGTAGGTCCGGAAATTGCCTCGAGCGTCCCTGACTTAAAAGCCTCCAAAGCGTCCTTCACTGTCCCGGAAGACATTCTGTAGACCTTTATGCCCGCGGCTTCCAGAGCCATCGCTGCATTGGGACCAACATTTCCGGTAACGACCGCCTCTGCGCCCTTGTCAGCAAGAAACTGGGCGCTTTCAGTTCCCGCTCCGCCTGACGCCATAACGCTCTCGTTGGAGAATGCTTCGAATTCCTCGGTATCGACGTCTATGATCACAAAATGTTCGCACCTGCCGAAACGCGGGTCCAACCCGGCTGAGAGGCTGGTTCCCTGCGCCGTTACTGCTAGCTTCAAACTACCATCTCCCCTTAACCTCCGGCAACTTTGTCCACTATCCTCGGTACAGGTCGATTGCTGGCCGGCGAAGGAGCCGAAGGACGCTCAAATCCGACCTCTCTCACCCCTTCGCCTCGAAGGACTAGCCTTCATCGTACTCTTGGGAACCAGAAAGCTCGCTCAGACGCCCCCGGACGGCCTCGAGCTCCTCCATGAGAAACTCTGACTGTCGTTTTAGATAGCCTATCTCCTGTTCTTTCGACGGCCTCATGGCCTCTTGGGCGTAAGGGCTGTAAGCAGGCCCGTACGCGGCCTGACCCCATGCCCCTGCTCCAGAACGCATCCATCTCGGCAGTCCCGTCGCGTAGTACATCCTTCTGTACCCTCGTCCGAATCCGCCTCCCCCATAACAGCGCGGAGCGCGTCCAAATCCCGGCCCCCTGCCCATTGCGGGATTAGCATATCCAGGAACATCATATCCGGTGCAGAAGCCTGCGCCCCTGCCTGTCATAGGACCGAAACCAGTTGGTCCTCTTCCATCTCCTCTCGGCATGTAAAGCACCTCCTCTCCAAAGCCTTGGGGTTTGATCGAACGACTACCTCCACGGCTTTTTCATATGCCCATCCTCCGGTTGGATTGAATACGTGCTTGGCTTGACGCCATCAATTGCTGTTGTAGGGTTATGGGCATATGTTCATTATCAGTATACCCGTGGTTATGAGCATATGTCAATAATCTGAGCGCAGAAATGTGCCCGCAATGGTTCAGTTTCCATCGTTGGCGAAGAAATAGGCCCGTCCTTCTCGGCGGATGGCGCAGATAAGTCCTTCTCCCTTGAGAATCCCCACAAACTTAGCGGCCTCATTGATGTTGAGATCGAGCCCTTCGGCTATGTCCCTGACGGTGCACGGCCGTCTCTTGAGGAGCTCAAGCACCCGCCCACAGTCCGCTTCGATCCCGGGCGCCCCCAGCCCGGCCCCGGCTGGGCTATGAAAAGACCCATCAGCGTCCTGATAAATCCCGGACGCCACGATCAACTCCGCCCGATCGTCAAACCGTCTTCTCGCTTTTTCCAGCGCCCCCTGTGTCAGTGCGCGGGCAAAGGATTCGGCGGGAGGCCTTTCCACCGTATTGAGCTGGATCTTTTCACACCTTATGCGTGTTAGGGCAGAGGCTATCTTGTCGATTTCATCATCACTGTCGTTTATGTCCCTGACCATCATCACTTCTATCCAAAGCTTCCCCGAGTACTCATACGAGAACTCCTCCAAGCCGCAGAGGATGTCCTCGATTCTCAATCCGGAGCATGGGCGGTTTATCCTTTCAAAAACGTCTTGCGTTGCGGCATCAACAGAAGGAATCACAAGGTCCGCGCCAAGGAGCTCTTTTCGGACCTCAGCACATGACATGAGCGAGCTATTGGTCAGAACCGCCACAGGAATCTCTGTCAATTCCTTTATCCCCTCGATCAGCTCCCCTATCCCCAAGCATAGGGTGGGTTCGCCCGACCCCGACAAAGTGACGTAGTCGGCTTCCACACAGGGCAAAGCCGACTCGAGCTCGGCGATGACCTCGCCTGTCTCGACGAATTGCTGGCGCTCCGCCCTCTTGTGGACGGTCGCGCCGAGCTGGCAATAGATGCAGTCGAAGGAACAATGCTTGTACGGAATCAAGTCGACCCCCAACGAACGGCACAGCCGTCTTGAGGGAACTGGACCAAAGATGTATTTCAAACTCAACGCCCCCCGTATACTCTGGTTGCCTCATTTGGCCCCGGCGAAACAAGCAAAGGTTTTTGGCAAGGTGTAAAGGTCAGTTGCCTGGCATGTGGCCGCTTTGGATGCACCTTGAAGCTTTAACCTCTATTCGTCGCCTTCGGTATTCCTCCACCCCCTGCCACAGCGCCCGTGGTGCATCATGCCGCCTGCTGTCTGGTCCCCGTCGTTACGTCGCCCATGACGCGCACCGCACCTAGGGCAAGCCGCTCCGGCGCCTTGGCGATACATGGCAACGGGTGCCTCGAACTCATAACTGCAATCCTCGCACCGCAGCTTCCGCGCAGCAAGACGGTAGGTTCCGCCTTCGATCCGGATAGCCTTACCTTCGACCAGCGCCCGGGCCACCTTCTCCCTGGCTGAAGAGAGCACCCTCTGGAATGTAGGCCGGGACACTTGCATCCTATCAGCGCACTCCTCTTGCTCTAGCCCTTCAACATCCTTGAGGCGCAGAGCCTCCAGTTCTTCCAGGAGGAGGATCTCCTCTTCCATCTCCGCCAATCGAACGCCAGCAGGCTTGAAGACAGTCACTTCGGGCATGAACTCGACTCTTCTGCATTTTGGAGGCCTCGGCATAATATCAGCTCCTAATCAGAGATCTTTCAAGTTTTCTTCAATCGGCGCAACAGCAATCTAAGCCGCTTACAATCGAATATTGCGGGATCCTGAAATTCACGTTCCTTGGGGTTAGGGCCCGCGTGCGATATAGTCGCCCAAGGCGATGTTTTAAGGCTACAAAGGAAAGCCCCAGGCTCAACTGCAACTTGCAAAGAGACAACCAGGTGCCCTCTCATCCCATCTACACCCATCCTGAGCACGCAATTGACTATGGCTAACCTGCACTGAACGCACATGAGTCCTTCACAACTATCTTCCCGTCCCAGGACGTATCACACCTGGATAGAGTTGATAAAGGCCAGTCGAGACGGGTAGATTATATTGTTGCATATTGATCATATGTCCATAATTATTTTCCCGCTACGGCACGTACATGTCAATACGCGTCAGAAAGCTCTTGACATCTCCTGAAAAATGGCATAGATTCTTATCAGGGCAAGTTAGTCATGCCTTACTTAGCTTTCGGCTGATCCAGATCGGCCGCCTCAGTATGAAGGTGGGAGAAAGAAGTGAAGAACTCAACGCCAATATCGCCATCGCTCGAGGATTACCTCGAAGCCGTGCTGGAAGTGGCGGACGAAAGCGGTGCTGCCCGTACCACCGATATAGCTGATAAGCTCGGCGTATCGAAAGCCAGCGTCAATCAGGCAATGGGGCTTTTGGTCGATCGCGGCCTAATTGAGCGCGAAAAGTACGGTCCAGTCTTTCTCACAGACTCCGGGGACGAACAGGCTCGAGCCGTGTCCAGGCGCCACCACACCATCAAAGCCTTTCTCGTATCGGTGCTAGGCGTGGCCGAACACATAGCAGAAGAAGATGCGTGCCAGATAGAGCATGTAGTCAGCAAAGACACAATGAACGGACTAGTTGAATTCATGGAGAGGAGAGACGCGGAATGAGCGATGCTAACGGAGCAATATCCCTCAGCCAACTCAATCCGGGCGATCGGGGAACAATCCTGAGCATAGATTGTGAGGGACCACTCAGGAGACGGTTGATGGATATGGGCTTGACCCCTGGAACAGAAGTCTGCATAGAAGGGACAGCGCCCTTCGGAGATCCCCTGATAGTGTGTGCCCGCGGCTGCCGCCTCGGTCTGCGAAGAGGCGAAGCGGCAGGCATATCCGTCATACCGTGTGCTGACAGGCCCTGCTCGGAAGCATGCAAGCTGGAAAATCACGGGCCGTTCCGTCGACGCCACAGACATGGACAGGTGGCGGCCTCAGGCGATAAATGCCTGCGGGAAAGCGGGCGCCATCAACACAGGAAAGCAGATTGCACTGAATAGAGAAATACTCGCACGGGCGTCCATTGGGCGCACTCTTTTTGGACCAAAAGTTAGGCGTTGGTAACTATTATGCGTCTTTTAGGCTTTATACATTATTTACACGAATCATCTACGGAGGCACAATGAGATGAACCATTCAAGTGCACACTCTAGGCCTGTCATAGCAATTGCGGGCAACCCCAACTCAGGGAAGACAGCCCTTTTCAATGCAATGACAGGGTCAAGACAACACGTGGGCAATTGGCCCGGAGTCACAGTAGAGCGAAAAGAGGGCACATTGACAAGAGGCGAAACCTCAGCATTAGTCGTGGACCTGCCGGGTACTTACGCTTTCAGCTCGCGAGCGCTGGATGAGGTAATTGCCCGTAACTTCATCATGCACGAGCACCCAGACGTGGCAATAAACGTCGTTGACGCTACGAATCTCGAAAGAAACCTCTACCTAACCCTTCAGATGCTGGAGATGGGCGTGCCCACCATTGTGGCACTGAACATGATAGACGAGGCTGAAGAGCTCGGCCTCGATATAGACATAGATGAGCTGTCGAACCACCTCGGAGTCGGGGTCGTGCCCACAGCTGCCGTTCATGGAAGAGGAGTCGAGGAACTAGTCGATCTCGCCCTCAAGACTGCCAATGCGGTCGCCGGGGCTGAAGGCCTCGAAGATGTAGAAAAACCCGCCGATGCCGGAACGCCTTCATACTGGATAGACTACGGCCCCATTTTGGAGAAGGAAATTGCCCTGCTCGAGCAGGCACTTGCCGGCGTCCCGGATCTCTGCCGTAGACGATCTGCGCGGTGGCTGGCCATAAAGCTGCTTGAAAAAGACGCCGACATTTTGCAGGAAATCAGGAATTCAGCGAATGAACAGGCCAACACGGCCTATGGAAAGCTAATTGCCGAACTCGAAGTCGCAGCAGAGGAGGCCTGCGCGCGCGTAAAGAAGGCAGCAGGTCGTGAAGCTGTGGACTTGATTGCCGAAAAGCGCTACGAACTTGCGGCAATCATCTCCGCGTCCGTCATAGTCTCACGCCCAGATGACGCCGAGATCACTCCTACGCAGCGTATCGACAAGTTCGTGCTCCATCCGTGGCTCGCATATCCCATATTCTTCGTCGTAGTATGGCTAATGTTTCAGATAACATTTACCCTCAGCGAGCCAATTGCAGACGCACTCAGCGGCTTATTTGCAACATTCGGCACCTGGCTTGCAGGTTCTCTGGAAGCGGCGGGAACACCCAATATCGTTATTGGCTTGCTCGTAGAAGGCGTAGTCGGGGGACTAGGGGCCGTATTGGAGTTCGCACCGCCAATATTCATGCTTTTTTTGATGATCTCACTTCTTGAAGACGTGGGCTACATGGCAAGGGCTGCATTGCTATCAGACAGGCTGATGCGGTCAGTCGGGCTTCACGGGAAAGCCTTCATCCCGATGATCCTCGGGTTCGGATGCAACGTCACGGGCATTCTGGCCACCAGAAGCCTGGACAGCAAGCGCGACCGCCTTATATCCATATTGATTAACCCTCTAATATCCTGCGCAGCGCGTCTACCTGTGTATGTACTGTTCGCCACAGCTTTCTTCGAAAGCCGCCGCGGACTGGTTGTCTTCTCCTTGTACGCCCTCGGAGTTGTGCTAGCTTTCATCTTTGCCAAGGTATTGAGCCTATTTGTGGAACCGGATGACGAGGCCACATTCGTCCTTGAACTGCCGCCGTATCGCATGCCGAGAATATCCGGGGTCCTGATTCAGACGTGGGAAAGGGGAAAGGAATTCCTGGAGAAGGCAGGCACAGTCATCCTGCTCTCAGTCGTCCTGGTATGGGCATTGTCCAATCTGCCGCCAGGCGTCGATCCCGGCAGCCCGGATTCGCTGATAGGGAGAATCGGAAAGGCAATAGCTCCCATTCTTGCCCCCGCAGGCTTCGGCCAATGGCAAGCAGCAGCGGCCTTGCTCTTTGGGGTGATAGCCAAGGAGCTCATCGTCGGCACCCTGGGAGTCCTCTACGGCACAACAGGGGAAGCGGGACTCATCGCTGCGATCAGAGCCAGCTGGACCCCGCTCGCGGCCTATTCATTCATGGTTATGGCCCTCACATACATACCGTGCACAGCCACGATTGCGGCCATACGCAGGGAGACAGGTTCTCGGCGATGGACGGCTTTCGCCGTGGCATATACTCTCGTGCTCGGGTGGACGCTTGCAGTCATAATCTATCAAGTGGGTCGCCTTTTTGGGCTGGCCTGAGCAGTTCGTTATGCTATGCTCGTAACCGAGCCAGAGGCGGCTGCCGCCTCTGGCCTCCTCCGTCGATGCACAGCGGCCCGAAGGCGCCAACAGTACTTCGGATCATCAGCAAACGCCTGAGAGATTATGCCTGGCACATAGCTCGGAGGCCACGAAGCATCCCAGGCGCATCTGGCACTGGCCCAATCAAACCAAACCTTGCCGCGCTTATCCCTAGGGTTCTCGTTCCGATCAACTTTCTGTCGAGCTTGACTCCATACTCTAATAAAACCTCTACGGCGATACACCATTCAAAACGCCCGGTTGCCTCGGCTAGGTGCTCATCGAGCTCAGGGGAATCCCGGATTGCCCTTGGCACAACGGTGTCAACATCGTCAGGGCGATGCAGGAAGAGACCTGCGCACACAGAACAAACAGGGTAAAGATAACGCGAGGAGGAATAGCTTTGCCTGAGCACGATTCGACCCGTGAATGGAAAAGCTTCTTCGACATCTATGCGCCCTATTACATGGACGAGCCTTTCACCCGCAACACCTGCAGAGAGGTTGACTTCATAATAGAAATAATGGCCCTTGAGCCTGGCGCATCGGTGCTCGACGTAGGTTGCGGTGTCGGACGGCATAGCGTTGAACTTGCCAAGCGGGGATATCAGGTCACTGGCGTAGACATATCCGAAGGAATGCTTCATGAGGCTGCCCGCAGAGCAGAACAGGCGAGAGTCGATGTGAAGTGGCTGCGCCAAGATGCCACCGAGCTCAAATTGGACCGCACTTACGATGCATGCATATGCTTGTGCGAAGGAGCTTTCGGCCTCCTCAACTCAGGCGAAAACGCCGCAGACCGCGACATCTCCATATTGAGGGGCATCGCTTCAGCCCTGGCTCCAAAGGGTCCCTTCCTTCTTACTGCTCTCAACGCCCTCAGGACTATACGCATGTACAGCGATGATGATGTAGCCGCAGGAAGATTCGACAACATTGCCTTGTGCCAAATCCATCCCATAGGCTCGTTCATAGCCGACGACATCCGCAACGAACTGCCGGAAAACATATTATCCTCCGTGATAAGGGAGAAAGCCTTCACCCCAATGGAGCTGACGCTGATGCTGAACATAACAGGGTTCAGCGTGGAGCACATCTGGGGCGGCACTGCAGGAAATTGGGGGCGTCGTCCTCTTTTGATGGATGAGATAGAGTTAATGGTCATGGCCAGGCTTGACTGAGGAGGCAGCGCAGATGTCAAAGGTAAACGAATTCAGACTGGAAAAGCTCAACCGGCACAGGTTCGAAGCATCCTACTTCAACAAAGCTATTCTTGTTATCGGCGCAACCGAGAACCACGGCTATCATCTTCCCATGGGCATGGACACCTACGCCGCATACGCCATAGCAGAACGGACCGCTGATGCCGTATCCCTTTAACTTAAGTCTCCGTCCTGAAACCCTCTCCCAAGTAGTCTTCGAATTACTGGAGTCCTGTATCGTCCAAGGCATCGATCGTTTTCTCCTCATAAACGGCCATGGCGGGAACAACTCTGCCATCGACATCGCCTTGAGACGCCTTGGCCGAGAGTATCCTTCAGCCAAGGCGGCAGTGTCGTACGCTTGGTGGATATCGGGGCCGCGCCTGTGTCCGCCGGGAACCTTTGGCCTAGAGAACGGCCTTGGGCACGCCGGCAAAGCCGAAACAGCTGCAGGGCTGGCGATCGTGCCTGACCTGGTTGATATGGATGCAGCACGGGGCGAGTGGCCGGCCAGCCCGGCTGAAGTGAGCATCAAGACCACGATACCCCAGATCTCCAGGACCGGAGCGACCGGGGATCCCACTGGCGCCACGCGGGAGCAAGGCGAGAAGATGATAGGAGCTCTCTCAGATTATCTGGCGAGATTCCTCAAGGAGATGGATAAGACAGGCTGGGGCTTCGCCAGGGAAGACTGGTCGTTCTGACCGTGCAGCGTCCCCGAACGCTCATGTTAGGAGGGCATATGCGTCCGGACTGCCCACACTTTGGCCTCAGCTCCTTGCTGAGGCCAACAACTCGCCCAGGTGCCAGACGGGAGCAGACCGAGTTTATGCCATGAAAAGCAGAGCTTTCTGGACATCTATGTGCATAATACATGGTCAAATGTTTCACATGAAACATTTTGTGGCATTGACTTCCCTAATACGATCAGACTCGTTCACTGTTTTTGGGCAGATTCGCGTAGCCCGCCATTCCGTGAGGACTACGATATTCCAAAAGACGCAGGGCTTGACCAAGAGACATCCATCCCGATCTTTGGAAATAGGATGATCGGGAGCCAACTCGCCATCCCATTCGGCATTCCTTTTGCTCTGGCCACATCGATTCTGCCCATGGCGTCCAGCTGGGAAGCGGCACACACTATTATATCAATGGCCTTTCTATGCAATACGGCAAAAAGAATTATGATCCGGTTGCAGTGCCCGTCGAATAGCCAACCGTCAGAGGGTCCTCATCACACTGCGGAGTTTTGCATCGCATGTAACATCGACGAAGCAGACGAACTGTAGCCGAACTAAAGCGCTGTGGCAGCGGTAACGTCTATTTTGTATCGATCGCCTCCACTCCGGATAAGGCTTTGATTTCGCCCTTATCGTCTTCCCATATGAACAACGATTGAGCAGTATATTGCCGAGAATCATCTTCCTGCATTGACGCAAATTGCTCAGAGCGGCTTCGTATCTCCTTACTCAGCCGCGGGCTGGTCCATCTTTGTAACGACCGCATTTCCCGCAAACAGCTATCCGCGTGATCCTGAAGCTCCTCAATATAACGCATTGGCGGAACAGTCTCTTTCAGCTCTTCAATCTCGCAATTCAAGTCGGCAAGCCTATACCCAACATATTCAGGGACAAACTGAAGATCGTGCCTTATCCACATCTGCTCAGCCATGAGCCCCGCCTTGACCGCAGTCACGTATATGGCCGCATCCAACATGTACACATTCGACTCTTCGTTCAGCATTGTATTCGCCTGTATCGCACCCTGCCTTTTATGGGATGATCTTATCAGATCTTCGCTCATGCGCTTAAAGCGGCCAATGATAAAGCTGCTTTCATAGTTTACAGCCTGAATATCATTCGTAGCTATAGAAAGCCTCCAGCGCATGTCATCCGTAAACATTCCGATAGCGCAATACTCTCTATCCAGTTCTTGCAACGCATCGATGGCGGCATAGAGTCGGGCATATGAGTTCGCCTGTTGACGGAAGATTACGGAATCTATAGCCCTTTGAAGGCTGTCTAAACGAGCGTTGATCTTGCTCAGTTGATGCGCACCTGCAATGGCATTTAGAATTTGATAGAGAACAACAGGAGCAACTATTGGCGCAACATCTGCCGGCGCTAACCTAACCTGGCCCACTATTCTCGAGGATCCCTCAGCTACCACGCTGCTTGTAGCCCCAGTCGGCGTCTGCATCAGCTTCACCGATCCATCCGCCAAAGCCTTCACAATCTCGGGGGGCGCAACAATCTGCATCAATTCGCCGGCTCTCGCCCCGCTCATCATGACCGGTCCCACCGCGCCAAGCTTGTCGACTATCGCCCCAGTCACTGCGCTGTAACCGGACGCATACTGGGCACTTGCGTCTTGTTTGAACTCGCTTAGCATGTCCATCTTCATTTCAGGCGAATACGCGATCAGAGCAGCCATATCGTGTCCATTCTCATCACAAAGAAACAGGTACTCATTGGGCCTGATTGCTATCACATTCGATTCCGACTTCTTTATGAAGGCCATAATGTTCGACATGAACTTCACCGGCACGCCTCCGTTCTTCTCGGCTTTTCTTTTCAAGGATGCTTCGCCGCCAACTCGCACAGGCTTGCATGCATATATGGCTAAAAATGGAGAGCAACCACTGGCCCCAGGCATAGTTAGCTATGCACATTTTGACCGCCGAACTACGAACTCTCCGGCTGCCAAACGGATGACATCATCGGCTATCTCATGCTTTTGAACGCATTGATTAGCCCGACAGTGCTGCTGTCATGACCGACTGCGGGCCTGACGTCCTTCAGCTCGGGCAAAATCTTGCTGGCGAGTTCCTTCCCTAGCTCGACCCCCATCTGGTCATAACTGTTCACATTCCAAATAACGCCCTGAGTGAATATCTTGTGCTCGTACAGAGCGATCAACATGCCAAGGGTTTCAGGAGTAAGCTTCTTGTAAAGGAACGTGTTCGTAGGCTTGTTTCCTTCAAAGGTCTTCGCAGCGGTCAGCAACTCCAGCTCTTGACCAGTGCAGCCTTGAGCCGCAAGCTCCGCCCGGGTCTCGTCGGAAGTTCGGCCCTTCATGAGCGCCTCTGTCTGCGCCAGGAAGTTGGCTACAAGCACTTCGTGATGGTCGCCAATGGGATTATGGCTCTGTGCTGCAGCCAGGAAATCGCACGGGACCAGCTTCGTGCCCTGGTGAATGAGCTGATAGAAAGCGTGTTGCCCGTTGGTTCCTGGTTGTCCCCAAAGTACTGGCCCAGTCTGATAGTCCACCGGCCCCCCCGTCCTGGTCACGCTCTTGCCGTTGCTTTCCATGTCCGCTTGCTGCAGGTAATCGGGGAAATAAGCCAAGTACTGATCGTAAGGGAGAACAGCGCAGGTCTCGGCACCCCAAAAGTTGTTGTACCATATGCCGAGCAACCCCATTATAGCCGGGATGTTCCGGTCCAAGGGCGCAGTGCGAAAGTGCTCGTCTACTTTGTGCGCGCCTGCGAGCAGAGATTCGAAATCGTCCATGCCCACATAGAGAGCTATCGAAAGTCCAATGGCCGACCAGAGCGAGTAACGGCCGCCAACCCAATCCCAGAAGACGAACATGTTGCGATGGTCGATCCCGAACGCTTCAACCGCGTCGCGATTGGTGGAGATCGCCACGAAGTGCTTGGCTACAGCTGCATCTTCTCCGGCATGGCGCAAAAGCCAATTTCGAGCCGTATTGGCGTTCATCATGGTCTCTTGCGTAGTGAAAGTCTTCGAAGCGATAAGGAAGAGCGTCGTCTCTGGGGCAAGGTCGGATAGGGTTTCTGAAATGTCCGTGGGATCTACATTCGACACAAAGTGGACGCGCAAGCGGTCATGGCCGTAAGGCTTTAGCGCGTGCACAACCATGCGAGGACCCAGATCTGATCCTCCAATCCCGATATTGACAACATCGGTGATGGCTTTTCCGGTATAGCCCTTCCAGTCGCCGCTGCGCACCGCCTCAGAAAAGCGGCGCATCTGAGAAAGCACCGCATTTACCTCAGGCATAACGTCCGTGCCATCCACCGGGATGGGCCGATTGGATCGATTCCTCAGGGCTACATGAAGTACTGGGCGATTCTCAGTCGTGTTTATCCGCTCGCCGCTGAACATCGCCTCTATTGCCTCTGCAAGGCGGGCCTGTTCGGCAAGGTTGAATAGCAAAGACATGGTCTCGTCTGTAATGCGGTTCTTGGAGTAGTCGAAGAGCAAATCCCAAAGCCTGATCGAAAATCGGTCGAATCTCTCCGGGTCAGATGCGAACAGCTCGCGCATATGGATGTTTTCCATCTCCAGCCGGTGCTCAGCCAAGGCCCGCCACGCCGGAAGTTCTGTTACAGACATGGTGGTGTTCCTCCCCATAAGACAGCTCGGCTCTTCAAAAACGAGGGAGCCATTCAAGCGAACTGCATCATTTCATGCCAATTCTTATCATACCCCGGGTGTAGCATGGGAACAAGGCTATTTCTTAGGCAAAACCCGGTACAACCCTCGAGCTGAACACCGTGATCTGGAGAGGCTAACGCCTTGTCGGCGTTGCTCATATGGAGGATAGGATATGGCGCACCCGCCTTGATAGAAGGCCTTCTTTGCAAACGCGCCACATGCAGAACGAAGTTTATCGCGATTAGCGGCTGTCGCTGCGTCATCTGATCACCTCAGCTCCCGCGCAATTTGCCTGCACCAGCTACTTTCGCTACTGTTCCTCTGCTATTAGCTCGTTTCCAATCTCGCCACCTTCAGTGAAATCATATTCCCGAAGTACCTGGTAGATAGCAAATTCAGCCGATGCCTTTTCACCTTCGCCCAATGTTATGTTCATCGCTGACGGAGTCAGCTCGTAAAGGGAAGGCACAGAGCTCCGATCTATAGTTACCCTGTAGTCCCCTGGGGGGAGATGGTCGATAGCAAACCGGCCCTCAAAGTCAAGCGGAACCACGTACCGCCTAGCTCCGGATACTTCCACCAGCAGCCCTGACAGCAGCTTGGGCGCACTTTGAGTCGATATCCCATCTGCAATACGCCATATCATTTCATCAGGCACTACACAGCTTCCCTCGTCAGAAGAGAATCTGACAATACCTTCGATCCTTCCCGACCTGGCAACAGTTAATTGCACTGTGGATTCGGTGTTCCGTTCCACCTTCACACTGACGGCGGACGAGGGCATCACTAGATACTCGGGGCCCAGTTCACGCACGCTAACCGATACATACTGCTCGCCTTCGACCACCGCAGGGAATCTGAAATTACCCGATGAATCCGTTACGGTTGAAAACCCTCCCGCGTTCACTATAATACCCGGCATACCCTTACCGTCCACGCCCACAACCTTTCCCGATATCTCCCCCACGTCTGAGCGGCGGGCCAGGGGAATATCGAAGAAGGCTGTCTGGCCAACCTTCACTCCCAAGTCACGCACCCCGCCGTCCACTATCTTGCAGGATGCATCGATCGATAGGGCCGCCCAATCAGATGGCTTGTACGTCGCTCCTGCAGATACAGTCAAGCCGCTCTGCCTTATAGTGCCTGCGCGAAAACCGCCCCTCATCTCCAGCCCGGGCACAACTTGATATGAAGCGTCTGCACCCAAGCCAACACTTACCGAAGCGCCTTGGCTCAACGGCATACTCGCACTCAGGCAGGAGGTCCACTTCCACCTGCTTTCAATCAACTGCTTCTTGAGAGCATATGCCACGGTCCAACTTCCGGGGTTTCCCAACATGCCGGAGCAGTTCTGCACAGAAATCTCCTCCTTGAGAGAGGCATTGCTGCTATCGAAGACGTTGAGAGAGACTGAGGCCTGTCTAGACCTGCCGAGATCATCCGAACCGTCGTCCCATTTCGCCGTATCGGAGTATTTCAATCCTAGTTCAGTCGAATCCAACTTCCATACGGCATTAGCTTCCAATTTGCGGCTATGCAATTCCCCATCATCATGCTTTTGCAGCAGAAGGGTGCCTGATACGGGCAGCTTTGAGAGACTTTTGAGTTTCAACGACATGTCAATCCCGGGATTGTCTATTGCGGTGTAGCCACGATCCGCATTCTGAACGGTCACAACTGCCTCAACCGGGCCAAGTTTTGACCTGCCGCTTGCACGCAGCGCTTGTGCGCCAGAACTCGACCCATTAGCCAGCATTCCATACTCACAATCGATTTCGACGCCAGGTATCCTGTGCACACCTTTTACTGTGAGAATGTTCGTCGCGGGCTCTACTTGTGTCAAAAGCTGAAGGGAAAGCGAAGACCCGTTGCTAGAAGTCGCGGCAGCCCTAAGCCCCACCTTAGGAGAGCCAGCGCCATCGTGAGTATAGAGCTCGAGTCCCGCCCTTTCCTGACTGATTTGCACGCCTATGCCTCGCGCCTTGGCCTGCCATTCGGTCAGCGGGGACAGGCCGAACCTGCCGTCACCTAATATCAGACGCATTCCAGGAGCACTGTATTCGACAACCCCTCCCGTATCTGATAGATCAAAGCGTAGTCTGTCATTGCCCCCGTGAGCAAGCGGGCCTGCCCCGGCCACTTTGAGCTGCGCCCGATTAGATGTCCCAAGCACACCTGCGCTCAGCTGGATCTTGAGGGGGAAATGGTGGTAGGCATCGGAATCGCTCAGCTTCTGCGGAAGCACCTTCACCCGAGCGCTGGCCGACGCCCAGTTCGACAGCAAATCCCGGTTTCCCGCTTTGACAAGTACTGTATGATCGAGGACCCTTCCAGGAGCGGCAGTCAAGATTACATGCACATCTATCGGAGTGCTCCCGCCCGGCTCCAAGCTGACCCAGGCAGGGTCGAGTTTGATGTACGCCCCCTGAATATCGCAGGTCGAGAGCTTCAAGTCCTCCACGACATTGCCTTGGTTGCTCAGGAGAAATGATGCTGTGTAAGCAGTGTCCACAACGTAGTCTGGCGCATTGACAAGGGTAACTCTGATACTCCTGACTTCGTTTACCAACACAGTGAACCGGATTTCTGAGGATTGACGATCGTTCATGCGCGGACATGTGTACCTCGCATGGACGAGGATTTCGTAGCTTCCGGCCAACACATTCTTGGGAATCATTGCCGATATGGGCAGAATTTCGGTTTCGCCCGGCGCCAGCCTGACCGTTTCATCTCCGAAGAACGCAAACCACGATTGAGGCAGTTCCGAACTGAGGTCAACATCTACCGCCTCCGCACTGTGGTTTTCAATCGCCACCACAATGGTAACAACACTGCCCGGATCTGCCTGAATCAATCTGTTGACAGGATGAATCGACAACGCGTCCGACTCTTCAGCGAATGCCCCAAAAGCGCAGACGGCGGAGAGTGCAACAGCAATCATCAGAAGTAGGCTGGCTCTCCTCACACCAGTCAAGGTACCGACACCTCCAGGCTGTACCGAACAGCCGCCACGTACTCGTCATGGTTGTCGGCCACTATAATCACCCTGTAGCTTCCGGGCTCGAGCGCGCCGAGCTCGACCGTTGCCCGAACGGACGTGTCAGGGTATATCTTGGCATTCTTGCCCTCAAGCCGTCCTATCTTCGTTCCGGTCTTGTCGTATACCTCAACCCATACAGACGGGTTGACCAACCGTTCGCCAGCGTTGGCCAGGTCTACGCTCAATGTAAGGGCGCCGGAAGATTCGATGCGTCTGAGTGCCGGGTTGCTGAAGACTACTTTTTTCTTGCCCGTAACGCCGATATTGGTTACTATCTGGATGCCGTATCTAAACTTCTGTTTCACTCCTAGGACAATCGCATTCTCGTCCTTCTTGTAAGGCTCGTCAATGTCGACCTCGTCTACACTGCCCAGCATCTCTGCCATCACCATACTCCAGTAAGTGCCGACGAGTCCGGTGTCGTTGGGTATCAGGATTCTGTAGGGGATGCTAATTCTGCATTTGGGCGGAATCTCTACAACAGACTGTCCCAGGCGAATCCAAGCTGCATTGGAGCGTCGAACAGTGCCAGGCTCTTCATAATATGTGTAGCCTTCTGCAGTAAACCGGTAATCTGTTTGATAAAGCTCCACCCTCTCGACCACATCGCCCAGATTTTCCAGTACTATGACCCCGCTATACTCCCCGCCTAGAGCAACCTCATGCATTTGAGTGAGGCCACTCAGCACGTTTACCGAGGCATGGGCGCTAGGTGGCATCATCACACAAAGCAGAACAGCCAGAGCCAAAGTAGTGGCACCTGCAACACATCTGCGATTTGGATATATCATGACAACATCGCTCCCTTCGCTTCAACCGTGCACAGAGACATCCTCCCTCTTCAGCCAGTACCCGCACAGGGCTGCCGATGGGAAAGGCCGAGGAAGAACCCCCCAGCCTCTCCCATACATCTTAAAGCCAAGTGATCTAGCCTGTTAGTCAGTAATTGTATAGGTCACGGTGACGTCGTGATCGCCTGCCGGGACAGTAATGTCCGCCTTGCCATCATAGGTGAGCGTCACTGTCTGCACTGACCCAGGTATGCAGGAATCTACTACAGTTACGGAACCAGCGCCGAGCTCCTCGCAATAACCCATTCCTGGTCCCTTCACGCTCAGGCTCAAGCCAGCAAACGGTATACTTGCCTGAGCCGTTATCTTCCTATTAGAGGCATTGGTGACGTACATCAGACAAACCTGAAGGAGCGTATGGGGGTACGCAACCATGTTGTCGTCGACCTCTTCAATTGGCAGCCAGTCAAGCTGTAGCGTCCCGCCAGCGTCCGCCCAGATCTTGTCGATTTCCGGAACCACGATCGTAACGGTGTGCGAGGCGCTATCCGCCGCGAACGAAATCGCCGAGAACCCCAGAAGCACCAAGAGAAGGACCGACCACATTACTTTCCGTCTGGACATTTGACAAAAGACCTCCCATTCTTGACTATTCTCAATTTGAAGTTCGCAGTTGGCCACCCCGCTCACTTCAATCTCCTAAGCCTCTAGCCAGTATGTAACCGGGCTGGCTCACGCCCTCGTTGCCGTGGGATTGTCAAGTGTGCCTAAACTGTCAACGTATAAATGACAACAATCTCGTAGGTATCAGGACGGACCTCCAACGTAGCCAGGATCCTATAGAAGATTGAGAATTCCCTGGGCAGGCTCGTGCCTGGATGGCATGATGCATCATCTATCAGAAGCACATGGGACGCACCAAGCTCCAGCCACTTATTGGCAGGGCTGAGCGATTTGAGCACCTCAAGTGTGAGACCATTTGGAATGCATTGCGCATTCACCGTTACCTCCCTTGGAGAATCGTTTGTTATCCACCTGAGGTCGCCCGCCTCCAGCACATGCTGAACAAATCCTGTATTATCATTGCGTGCCTGCAAAGTAGCGTGAACGCCGGGGCAACTCAGCCGAACAACGTCCACGGCTGGAACACATATTGTGATATTGTGAGTCACAGACTGTGGAACCGCGCCGCAGACAGCCGCTGATACTATCATAATTGTGAGAAAAATCCCCAAACCTACTGCTAATCTGCTAGTCAAGATACTTAACCTCCTTCTTACACTGAAACATAGCTTCTCTTTAGAAAACGCTGAATTGTGCCATTTCATGATGAGACAATCGCAGTCTATAGCAAATCCCATTGACAGCTTGTCGAATCCTATGGATTCGCAAACGAGGCATTCCGATACGTGCATTCCGAAACATGGTTTGTATCTGGCGATTCGCACAGCCTGTCTTTTACGCGATATTTCTCCATCTTCACTCGAGGTACCGAGATATGCAAGGTCATTCGTTTCTTGTCGGTCGCCCACTATCGGAAATGCGCGGTCTTGCTTGGCTCTTATATAACATCAGCGATCTATCACACGGGATGATTCTTGAAAATGTATATAAACGAAGGAGGGTGTCGACTGGTACCAATCGCACCTCGCCTCTCAACCTTGTGGGTAATAGGGGCCGGAAAACCAGCTAGTACCTCTGAGCGAAGCACACAGCAAGGAAAAGCATCGCCTAGGCAGGAGGTTCGAAGGCCCTCTCATCGAAACGAACACACGAGAATCGCCGGGCTCGACATGAAGGGAGGATATGGGTTTTCCGGAATAGTGTAGCCAGCAGTCGCAGGGCTGTATCGAACAGCCTTGAGGGCAGAGCGCCAGCCCTTGCCAGGCAATCATGGCGTGCATGGGCTTCTCTTCGTCAGACATATCATGCAAACCAAATTACGTGACGAGATACATGGCCAGCAGGGAGCGACAAGAAGAACCAAGGGACAGGTCGGGCGCACTCGAAACATGAACCTGCACCATACAGGAAGAGCCCCGCATCAGCCATGACTTCCGGGGTAACCTGCCCTTCCGTCAGTGTATACCGTGGTGATAGTCGAGTATCATGCAAACAAGACACCCAAGGAATCGCTGCGGCGCCATTCGATCGGGACTTTGACGGCTCAATGGCGGATGGCCTTGGCCCGTAGAATTCAAGTGCGGCCAATGCTGCAAGAAGGCTTGCAGTGTGAAGATCGCGGGAATATGCGATGGGCTCTTGTTTCTAGCTCCTTTCGATTCTTAGAGATAGTCATCACGCTATTCGGCGAAAACAGCGTAATAGAGACTGAGTATGTGAAGTTCGCGCTGATACCTTGGGGTGGAATGTGTGTAGGATAGAACTTTGAGTGATGCGAGTCCCCACGGATCGAGAATAACCGATAACCCACGAGTCCTTCCAAGGGCTTCATACAATTGCCTGCTTCAGCTCTTCCCACATCGACTAGTGCATGAACCCAAAGCCCTCGCCTATAACGAACCAGAATCACCTCTGCCGGGAATCTTCCGCGGGAATCGGAACACGGACGTTCGAACAACCCAAAGACTCCCGCAGGGCCTGTGGCATTAGCTGTGCAAACTATCTTGAGAGACGAGTTCCGTTCCATGCGGAAATGGCTAAGCGCGCAGTGGCGGTCTCTTCCGCGCTTCGCTGATTCGCACAATTGCATACTCCCCGCAGACAGCCCCATGAGTATCTAGTCAGGTCTTCATCAGCTGCGGCAGACAGTTAATGAAGACCTCCGCGATCAACCGCGCTATTGGCCATGAGCACAGCAAGACCTGCAGTGGCGAGAGAGCTGGCACACTGTCTGCCTTCCCGCCCGGTTTTTAGTCATCTGTCGGGCCCCGCCGACCAACATGGGTCATCATGGGGATAATTCGGGAACCAAGGGATGCCCTTGAGTTTGCTCACCGAGAGCGTCTTGGCAAACCACAACCCGATGTCCTCACGAGCAGTCGGGCCTTGAAAACGCTTTGCTTCGCCAAAGAGCGTCAGGGGGATTCGGGCATTCGCCTTCTCAAAGCCCCCCGAGGTCCTAGAACCAGGAGCTCGTGCGATCGACTCTAACATATTGCGGACCCTCCCCACATCCATGGGAGATGCAGCACAGACGGCATATCCTTCCTGGCCCGGGTTGTTTTCTGAATCCTCCAGAGGGGAGACGTAATAGAGCTGCGGGTCGGCGCCAAGCCCCAACGCCTGTACATATGCCACGGCGGCGCACAGCTGGAGTGGAGAATCACCGTTGATGATATAGATGAACGCAGGAAGATGCCGTCCCATCAAGAAAGGCTCGAGAGCCAAATAAGTCTCCCTGCTCAGGATTATGACCGGAACCGACCTGTTAACCATCGGTACCGAAACCCGGTGAGCAGCCACGTACTCGGGACTGCCAAGCTCAACTGCGATGTCTACCCACAAGTTGTCGGCCCCCACTTCCGGTGCGCACACCCTTTCGGTGAAACAGAATCCAGAGCCTACATCCACACGAATGCCTTGAGCAAATGACGGAGATTCCGCATACTGCCTAGACAAATAGTCCATGAGCAAGTATTCCGCTGGGTACATCGGAAAATAGTGCCCGCCCGTGGTCCATATCTGCTCAGCTCGAGCCATGGAACGGCGAAGCGCCGTCACGTTATCGGGGACCATGATCGCATCGGAAATTCCGTTCATTAGAAGCGCCGGGCGGGGCTGGAAATCCGGCACATTGATGGGATCGACGATCTGAAGCGCATCGACGAAATCATCGGGGTTTACCATGTTTGCCCAGGTGGCTGCGCGGAAGACATCGAGGACACTCGTATCCCCGTTCTCAAGTATGCCTCTAACCCCTGAGCCAGCCACTACCAGCACGGCATTTGCGAACCTTGGCTCAACCTTGAAGGCCAACGAGGCAACAATTCCGCCCAGACTGACGCCTGCAATCGATATAGCGCCCTGGTCGATATCGTCACGCGTGGCAAGCCAATCTACAGCGCGACGGACATCTATGACCGCTCGACGCAGATTGTTTCTGATCGCATCAGGCGAACCAACGATCAGCTGCTGTCCTGGTATGAGAGGCATCCCCTTCGTGCGCTTGTGGTGGTATGGAAGGCTGGGGGTCATTACTGCAACTTTTCGCTTGGCACAGAAGTCCGCAATGGTCCAAAACTGGTACGCTGAGTCAGAGAACATGCCATGGAGGCCGACTAGGCAGGGCATCGGGTTCATCGTTTCGAAAGACGCCCCCGCCTCCCATGGAAGCATGAACCTGGAATACACGGTGTCTCCAAGGTTAGCATAGCTGATCTCATACTCCCGATACCAGGGACTAGATCCCAACGGGATCTCTTTGACATCAAGGGGGATGCCTGCATCATAGGAATAAAAGGCCTCCACCTCGGCTCGGGATGGAGCCACGGCAGACGTCCCGGGAGCGACTTCTGAAGTCGTAGAAGCTCCCGATACAGCTATGACCGGAATTATCACGATAGCGAGGACAACTCCGAAGACTCTGGCTGCTACTGAGTTTATTTGTGTCATAACCGTAAGAACCTCCTGGCAAGTTTTATACATCATACACCAGCAGGCCGCGGCATTCCACTCCTTGTTGATTTCCCAATTGTCCACGACCGCGAGTCGCCCGGCCGGGCTAAAGTAACAAGACAGCAGAACACCTATATAGAACAGATGGTCAAGCTCGGGGTTCCGCTTCACATATCCCGTAAGGGGCTCTACTAGTTCAATGAGGGATATATGCATTCGATGCCCGAGAGGAATACCGGAACACAATCAACAATGAAATTCGCAACCATCAACGGCAAGCCCATCGATGAGATATTAGCAGCGCAGCGGTCCGTCATCTCCCATGACAATGAGTCGGCTTGAGTTACTCGTCAACCAGCTGCAGTGTTGCCTTATACATCCTGCGAAAACTGGGGATCTCGGATGGCAACGAGATCGCGATGGGCTTTGCCGCGGGCCGCGACCTGGTAGTCGACTAGCTCTTACGGCGATACCGGTGATGCAAAGCTCCGGGATCAGACATTTCCTCTGTACGATGGGCGGCATAGGCCGCCCACAACTCTCTCACAACTTCCTCACAATGTAGCGGTCCTCGAGTGCCAACCAGTTCTGAGGAAAGTCAAACAACAGGTTCCAATAGCTTGTGCCCCGCAGACCGTATTCTCCTACAAGTGAATGCGCGGCAACAGACGAACGAACGTCTTCGAACCATACTTCATGCTCCGCGCCTGATTGATCAATGTAGCGGAACCATGGAGCCTTGCCGATGTCATCGAAGTTGATGTTTATGCCATGGCGCGCGGCGATTGCGGTGGCCTCGGCTGGCGTAACCGTATCTGCCAGCCTTCCGGCGGCCGCCGGCAGCGTCCAATCATAGCCGTATAAAGGTATCCCCATCAGTATTTTGTTTGCGGGGATCTTGCCAATCGCGTAGTCCAACACGCGCCGCACCAGATTAACAGGAGCAATGGCCATAGGGGGTCCCCCCGACCAACCCCACTCATAAGTCATGAGCATGGTGAAATCGAGTGAAGGCGCCAGCGCCGCGTAGTCAAATGTGCCCACCCAGGGCAGCGTAGGCCAATCAGCCCATTTCGGCGCCATAGCATTGGAAAGCGTGAGTTTGCGGGAGTGGGCAGCGTCTGAGAGAGCAGCCATGAATGCTGTGTATAGTTCCCTGTCTTCAGGATACATGTTCTCAAGGTCGATATTGACGCCTCCAAAACCTTCGGATACAGCGACATCCACGATGGCCCCTATAGTTGCCACGCCTGTAGGCTCCAACATGGCGTCTCTGGCAAGGTCGGGGTTGAAGTTGGTCCCGTCGAAGTTAGAGATGACTATCAGGGGCACAATGCCCATCGAACGGGCCACGTCCACCGCTGCCCTAGCCCTACCGGGCGCATAATCAAGACCACCCCGCCCATCTACGGAGAAGCTGAAAACGCTAATGTACGTGAGGTCATGGGCGATGGGCGTCAGGATGCGGCGCAAAGTGCTTTCGGAAAGGAGGAAGATGTAGCCGTTGGTCTCCACGAGGGGCTTGGGCGGAGCAGGCAACCCTCTGGCGGGTATGATCAGAACCTGGCCGACATTGATGACATTAGGGTCAGCTATGTGGTTGACTGCCACAATCAACTGAACGCTGGTGGAAAAGGCCGCAGCCACGCGTGATAGAGTGTCGCCGGACCTCACAGTGTATGTTTGATATGTCCATCCAGGCACCACAAGCTCCTGTCCAACATAGACCAGGTTGACATCCGTTATTTGATTGGCCAAAGCTATGGACTGGACAGTAGTTGAGAAGAGCCCGGCAATCGCAGCCAATGTATCGCCACGCCTCACTACATACGTAAGAGGCGCAGGCTCAGGGCGCGGCAGCGGTATAGCAAGCGCCTCGCCCACCACTAGTACATTCGGATCGGCGATGGCATTTGCCGAGACGATTGCAGCTATAGACACACCATATCTGCGCGAAATCACCCAGAGAGTCTCTCCGGGTGCCACAACATGGATCACCATACAAATCACTCCCATGGGAAATCAGTCATCCCATCATATGGCTCTCCTGCAGCATTTGCGTTTTCGACCGTTCGTCGTCCTAATCTCGCGCCGTTGATAAGTGTAGCTGCGGTTCGAATTCTTCGGGAAGGTGCAATCCTTCGTCCTTCGTGTTTGTATGTCAGAGCATGCCACTTGAACGGGGGGGGGTAGTAACATGACGAAGGCAGATAAGAAGACTCAGTTGTTCGCCGTAGTCCTTGTTGGCGCTGAGGAAGGAGATATAGAGAACCCTCTGGTGCGTGCAACATCATCTGCCGACGCCATCTCAGCAGCTCTGCACGACCCAAGATGGGAAGGATACGCATGCACCTTTGGCTCTTGACATTGGTCTCGATTGAGCGCGATGACGGCCTGGGCAGATAGATCTAACCTCCGATCCTGAGCAAAGAAAAGGCCCAGATTCCATTGGGCCTGGGCAATCCGAAGGAGCCTTCAAACGTATGTGGCGGTTTGACTCGTATTTGCTGTATCATTAAGTAGAACGCCCCGCATGGGCAATTGCAACGCATAGCCGCTGAAATGCTTACGACCGCCTATCTGGCAGACACAGGAGGAATCGGCACATGAGATTTCTGATCGATCCTGAAGTATTCGAGGTATTGCCCACTATGTGCATTGGCGTTGTTGTGGCGCACGGCATCGACAATACCCAACTCCAATCAGACAATGCTCAGAAAATCAGTGCTCTTCTCAGTAAAGCTATGCGCCGAACTAGGGCCAAGTTTGCGGGGACAAATGTGAAGGAGCATCCTGACATCGTACCCTACCGAGAGGCATTTCGGGCGTTGGGATATAACCCGAACAAGTTCCCCTGCTCGGTTGAGGCCCTCACATCCCGGGTAGTCAAAGGGAGCGATCTTCCCGACATAAACTCCGTTGTGAACCTTGTAAACGCCGTGTCGCTCGAGCTCGCGTTGCCAATGGGGGCGCACGACCTCGACTCCATCTCCGGCGATCTCGCGGTGCGATTCTCGCGCCAAGGCGAACTCTTCACCCCGCTCGGTGAAGCTGAGCCCGAAGAAGTCCCGGCAGGAGAGTTGGTGTATGCCGATGGACGGGAAATAAGGACAAGGCGATGGATATGGCGGCAGAACGACCGCGGAAAAGTGACAGAGGAGTCAAGGAACATCTTCTTTCCCATAGATGGGTTCACAGACCGCAATCGTGATGCTGTTGAACGGGCTATGGCCGAACTCGCCGGCCGACTCGAAGAGTTCTTCGGTGTGGCAGCGCACCAATATTTCCTCGATCGAGACCGTAACTCGTGCGACTTGATGGCCTCAGTCGAACAAAAAAAGGCCTGATTCGCAAGGACAAAGTGGATCTCGGGCTTCTCAAGACAGGCTCGCTATGGGCCTCTGTTGTCAGAACACGAAAGTTGAGTCAGCACATAGCCCCGATGAAGCCAATTGTCTGAAGTTTTGCCACTCCTTTTCGGACCGCCTTCACCAAAGGAGCAGCAAGGTCATAACTAACCTGAAGGTAACTCAATCGAGTAGGGTGGCGCCAGGCGATCAGCCTGGCGTCATTCCTCTCACAGAACCGTGCGTACGGGCCCCGTACACGGCTCCTGGCAAACCTTAGTCACTTCGCTTCATAGAAAATTGGTGAGGTCAATCAGTCCTATCTCACTGAACCAAGCCTGAGGAAGCGCCATGTTGACCAGAGG
>CZCA01000488.1_pt1 | contig 50434 bp, 51 predicted proteins | sample 591981 | NCBI WGS metagenome assembly CZCA01 (sample SAMEA3556810, study PRJEB10932) | anaerobic digester metagenome | reverse complement strand
TGCAGTTTTGGCATCTGTTTCGTATTGAGCGCGCCACCCTCAAGAGCGACCTATTGGCGTTACTGTTGATCGTGGCGTTGACCGGCCCGGTGTCGTATCTTCCCAACATTTGGCTGGGGCAGGCGCTGTTCGGCAACGCTGAGGCGACGCTTGAGTTGATCGTGCGTCCGTTGCCCATGTGGGCTGCGTACGCAGCGGTTGTTTTGTTCCCCATCGGGCAAGGCCTCACCGAGCTGCCGACCTACTTTGGCTATGTGATGCCCCGATTCCAGTCCCAGGGCATGCCTCGTTGGGCAGCGCTCTCGTTGCCGGCGTTGATGCTCGCCTTCCAACATATCGCCATCCCCCTGCTGTTCGATTGGCGCTTTATCGCCTGGCGCGCCTTCATGTTCGTCCCTTTTGCTTTTCTGGTTGGCGCTGCCCTCATGTGGCGCCCTCGCCTGATGCCCTACCTGGCCGTCGTTCATGTCTTGCTGGATATGTCGTTCGCACTCATGTTGCTGGGCGTCGCTTTTTGATCATTCGCACTGTCAGGAGGTTGCATTGTGTCAAGCCCACAACTCGGCTTTTGGGGACTGACATTCAAGAGTATCGTCGCCCACACGTTGACCTACTTTCTGTTGGGGCTGGCGGCGTTGGCTGTGCTGAATTACAGCGAACTCTATGCACGCCCGGATGCCGCCAACTGTTGGGCACATTCCTGCGGCTGTGCAGCGCCCGGCTTGCGCTCTTGATCTCCCATCTGCAAATGCGCCTGACCCAGGTGACCGGGCTGAACGTCAGCCATCGCGTGGCGGCTGATCACTTTATCCGCAGCGCAACCGCCCGCAACTTATCCGTGTGGACGTGGACGGTTGACGATCCTGCCCGGGCGCGGCAGTTAGCGAAGTTGGGCGCCATCTCGATTACCAGCAATTGGCCCGACCGAGTATTGGCCGCGCTAGGAGGCGGTCTGCAGATTGCCGACTCTGGCGCCAAATCGTAGAGGCACGGAGATATGCAGCGGTAAAACGGCTTGTTGCAAATATCTGTATCTCGATGTGCAAACGATGCGGGAAGCAAACGGACCGGCGCTGCTGTGGCGCGACGCCTGTCTACAGGTGATCGCCAAGACAGACGCCGATATCGCGCGCTGTCTTGACCCAGGGATGGTCGCGCGGCACTAGCTTCACTTTGCCCACTACCTCCGCCAGCGGCACCGGTTCTGCGCCATCGCCACGCGCCGCCACCATCACGCCAAAAACCCCACGGTGGATCAGCTCGGCGCAGGCTGTTCCCAATCGCGTCGCCAGTAGCCGGTCTGCGGCGGAAGGCGTGCCCCCGCGTTGAAGATGGCCGAGGATCGTCACGCGCGATTCCAGCCCGGTCAACTCCTCCAGCCGACGCGAAAGACGCATGGTCTTGTCCTGCAGTGCTGCATTGAGTGCAGCTAGTTTTGCTTCGGCGCGCGCCTTTTTCTTGGCATCCTTTTCCTCTTTGGCAGCCGCTTTCTCAGCGGTTGCTTTAGCCAGCGCCTCTGCGTCCTCTCTGGTCATGGCGCCCTCGGAGACGGCCACAATGCTGAAGCCAGCGCCGCGCCGCTGCCGTTGGCGGATCGCCTCTGCCACGATTTCGACATCGTAGGGCAATTCTGGAATCAGGATCACGTCAGCGCCGCCAGCAAGGCCAGCGCCCAGTGCCAACCATCCAGCGTTGTGTCCCATCAGCTCCACCACGATGATGCGATGGTGGCTGTGCGCCGTGCTGTGCAGCCGGTCGATGGCTTCGGTGGCGATGCCCAACGCGGTGTCGAAGCCAAAGGTCATGTCGGTGCCGCTCACGTCGTTGTCGATCGTCTTGGGCAGGGTGATGATGTTCATACCGTGCTGGCTGAGGTGATAGGCGTTCTTCTGTGTGCCGCCGCCGCCCAGACAAACCAGCGCGTCCAGGTGATGTTTGTGATAGGTCTCCAGCATCACGCTCGTCATATCCATCGTCTGATCGCCCACCGGCATCTTGTGTGGCTTGTCGCGGCTGGTGCCCAAGATCGTGCCGCCGACAGTGAGGATGCCTGACAACTCCGCTCCCGTCAACCGAATCGTGCGATCTTGCATCAGCCCGCGAAAGCCGTCGCGAAAACCGATGATCTGCATGCCGTAAGCGCCAATCGCCGCCTTGCCCACGCCGCGAATTGCTGCATTGAGGCCAGGACTGTCGCCGCCAGCGGTGAGAATGCCAACCGACTTCGTCATGAGTTTGCCCCTTTCTTACCGTGCTCCTGCATCTTCCTTCGGTCTCCCTCTGCGTATCTCTACGGCGTATCTCTACGGCGTATCTCTATGGCGATGCATGGGGGCGCCCTGCGCAACCCGCCCTTTTCTCCACAGCGCGGTGACGGCTGTCATGCCGGCGGACGCTCCAGTGGTGGGGCGCTGGCGCTGAAATCATACGCCACGCGGCCAGCATAGTTGCTGACCAATCCCTGTACGCGTTCGTAATCCGACGAGGCGACGATGAAGCCGACATGGTGACGTTTTTGCAGCCGCCAGACCAGCTCGGCGTCGTTGTAGGCCGAAGTGTCGGGCCATTCTTGCCGCGCCAGCGAGACAATCAGACCGGCGTAATCGTGACGCAGCGGCGGCAGCGCGTATGCCTCCCCGCGCACATCCGCCACCGTGAGCCGCGCCCACTCGACCCAAGGGTTGACATTACTGGCATGCTCCACCAACTGATCGATGCCAGCGCCGCCGACGCGGGCGGCAATCTCCAGAAAGTTGAGCTGTTCATCCGCGTCACTACGGATGAATTCGGCGTGGGTAACGCCGCGCCACAACCCCATTGCTGCGATCACCTGGCGGTTGATCGCCAGCAGCGAGGCTTCGATCTCGCTGCCGCGCGCCACGGTGCTGGAGGCAAAGACGCCGCCGCCGTGATAGACCGTCATGGGTGGCAGGCCGTAGCGGTGCGCAGCGGCAAAGACGACCGCACCATCCCACACCACCGAGTCAACGTGAAAGACATCACCCGCCACGAACTGCTCTAGCAGGAAGTAGCTTTGACGGTCGCCCAGCTCCTCGAGTGCGCGCCATAGCTCATCGGGATGGTGGATTTTCTTGATGCCCATGGCGCTGGCCTCGCTGCGCGGTTTGAGCAGCCAGGGGCCGGCGGTGCGCGCCAGATAGTCGCTCACCGTAGGGTAATGAAAGACCGATGTAAAGGCAGGCACAGGCACGCTCATCTCTTGGGCGCGGATGCGCATCGCCAGTTTGTCGCGGAAAAAGCGCGAGGCTGAGGCCCCCAACCCTGGCAGGCGGAAGTGTTCGCGCAGGTCGCCTGCCGTCTCAACATCATAATCATCCAGCGCCACGATACGATCGATGGCGCGTTCACGCATCAGGTAGGCGATGGCGTGGGTAATGTCGGGCTGCCGCGCCAGATTGGGCGCCGGCAACATGAAAAACTCGTCGATGGCGTGGCGCGGCCACGCCTCGTGTTCGAGCTTCTGCGTTGTCACCAGGATGGTGTGACAGCCCAGGCGCTTGCATTCTTCGAGAAATAGCCCGCCCTTGAAGTAACTAGCTAGACAGAGAATTGTTGGCATAGTAGGTTTCTTTTATACAGGCCGCTCGCCTGCCTTCGGCGGGGCGACAGCCATAAAATCCTGCGCGATGCGGTCGGCGTAGTTGGCGATGAGTTGCTGCACGCGCGCACGGTCTGGCGCTGCGACGATGAAGCCAACGTGATGTTCCTTGTGCAGCCGCCAGACAATTTCCGGATCGGTATAGGCGCTGGTGTCGGGCCAGGGGTCTTTGGCGAGCGAGACGACTAGCCCGGCGTATCGGTGATGTGTCGGCGGTAGGGTGTACTCCTCTTTGCGGAAATGCGCCACTTCCAGCCGCGCCCACTCCCGCCAGAGGTTGAGACCGGTGGCATGTTCCAGCATCAAGTCGATGTTGGCGCCACCGACGCGGGCGGCGATCTCCAGAAAGTAGAAGGCGCCGTCCGCTTCGGCGCGGATGAACTCGGCGTGCGTGACGCCGCGCACCATACCCATCGCCGCAATTACCTCACGGTTGAGCGCCCGCAACGCCTGCTCCTCTGGCGTATGATAGGCCAGGTTGCTGCTGATGAAGACGCCGCCGCCCTGATAGACCGCCATGGGCGGCTGTCCATATTGGCTGCACACCGTGAAGAGCACCTGTTTGTTCCACACGATCGAGTCGACATGAAAGACATCGCCCGGCACAAACTGCTCCAGCACGTAGAAGCTCTGCCGGTCGCCTAGTTCCTCCAACATCGGCCACAGCGCGTCGGCATGAGTCACCTTGCGAATGCCCATCGAGCTAGCCTCCGAGCGCGGTTTGAGCACCCACGGCCCAGGTACACGCGCCATGTAGTCGCGTAAGTCGTCATGATTGAGCACATGCACGAAGTCGGGAACGGGGATGCCCTCGTCGCGCGCCTGCACGCGCATCGCTAACTTATCGCGGAAGTAGCGCGCCGTCGTGCCGCCCATGCCGGGAATACGCAGGTGTTCGCGCAAATCGGCGACTGTCTCTACATCGAAGTCATCAAGGGCGATGATGCGATCAATCTTGCGGGTGCGCGCCAGATAGCTCACGGCGTAGGTAATGTCGGGCTGCTTGAAGAGGTTGACAAAGGGCATGGTGAAAAACTCGTCGATGGCGTCACGCGGCCAGGGATCATGCTCCAGGTCCTGCGACGTGATCAGGATCGTGTGGCAGCCAAGCTGTTTGCATTCCTGGAGGAATGCGCCGCCCTTGAAATAGCTGGCAAGACAGAGAATGGTGGGCGCCATGTAGAGTGTCCTTCATGTGGGCAGAAATATGGTTGCCGCCATGTTACCGACAATTCGCCAGATGATCAAATCACCGAACTGCCACCATCTCCGTACATAAGCAGCTTTTTCCTGCGGAATGTCCCCCCTAAGTTCGTCTTTATGTGGCACGACGCAACCTGGACTACCTGCATACGATCATACAAGGGATTCTGGCTTCAGAGAAGGTCGATTCAGACAGGAATGTTCACCATGTCGCATATCAATCATACAACAGGGGCGCTCACACCGCTGCAGCGGTGGTGCATCGCGTCGATTGTAGCGCTGCTGTGTCTGCTCAGTGGTCAAGTCAACATGGAACGGGCGTCGGCGCAATCTGCACACGATGGATTCGACCCGAATGCAGATGGCGTTGTTCGCGCCATTCGCGTGCAGGAGGATGGCAACATTCTGATTGGCGGCGCTTTCACCCACATTGGTCTCTCGACGCGCAACCATCTGGCGCGGCTAAAGAACAATGGCGTACTCGATGCAACATTCAATCCCAATGTAGATGGCGATGTTTACGCCCTGGCGGTGCAGGCGGATGGCGCCATCGTCGTGGGCGGCGACTTTGGGCGCGTGGGCGGCGTGGTGCGCAGCCGGCTGGCGCGCGTCAACAGTGCGGGCGTGCTTGACACGCTCTTCTCACCATCTGCCAATGGCATTGTGTACGCCATTGCCGCGCTTGGCAACGGGAAACTTCTGGTGGCTGGCGCCTTCACCCAGATCAACGGACAGGCGCAGCCTTACCTGGCGCGCCTGAATAGCGATGGCACGGTGGACGCCAGTTTTGCTCCAGTCCTCAACGAGGCCATCTACACCTTGCTCGTCCAGCGCGACGGCGCCATCGTCATTGGTGGCGCCTTCACTCAGGTCAATGGAGCCACGCGTAATCACATTGCGCGCCTGGATGCCAGCGGCGATCTCGACACGACGTTCAACCCAGACGCCAACGATATCGTGCGCGCTGTGGCACTCCAGTTCGGCGGCAAGATTCTCCTCGGCGGTGACTTCACTCAGGTCGGCGGCCAGCCGCGCACCTACATGGCGCAGGTGAGTGCAATGGGCGTCGTCGATGCCGCGCCCGCCGTCGCACTCGACGCCGCTGTGCACACCATCCTGGTGCAGGCCGATGGCGGCGTCGTCGCAGGTGGTGCGTTCACACAGGCAGCAGGCCAACCACGCCAGCGGCTTGTGCGCTTCACACACGATGGTGCACTCGACGCCGCCTTTACGCCCGGCTTTGGCGACACCGTCCTGGCGCTGGCCGAGCAGCCAGATAACAACCTCGTGATTGGCGGCGTCTTCACGCAAGCTGACGGCGTAACCCGGCGTTATCTAGCGCGACTCTATCCGGACGGCGCACTAGATGCCGACTTTGACCCTGTCGTCGATGCTGGTGGCCCCGAAGTGAACATCAAAGCACTGGCCATCCAGGCGGATGGCAGGATTCTAGTCGGCGGTTCTTTTACGGCCATCGACGGGCAGCCGCGGCGTAGGCTGGCGCGCTTGCTGCCTGATGGTGCGCTCGACCCAACCTTTGTCGCCGGCGCCGATCAGGACATCTGGGCAATCGCCGTCCAACCTGACGGCAAGATCATCGTGGCAGGTGGGTTCACCGAAATCAATGGGGAGGCGCGCCAAAACATCGTCCGCTTGCTGCCGAACGGCGCCATCGATCCCACCTTTATGGCGACTGCCAACCAGTTTGTCCTGGCGCTGGCGCTGCAACCTGACGGCAAGATGATCCTGGGGGGTGATTTCACCCAGGTCAACGGCCAGACGCGCCAGGGGTTGACGCGCCTCAACCCTGATGGCTCCTTGGACGCCACCTTTCAGGCCGACACCAGCGGGAGAATCATCACGCTGGCGCTGCAACCGGATGGCAAGGTTCTAGTTGGCGGTGAATTCAGTCGTCGCGACGCCAACGGACAAATCCATGATAACCTGATGCGCTTGCATCCCGATGGCGCCGTCGATCCAACCTATAACGCCAGCACCGACAATATCGTGCTGGCGCTGGCGCCTCAGGCTGACGGTCGCGTGGTGATCGGTGGAAGTTTTATGAGTGTAAACGGCGTGACGCGCCACTATGTCGCGCGCTTGCTGGCGGATGGCGCCCTTGATCCAGCTTTCAATCCGAACGTTGAGAGTCAAGCCGGCTTTGTCTACTCTATCGCCATTCAACAAGACGGACAGATCATTCTGGCCGGACGTTTCACTGTCATTGGTGGACAGATTCGCAACCGGATTGCGCGCTTCACCCGCGACGGCGCGCTCGACCCAACCTACAACCCCAACGTCAATCCAGGCGAAGCGCTTGGCGTGATCTATGCCACGGCCCTGCAGAAAGATGGCAAACTTGTGATCAGCGGCGGATTTACCGATGTCGATGGCGTGGCGCGCACCAGCCTTGCCCGGTTGAGCGCCACACAACCCGCGCTGCACACGCTACAGGGCGATGCCAGCGGCATGTATGTCACCTGGCGTCATGGCGGCTCGGCGCCGGAACTGGCGCGCACGACCTTTGAGTACTCGGTGGATGGCGCCGCCTATGTGTTGTTGGGCGCAGGCGCTCGCACAGTCGACGGCTGGCAATCTCCGCGCGTGGCATTGCCTCTCAATCAGGAATTCTTTGTGCGGGCGCACGGCGTCTATCCTGGCGGCGGCTTTAACGTCTCTGTCAGTGAGCTTGCCACGACCGCTCGCGCCTACCTGCCAGGCGGCGACCTGGAACTTCTCACAACAGTCAGTCCAGCCCAGGCTACGCCGACGTGGCGCGTGACAACCTACCAGGGCGCCGACACGATCATCTTTACCGACACGCTGGGCGCTAACGCCACAACCGGCAGCCAGCCAGTAGGCGCTGGCATCTACACCGTCACGCTCGCCGCCGACGCCGGTACAAACGGCGGCGACTACGCCACGACGTATGCTTGCACGGTCGACGGCGAGCCTGGTCCCAACGGTGTAGGCGTCAGCTTCCAGGTCGCCGTCCATGAAATGGGCGTCACGCGCTGCACCTTCACCGCCACCCGGCGCACCGGCTTGCTGGATGTCGTGCACAAGCTCGAACCAAGTGCAGCGTCCAGCGCCTGGGATTTGCGCGTGGATGGCCCCACTTCCGTCACCACCACCCTGACCGGCGACGCCAGCACCGGCCTCCAACCCGTCTTCACCGGGGATTATACGCTTCGCCTTACCCCGCGTGTTGATGCGCTCTACACCACCAGCTACACTTGCACGGTCAACGGCCAGCCGCTGGTCAGTGGTCAGGGCATCGCCGCCACCCTCGCGATCGCAGAGGCGCAGACTGTCGTGTGCACCTTTACCAGCCGCGACTTCTATGTCTATCCGCCCTACCGCGTGCTGTTGCCTAATGTGAGAAGGTGACAGCATCTTCCGTTGCATGATGCAATCATTCTCACCGCAGTGCACCGCCAGCCATCGCCCCCACGATCATGAGCGGCTCCTGACCACGCGCCACGGCCTCCGGCAGCGGCGCGTCAAGTGAGATGTGCGACCAATCCTGCCCGCACATAAAGAAACGAATCAATGGACGACGCGTCTGCGTGGCGCGGTCGCGGATCGTGCCGCGTAGCATTGGATAACGACCCTCCAGCGCGTCGAGCACGGTGCGCAGCGTCGCCACACCTGCGACCTCCACCTCAACTTCCTTGCCGGTGTTCGCCAGCGTGCGCAAATGATGCGGGATCAGGACGCGGATCATGGCAACGTTTGCACCTCCACCGAGAGCACCGGCGGCAAGTCATGCACGATGGTCGTCCACGTATCGCCGCTGTCAGGCGAGACATAGACCTGGCCGCCCGTCGTGCCAAAGTAAACGCCGCACGACGGCAACGTATCAACGGCCATGGCGCTGCGCAGTACGTTGACGTAGCAATTTTCCTGCGGCAGCCCGTGGGTCAACGCCTCCCATTCGTCGCCACCCGTGCGGCTGCGATAGACGCGCAGCTTGCCTTCCGGTGGATAGTGTTCGGAATCGCTCTTGATCGGCACGACGTAAATCGTCTCCGGCTCGTGGGCGTGCACGGCGATCGGGAAGCCGAAATCGCTGGGCAGGTTGCCGCTGATCTCGCGCCAGTTGTCGCCGGCGTCGTCGCTGCGCATGACATCCCAGTGCTTTTGCATGTAGAGCACCTCTGGCCGCGACGGGTGCATGGCGATGCTGTGCACACAGTGGCCGACCTCGGCGCCTGGGTCGGGCAATTCCCAGTTGGATTTCAGCCCGTGCGTCGCCGGACGCCATGTGGCGCCGCCATCATCGCTGCGAAAGGCGCCTGCTGCCGAGATCGCAGTGTAGATGCGATTCGGGTTGCTTGGGTCGAGCAGGATGGTGTGCAGACACATCCCACCTGCTCCTGGCGCCCACAGCTCACCCTTTGCCTGGCGTAATGCTGGCAACTCGTGCCATGTCTGGCCGCCATCGTGAGTGCGGAAGAGCGCTGCATCCTCCACGCCAGCGTAGACTGTATCTGGGTCGGTTGGCGACGGCTCCAGCAACCAGACGCGCTTGAACTCCCATGGATGCTGCGAGCCATCGTACCATTGATGGGTGCCGGGCACGCCGTCGTAGGCAAAGTCGTTGCCGACAGGCGTCCATGTCTGCCCGCCATCGTCGGAACGCTGAATCAGCTGGCCAAACCAGCTAGTCGATTGCGACGCATAGATGCGGTTCGGGTCAGCAGGCGACCCTTTGAGATGATAGATCTCCCAGCCCGCAAAGTGCGGCCCGCTGACCTTCCACTCTTTGCGCGCGGCGTCGGAGGTCAGAATAAAGGCGCCTTTGCGCGTACCCACCAGGACGCGTACTCCACTCATGGTCTTTTTTCTCCTCAACCCGCAATGGGCAGTTGAACGATGCTGAACACAGCGCCGTGCGGGTCTGCGATCACGGCGATACGACCGAACGGCGTGTCGAACGGCGGAACCACCACCTTGCCGCCGCCTGCCGTGACTCGTTCGAGCGCGGCGTCCGCGTTGTCGATGGTGAAGTAGCCCATCCAGTGCGGCGGCAACTCTGCCCATTGTTCGTTCATTTGCATGACGCCAAAGAGCATGTCCTCACCGCGCTGCATGATGAAATACTCGTCGCTCTGCGCGCGCGGGGTGGCGTTAAAGAGCTTGCCGTAGAAGTCGCAGGCTGCCGCCGCGTCGCGCGTAGCCACCTCACTCCAGGCAATGCCGCCGTGTTCCGCTTCGACCCCAGCGCCAATGAAGTTGAACGGCTGCCAGAGACCGAAAACCGCGCCGGTGGGATCAACGCAGATTGCCATCTTGCCAGCATCACCAACCGCCATTGGCTCCAGCATGACTTGCCCGCCCAACGCTTTGACGCGCTCGATATCGCCATTGGCGCTGGCGAGATAGACCGTCCATGCCGGCGGCATCTGTGCATCCGACGATTGTCCAAGTCCGGCCGCGGCGCGTCCCTGCGCCAGGGCGTAGTGATAATGCCCAAACTCAGCGCCGATGTCGTGAAATTCCCATCCAAAGACGCTTTGATAGAATTGCTTGGCGCCTTCCAGGTCCGGTGTTGCCAAGTCCATCCAGGTGAATGCGCCGTGGGCGCGCGGGGCCGTTGTTGTCGTCATTGGTTCCTCCTCCTTGACGATGTCAGGTGTACACGTTTGTACACGTTATGCAGCAAATGCGCGTTGGAGCGCATCTAGCTCGAGTTTCTTCATCGGCAGCAACGCCTGCGTCACGCGCGCAACCTGTTCCGGGCTGCCATCGCCCAGCATTGCGTCCATCGCAGTGGGCGTGATCTGCCAGGAGACGCCATATTTGTCCTTGAGCCAGCCACATTGTTCGGCTTCTGGGACGGCGGATAGCTGCTCCCAGTAATGGTCGATTTCAGCCTGTGTAGCGCAACCGACGATAAAGGAGATCGCCTCGTTAAAGGTGAAAGCATGCGCTGCGTTGCTGTCGGCGATGGCAAAGCGCTGCCCTGCAAGTTGGAAGGTGGCAACAAGGACGCTGGGCGCGCCGTCTGCACATGGTGCGTCTGGGTTGTACGTGACTTGCCCAGACTGCGCATCCTGGAAGATCGCCGTGTAGAAGCGGATGGCCTCGGTAGCCTTGCCAAAGTTGTTGCCGGTAAAGAGCAAAAATGGCACGATTAGTGGCAGCTCGCCGTGTTGTTCTTCCATCACGCCCACCTGCCACGAAATGCCAAAGCGATCCTGCACCCAGCCGAAGCGCGGATTGAAAGGGTAGGCGTCGAGTGGCATCAACGCCATGCCGCCATCGCCCAGGCGCGCCCACAAAGCATCCACTTCAGCGGCGGTGGCGCAATTCACGCTGAACGAGATGGATGGGTTGGGCGTGAAGTGCGGCCCGGCGCTGATCGCCTGAAAAGGCTGCCCCGCCAGTTCGAACGCCACCAGGTCACAGTCGCCGGATGGCGTGTCGCGTAACAACGTCAATCGGTTGATCGCCGAAGCAGGAAAAACATCGACGTAAAACTCGGCGGCGGTTCTAGCCTCTTGAGCGAACCAGAGATGCGGTGTGATCATTGTTAAACCTCCTCCTGCAGAGACGCCAGGGGGCGACAAATGTTACGCCGGCTTTTCTATGGGAATGTAAATCGCAAAGGTGGAGGTTGGATCCGCCGGATTGAAGCGCTCATCGTACCGCTCGAAGTAAGGGCCAGCGCCGCGCCGATGGCCGGAGGCAGGCAGCCACGTATTATAGATTTGCTCCATCACCTGACCGAGCAAAGGCAGCGTGGTCGAAAAGACGGCGTAGGTATTGGCGGGCACATCCCAGCGCTGCATGCCTGTCGGCAGGGCATCCACTGTTGTAACGGCGCAACCGGCCATGTAATCGAACTGATGGGCCTCTGGGTCATAGTGGTCGATCACGCCGTAGCTGACATCGGGTTCGCTCAGGTGCGCAATCTCATCGATGCGCGGGAAGAAACGATCCCAAAGTTTAGGTATCTCCGGCGTCATCGGCGTGGCGCGTAATACCATGCCGACGATGGTGAAAGCTGGCCAGGTAACAAACTGCGCTTGCATGTGTCTCTCCTCCTCAAAATCGTCAATTCGGCCAGACGGCGCCGCACCCGTCGCCCACTTCGTCACCCGCTGCCATGTAATTGAGGCAATCACCAGGCGGCGATGGAAGGCGATAAGATGTCCGTCTAGACCGGTGCAGACATAAGTTTCTCTGTAGCAACTTACGTTCGATGCATTATAGAACAAACGTTCGTGGTTGTCAAGGATATATTTTGGCCAGGGACTACTTCACTTTTGGGGCGAGATCTCGCTGCGTAGGTCATCGCCTCCGGCGTGACATGGCAACCCGTCACGCCGGAGGCGATGACCTACGATAGGCGCCCCAAACTTGAAGTACACCCTTTTGGCCAAAAACCGGACGGGGCTGCTGTACGTTCTGGGCAAGGGGTCAAGCGAGATAGTTGCTCCGTCACCCTGAAGGCGATCACGTTATGTGAAACACGGCCAGATGCAGATTTTGCTACTTGACTCCGTACTATACTTCAGGGTTTACAATGTGGACGTGCATGTACAGAGAAGGGATTCGATATGAGCAAACTACGCATCGGCCAGGTCGCCCAGGCGGCTGGCATCAACATCGAGACGATCCGTTACTACGAACGCTGCGGGCTGCTCGCCGACCCGGGCCGCCGGGAAAGCGGCTATCGCGCGTACCCGCCAGAGATTGTGACGCGCGTACGCTTCATCAAGCGCGGGCAGCAGCTTGGCTTCACGTTGCGCGAGATCGCCGGCCTGCTGGCGTTGCGCGTCGATGACCGCGCCACCTGCGACCAGGTGCGCGAGCAGGCGGAAGCGAAAGTGGCGGAGATCGACGCCAAGATCGCCGACTTGCAGCGCATTCGCAACGCGCTGGCGTCGCTGGCGGCGGCGTGCCTTCAGGGCGGGCCTACCGGCGAATGTCCGTTGCTCGAGGCGCTGGAACACGAAGGGCCGTTCCACACTCGTTCACAATCTTCCTGGAAGCTCCAAAGCTTCCAGGAAGATGAACAGCTAACCTAGAGGTCAGTAACAGATAGGGAGAGTAAGCAATGAAACAGCAAGACTCAAACAATGCGCTGCGGTGGGGCGTGATCGGCGCGGTCGTGGCAGCGCTCTGTTGCTTCACGCCGGTGCTGGCTATCCTGTTCGGTGTGGTGGGGCTGAGCTGGGCGGTGGGGTATCTGGACTACGTCCTCTTCCCGGCATTGGCATTTTTCATCGGGTTGACCATCTACGCCCTGTGGAAGCAGCAAAAAAACCGTGAGGTGGGCGTCGCCTGTGAGTGTGAGACGCCGACGCATCCAGAACGTTAGGACACGGAGCGCAGGGCAGGCTCAGCAGACAGGCAGGCGCGCTGCTTCGCCCAATCACATTGATTGAGTTCCACATCATCCACATCAAAGGGGATTTACAGTGAGTCAACTATCAACCCAATCTATCGAACTCGACGTGCGCGGCATGACCTGTGACGCCTGCGCGCATCATGTGACGCAGGCGCTGCAAGGCGTGCCGGGCGTCGCCCAGGTGCAGGTTCCAGGCTGGCAATCAGGCCGCGCCATCGTCACCGCTCAACTCGACGTGACCGCGGCTGCTCTGACCACAGCAGTGCAGACCGCCGGCTATCAGGCCACGCTGCGCACTTCCTTCGCTACACCTACCCCACAGACGCCGCCCCACCTTCCGGCCAGCGCAGCCACGGACTTTGACCTGATTGTGATCGGTACGGGTGGCGGCGGTATGGGGGCGGCGATCAAAGGCGCCGAGTTGGGCCAGCGCGTCGCCATCATCGAAGCGGGCGTTATTGGCGGCACCTGCGTCAACATCGGCTGTGTGCCCTCCAAAACGCTGATCCGCGCCGCAGAAGTGCGCCATCTGGCCGGCCATCACGCCTTTGCAGGCGTTCACACCAGTGCACACGGTGTGGACTGGCGCGCAGTCATGGCGCAGAAGGATGCGCTGGTGGCAGAGTTGCGCACGGCAAAATATGTCGATGTCCTGGCCTCCTATAGCGACCAGATCACCCTGATGCAGGCGCGCGCCCGCCTGCAACCTGACGGCGCAGTGGCGCTCGACGACGGCCGCGTGCTCACGGCGCGCGGGGTTGTGATCGCCACCGGTGCGCGTCCCCAGCTGCTGCCGCTGGAGGGCGGCGACCGCGTGTCGGTGCTCGACAGCACCTCAGCAATGGCGTTGGAGAAGCAGCCCGCTTCGCTGATTGTGATCGGCGGTCGCGCCATTGCGCTGGAACTGGGGCAGACCTTTGCCCGCCTGGGCACGCAGGTGACAATCTTGCAACGCAGCGCACGCCTGATCCCGGAGCATGAGCCGGAGATCGCCGACGCGCTGGCCGAGATTCTGCGCCAGGAAGGGCTGCAGGTGGAGACCGGCGTGACGCCGCTTGCTCTGCGGGAAGAAGCGGGCTTAAAGGTGGTGACCGCCAAAGTCAACGGCGCGTTGCGGGAATTCCGCGCCGAACAAGTGCTGATGGCGACCGGTCGCACGCCCAATAGCGCGGCTTTGGGGCTGGCGGAGGCCGGCGTCGCCACCGATGCGGCCGGCTTCATCGTCGTCGACGAGTTCATGCAGACGAGTCGCCCTGGCATCTACGCAGCAGGCGATGTGACCAATCGCCCCAAGCTGGTCTACGTGGCGGCGGCTGCCGGTGGCGTTGCCGCCGAAAATGCGCTGGAAGGCAACCGCAAGCGCCTGAACCTGACGGTGTTACCCGATGTCATCTTCACCGACCTGCAGGTGGCGACGGTGGGGCTGACGGAGGCGCAGGCGGCGGCGGATGGCTACGCCGTCAAGACGAGCGTGCTGCCGCTCAGCTATGTTCCACGCGCGCTGGCGACGCGCGACACGCGCGGTCTCATCAAGCTGGTGGCGGAACAGGGAACGGAGCGATTGCTGGGTGCGCACGTGCTGGCGGCAGGCGCTGGCGACGTAATTCAGAGCGCAGCGCTGGCTGTGCACGCCGGGCTGCGCTACGGCTTCACCGTAGCCGACCTGCGCGGCATGCTCTTCCCCTATCTAACACAGGTGGAGGGGCTGAAACTCGCCGCGCAGACCTTTGAGAAGGATGTGGCGCAGTTGTCGTGTTGTGCGGGGTAGGCATGTCCCTCCTCGCTCGGTTGAATGGAACTAGCCGGACATTTTCTAGACTGCCGCGCAGCAGGAAAGGCGTAAGCCAAGCGGTGCGATCATGGCTGATCCCTGAAGACCAAAAATGGCGCCGGTATCCAACCGGACTGCGCTGGCGTCACGCCGATGGTGCGCACAAAATAGAAGTTTAATTGCGGGTTGACCTGGCTGAATTCGACCTTGACGCGCGTGCCCGGATAGACTTGCCCCACCACCTGATTGCGGCTGTGACTATCGTAGAGATAGACAATCGGCTGCACCACTTCACCGGCGTACTCCCCCGTCACGACGCCTTGACGCCCATCGGGTTGCGGGATGCCGCAGAGCAAGGGATCGGGGTTGTCTTGAAATGGCAACGGCGGTGGGACGGCTGGCAGTGGGGCTGTAGGCGCCGTCGTCACCGCTGCCACGCCGGGCGCCTGGAGCGCCAACATTATCAGGATCGCCAGGATCGCTAGACCGGCAAGTTGGCGCCTGTTCATGTCTGCCTCCTTTGGCAATGATGCCATCTTCACCAATTTCATGTCGTCAGTGGTGGCAAGTATGGCACAATCTGCAACCGCATCGGTGTAGTTTGCCCTACGTAGAGCAACTCACAGTACGTCATGGCGGGCTGTTCTATGCTCTTCTCTGTAATCTCCGTACAAGTTTGTGATGGCGTGTGTGGCGCAACGCAGCGCCCAGAAAGGAGAGCGATCATGGCAGGTGCTTGGGCGCACGGTGACCGTATCCGTGACAGGATTCGGTGCAGCGGCTGGCAGGCGATCGTGGTGATTGCGCTGTTGATGGTGACTGCTTGTGGCGGCTCAAGTGCGGAGCGTCTGGATGCCTCGGCGGTCGTGGCGCTGTCAGATTTTCCTGATGGCGTCGGACGCGGCTACCCGACAGCCCAGCTGCTCGCCGACGACAACTCACAGGCGAGCGTGCAGATAGGTGCGCCTGCGCCTGACTTTGCTGTCGTACTGGAGAATGGCCACTTTCTACGGTTGAGTGATCTGCAAGGACGTCCGGTTGTGATCAACTTCTGGGCGACATGGTGCGGCCCCTGTCGGCTGGAGATGCCAGAATTGATGCAGGCTGCTGCGACCGAGCCGAACCTCGTCATGCTGGCAGTCAATGTTCAGGAGGCGCAGACAACCGTTGCGCCCTTCGCTGAGGAGTTTGCCATGACTACGCCCGTGGTGATCGATCCGGAGGGTGTAGTACAGAGATTGTACGAAGTGCGCGGTCTGCCGACAACGGTTTTCATCGACAAAGACGGGCGCATCGACGCGGTCTATGCCGGCGCCCTGACGCCAACCGCGTTGGAAGCACGGCTGGCGTCGATCCGTTGAGACATGCGCTGCATAGCGGCTTGACGTCGCCCTCAACCGGAAGTACACCCTGTCTGATCTATATCTGGCGACAGTTACGTGGAGATCAATCCAGGTCAAGCGCAACTTCTTCCAGACCTTCGCGGTCGAGGATGATAATGCGCTTGCGCACAATGTCAATCAAGCCCGCCGTCTTGAATTGATTGAGCGTCTGTGTCGCCGTCTCCCGGTAGGTGCCAATGATTTCCGCCAGGTCCAGATGCGTGTAACCATCAATCACGCCGTGCTGCTGTCCAGATGATTCGGATAGTCGGAGCAACAAATTGGCCATGCGCGCGCTGATGCTCTTGAATGCCATGTCTTCCAGACGCGCCACCGCATCACGCAAGCGCTGGCCGACCATCTCCAGTAAACCTAGCGCTACCTGGGGATTCGCCATGACCAGGCGCTCAAGGTCATTATGGCTGACGACACAGATGAGACAATCTTCGATCGCTTCGGCGAACGTGTCGTTCATCAGGGCGCCCAACATTGCCATTTCGCCAAAAACTGTATGTGGCCCCCTACAGGGTAAGACTTGCCGATCCGGCATCGTCTATGGTTGAGAATGAGAATCGATATGAAGATCGTAACCGAAAAAGGAGTAAGAAATGGAGCATGTTGCCTACTTTCAAGGCTATCGACCGGCTGAGACCGCCGCCAGTGACGCCAATCAGCGGCTGATTGCCAACGTACACCCGCCCGACTGGCGCAACCCTAAACCGACCGGCAAATACAACCTGGTGGTCATCGGCGGCGGTTCGGCGGGACTGGTCGCCGCCATCGGCGCAGCCGGGTTGGGCGCCAGGGTGGCGCTCATCGAACGCCACTTCCTGGGCGGCGACTGCCTGAATGTAGGGTGTGTGCCCTCCAAGACGGTGATTCGTTCTGCCAAAGTGCTGGGCGAAATCGCGCGAGCGAGTCAACTGGGCGTACAGGTAGGCGACGTCCGCGTCGACTTCAGTGAAGTGATGGAACGGATGCGGCGTGTGCGCGCCGACCTGAGCGAACACGACTCGGTGCACCGCGTGACGAAGCTGGGCATCGATATGTACCTGGGCGATGCGCGCTTTACCGGCGCCAACACCCTGGAAATCGATGGCCAGACACTGAACTTTACCAAAGCCGTCATTGCCACCGGCTCGCGCCCGGCCGCGCCGCCGATTCCCGGTCTGGCGGAAACGGGGCACCTGACCAACGAGAAGGTGTGGGATCTGACGATGTTGCCGCCGTGCCTGGCTGTCATCGGCGCCGGCCCGATTGGCGCCGAGCTGGCGCAGGCCTTTCGCCGCTTTGGCAGCGAAGTGACCGTTTTCGATGTGGTTCCCCGTCTGTTGGGAAGGGAAGACGAACAAGCCGCTGCGGTCATTCGTCGCGTCTTCGAGGCGGAAGGCATCGGACTTGCCCTGGGCGCCGACATCGAACTGGTGTCACGCAACGGCGACGCCAAGCAGCTTACCTACAAACTCAACGGGGCAAGCCACACCCTGGTCGTTGATGAGATTTTGGTGGCGGCCGGTCGTCTGCCGAATCTGGAGGGGCTGAATCTCGAAGCGGCCAACGTGGCCTACAACAAACGCGGGGTCGAGGTGGATGACACACTGCGCACCACCAACCCGGACATCTATGCCGCCGGCGATGTGGCCTCGCGCTTTCAGTTCACGCACACAGCAGATGCAACGGCGCGCATCGTGCTGCAGAATGCGCTCTTTCCCGGCCCAAAGAGAAAACTGAGCGATCTGATCATTCCTTGGGCAACCTACACCGACCCGGAAGTGGCGCACGTCGGCCTGTACGATTGGGAGGCGGAGAAGGCTGGCATTGCGGTCGAGACTTACACCCACATGCTTGCCGAAACCGACCGCGGTCGCGCTGACGGGGAAGTAGATGGCTTTGTCAAAGTGCACGTGAAGAAGGGCACGGACAAGATTCTCGGCGCCACGATTGTAGGGCGTCATGCTGGCGAACTGATCAGCGAGGTGACCGTTGCCATGTCTGGCGGGCTGGGGCTGCGCCATCTATCCACCGTCATCCACCCCTACCCGACCGAGGCCGAGGCAATCCGCAAGGTGGCCGATGCCTATAACCGCACGCGACTCACGCCGACGGTGGCGAAGCTCTTCAAGATGTGGTTTGGCTGGCGCCGGTGACGGGTGTGACGACAGCTGCTTTTGTCATGGTGACTTGTCCTTCCTGCGTGTGACAATGAATCGGATGGTGTGGTGTTGTTTATGGCGCTGCAGGCGACGCCGTCGAGCGTAAGGCGTGCAACAACTCTGCAACGCTCTACGCCTGCGCAATACAGCCCCTTGGGGTAAAGGGTGGATCGCCGTCAAAGACTCGCTGCTGCTGCCGACCCCTTATAGATAGCACAACCAAACATCGTACATCCGATATCTTCCCGGAAGCTCTGAGCTTCCGGGAAGATGAGCAAAGTCTATTTGTGTTGTCTATTAGCTGAAGAGGTGACAGAGCAACGGCAGCAATTGGGAACGCGCCTTCGCTGGAGCCGTTGGTGACCAGCCATTCTTGTTGGGCAGCAGGTTTGGGAGCGAAGTCACCTTGCGTCACTTGCGCCGGAGGCTAGACTCAAGAGAGGATGCGGTGATCGCTGTTACGCGTCAGGAGGGGACACCCGAATCGCGACGAGTTGCGCCCAGTCGGGTTCAGTATAGTGCTGGCGTCGCCAGCGATAGCCAGGCTCGACGATCGTGCCGGGCGCCTCCGCTGTCAGCAAGGTCTGCAACGCGACAAACATCACTGTGCGCTGTTGGGGGGGCTGCTCAGGTTCGCCGAGCGGATGACCCAGGGGCCACTTCAAGAAGACGGCGCGCGGCACGCCCACTGCCTGCGTCAGGTCACGCGCCAGCGAAATGCTGACCGTTGCGATGCCGGCAGCTTCCAGACTGCGTGCGATCAGTCCCACGGACCGATTGCAAAGCCCTCAGGCAGGGGTCAGGAACGCAAAGTCGACGCCATCCTTGCGCAACTTTGCCGCGATTTCTGGGGCGGAGCGCTGCGTCAATCGCGTGATCTGCTCGCCTTCGATATGCCCCATCAAGCCGTAATGACGCGGCGCCAGGGCGCCGATCACACCATTGGCAACCAGGTCGCGAAAGTGATCAAGCGGAAAGACGACATTGAGGTCGCGGTCTGCGTCCGTGTGGTCGTAGTACTTGTGGGTGATCGTCAGCATGTCAGGTGTGACGTCCCCAGGAATTTCGCGGTAGGTGGCGTCGCCGTCTGGATTCTCCATGTCGAACGGGTGCTGCCCGCGCACATGGACGCCCGCCGTCGTGATAAGCGCCACTGTACACGCGGCCAGCGGTTTGCGCAGTACGGTGAACGGTGGTTTCTCCCCGGGTGCGGATGCGGTGTGTACACGCGCCGCCGCGCGTCTGGCCCACCACTGCGTTACAGCAGGAATGGCATAGAAGCGATTGAGCAGGCGTTGTCGCCATGTGATTTGATCGTGCATGCAGCTCAATGTACTCTGGTTGTGCAATTTCGACAAGTTGGGTTTGCGAGAGCATATTCTTTGGTGCGTCCAGGTAAGAAATCCGCATCCCAGGTTGTCAATAGGTTGTCGCCATCGGCATTGTCGTCTGTGGCATGGCGGGCGCACCGGAAACGTGAGCGAGAACGTCATCGAGAGCGCCAAAACGGTAAGACGATGCTTGGAAAACACGGGGAGTTGATCGGGCGAACGATTCTGATGAACGCTCCAGGATGAAAGAAAACGTGAGTATGTCAATGCAAAGCACTTCATGGTGGGCAAGGCACTGGCAGAAGATAGCTGCGGCGGCGATCTGGATCGCACTGATCACCGGGCTGGTGCTCTATATGCGCGCCAACGAACTTACATTGTCCGAGCTGTTTCTCGCCGGCATGCAGTGGGTGCAAGACAACCCGTTCGCCCCCCTTGCCTACATCATCATCTATGCGCTTCGTCCGCTGACACTCTTTTCCTCGGTGTTGCTGACGCTGGCAGGCGGATTTCTGTTCGGGCCGGTGTGGGGCGTCGTGTACACGGTGATCGGCGCCAATTTGTCGGCGACGGTTGCCTTCTTCGTCGGCCGCTACTTTGGTCGGGGCGTCCTCGATGATGATGGCTCCAGCGGCTGGATGCAGCGCTACGCCCGTCGGATGCGTGACAACAGTTTCGAGACGGTGCTGATCATGCGCTTCATTTTTCTGCCCTACGACCTGGTGAATTATCTGTCGGGCTTCCTGCGCATTGGTTACTGGTCCTTCCTGGCTGCCACCGTGATCGGCTCGATCCCTGGCACAATTGCCTTTGTGTTTGTGGGCGCGTCCCTGTCGGCAACGGAAATCACCAACATGTTCCTGACGGGCGAGCTGCCCACGCTGGACTGGAGGCTCCTGGCGATTTCGGCGACGATGTTTGTCGTCAGCATCGCGCTGTCGCGGTATTTCAAGCGCCGTGAAGCGACAACGACCGTCACAGAGCCGACGGCTTGAACGGTTCACGCAACAAAGGAGCAGTCACCGTGCGCGCATTCAATATGAACAAACAACTGGTTTTCACCGGGGTCACGGCGCTGGTCGCTGCGTGGATCGCAGCCGCGTGCGCCGCGTTGGCGCCAACGCCATCCGTGACGCCCGACGCGGTTACGCCCGCTGCGTTAACCGCTGCAGATGCAGACGACGCGAACCTGTTGCCGCCGTCCACGCCGCCGTTTTCGACCGGTGGCTGGACAACTGACTTCACGCGCCGCACAGTGGCTTGGGACGAGATCATCTCTGGCGGCCCCCCAAAGGATGGCATTCCGGCGATCGACGCGCCAACTTTCGAGTCGGTGGACGCCGCCGCCGGCTGGTTGAGTGAGCGCGACCCGGTCATTCTCTTTGCCGAAGGTGACGATGTGCGCGCGTATCCGCTGGCGATCTTGATCTGGCACGAGATTGTCAACGACGCAGTGGGTGGGCGACCCGTGACGGTGACCTTTTGCCCGCTTTGCAACGCCAGCATTGTCTTCGAGCGCACGTTCGACGGCAAGGTGCTCGACTTTGGCACGACGGGGAGATTGCGCAACAGCGACCTGATCATGTACGACCGCCAGACCGAAACGTGGTGGCAGCAATTCACCGGTGAGGGGATCGTCGGTCGTTATGCCGGCGAGCAGCTCACCTTTCTGCCCAGCCAGGTGCTCAGCTTCGCCGACATCGCCGCCGAGTTCCCGGCTGCGCAGGTGCTGGCGCGCCCGACCTATCCTCGCAGCTACGGCGCCAATCCCTACACGCGCTACGACAGCAGCAGCCAGCCCTTCCTCTTCCGCGGCGAGATCGACCCACGCCTGCCAGCGACGGAGCGCGTTGCGGGCGTCGCGCTGTCGGGGGCGGTCAAAGCCTATCCCTTCACCGCAGTTGCGGCGGCGGGCGCCATCAACGATGAGGTGAACGGTACGCCGCTGGTCATTCTGCACAAACCTGGCGTAGCCAGCGCACTCGACGCCAGCGCCATCAGTGAGGGGCGCGATGTGGGCAGTGTGGCGGTCTTTGACCGGCGGATCGCGGGCCGCACATTGACCTTTGTCGCCAATGGCGATGGCACGTACCGTGACCAGGAGACTGGCAGCGTCTGGAATATTCTGGGAGAGGCAATCGCCGGTGAGTTGCAAGGCGAACAGTTGACCCGACAACTCGCATTCGATCATTTCTGGTTTGCCTGGGCAGCGTTCCACCCGCAAACCACAGTCTACGCAACGCCATAAAGCGGAAAACAACACGCATATCAAAGGGAACCGGCAGCGAGGAGACATTGACAGTCGATGGCGCGTTTGTGTTCATCGGCCTCGACCCCAACACGGGCTTTCTGCAGGGCAGCGACGTGCGCTTGAACGAGTGGGGATTCATTGTGACCGGTCACGACCTGGTCCACGCTGGCGATCGGCCCGCTGTATTTGCGCACCGTGAGCCAGCCGCGCTTGAGACCAGCGTGCCCGGTGTCTTCGCCGCTGGGGATGTGCGGCAGGGGAGCACCAAGCAGGTCGCCAGCGCCGCCGGTGAAGGCGCCGCCGTCGCCCTGCTTGTCCGCGAATATTTGAAGACGGTCTAGCCATGAGGAGCGCACGCCAGGCGCCGGGACGCCACGTGGTGAGCGGCGAGATGGCATCGACGGCGCCATGTGCGCACGTCATCGGGTGATTTGCACCCGTTGGGAGGGAAGTTGATGGACGCCCCCAGCGTCGCTCGATAGGGGCGCCCGACGGTTCAATAAGCCGACGCTTCAAATAAACACGGCGGGCGACACGTGAAAACGCTCGGCTAGCGCCTGAATCTGGCGGATGTTGAGCCGCCGCTTGCCGCGCAGAATTTCCGACACCACCCCCTGTGAACCGACTTCCGGCAAATCGGATTGCGTCAGGTCGTGCTCCTCCATCAGATATTGCAGCGCCTCGACGCCGGTGGCTTTGGGCATGGACATGTGTTCGTCCTCGTAGGCGCGGATCAGCGTGCCCAGCGTGTCGAGCAGGCTGTAGAGTGGATGCGTCGCGTCGTCGCCTACTTCGTCGAGCAGCGCGTTGAGGCGCGCCACTGCGCGCACGTAGTCAGCTTCGGTGCGCACCGTCAGCACCGGCTCCACGACTGCCCAGTAGGGTTGCACAGTTTCGGCGAATTTCTTTACTTCTTCCATTTTTCCTGATCGTACTCCTGATGCGTCAGCACGTCGCGCACATAGACCTTGCCACGATCATAGTGGATCGACGTAATCAGCCGATACTGATTGCCGCCAGTGTTGCAGACGGTGTAGCGCCCCACTATGTCCGCTGATGGAAAGGTCTGGCGCAGCTCCGCAAAACCTGCAAACGTGCTTCTTTCAACAATCCGATGCCACCGAATCAGCGCCTCCTTGCTGTCCGGGTGCTTTTCCCAGAAGTCAGCCACCGCCTTGCGTGAGATGATATGCATATTATTTTATCTCAAAATGAGATAATGTCGATCCTTACCCCACCATTAGCAGATCGATCGTCGCAATCGCCTGACCCAGCGCCTGCAGGAAGCGAGCCGCCGGTGCGCCGTCCACGACCTGGTGGTTGATGGTCAGCGACAGGCCGATGTGCGGCACGAATTTGACCTTGTCGCCGATCTCGGTTGGCTTGAGCTGAATGCTGGAGACGCCCAGGATGCCGACCTGTGGCGGGTTGAGCACGGGCGTAAAGCTCTCCACGCCGAACGCGCCCAGGTTGGTGACGGTGAAGGTGCCGCCAGTTAGTTCGTCGGGTGTGATCTTGCTTTCCAGGCAGGCGGTTGCCAGGCGTTTGGCTTCGGCGGAGAGCTGGCGCAGGCTGAGCGTTTCGGCGTTGCGGACGACTGGCACCATCAGCCCGCGCGGGGTGTCGACGGCAATGCCCAGATGGACGCTGCGGTGTTGGTGAATCTCGGCGCCGGTGAAGAGTGCATTCAGCCCTGGGAAGGCGGGCAATGTGCGCGCCACCGCAAAGAGCACGAGATCGTTGATCGTGATGCCTCGCACGCCCATCGCCTCTGGGCTATCCTTGAGCCGTTTGCGCAGCGCTTGCAAGGCGCGCGCATCGGCTGAAGCGTTGAGTGTGAGCTGCGCCGTCGTCTGCAACGAGTGTAGCATCCGCTCGGCGATGACTTTGCGCACGCCTTTGACGGGAATCACTTCGACGGGAGTCGCTTCGGCGGCGGGAGATTGGAGATTGGAGATTGGAGATTGGGCGACTGCGCCGGACGCGTCTGCCTGGGTTCGCTGCTCCTCTTCTCCCCTGCTTCCCTTCTCCAGTGCTTTGACCAAATCTTTCGACGTGACACGCCCGCCGGGGCCGCTGCCCTGCGCAGGCACGGCGAAGCCGCCTTCCGCCACCATGGCTTTGGCGACGGGCGTGAGCTTGGGCTGTGCAGCGATGGCGGCTTGCACGTCACGCTCGATCACACGACCGCCGGGGCCAGAGCCAGCCAGCGCGCTCGCTTCGATGCCTTTGCGTTCTGCCAGGTTGCGGGCGCGCGGGGAGACGGGAGATTGGAGATTGGGAGATTGGAGATTGGGAGATTGGAGATTGGAGATTGGGAGATTGGAAGATTGGGAGATTGGAGATTGGGAGATCGCAGCAGGAGCTGTCATCGGGGCTTCTCCCCCTGTCTTCTCCTCTCCTCCTCTCTCGTGCTCGCTCCCTGGCACGACTTCGCCCGCCTCACCGATCCAGGCGATCGTTGCCATCACCGGGACCTCATCGCCAGCAGCGTAGAGCGTGGCCAGCAACGTGCCAGCGGCGGTGCTGGGCACTTCCATCGTCGCTTTATCGGTCTCAACTTCGCACAGCACGTCATCGATGGCTACTGGCTCGCCGACCCGCTTTTTCCAATCGACGATGATGACGCTTTCAACGGTGTTGCCCTGCTTGGGCATGACGATGGGTGTCGCCATATGCAATCCCTCTGCTCCTTGCTAATTTCACTTTCTATAGACTGACAGGCGTGTTGCGTGTTGCGTGTTGCGTGGTGCATGGCATGTTACGACCCGCACCACACACCACCGCAACACGTCCGCCCCTCGCAACTCGCCCCCTCGCAAATCCTACAACTCCACGTCGCCGATCGATTCCAGGACGTAGGTCGGCTGGTAGGGGAAGCGTTCGATCTCCTCGCGTTTGGTGACGCCGGTGAGCACGAGCGCCGTGTCGAGACCGCTGCTCACTGCACCGACGATGTCGGTGTCCATGCGGTCGCCGATCATGATCGTCTCCTCCGAGTGCGCGCCCAGGAAATTGAGCGCACTGCGCGTCATGTACGGATTCGGTTTGCCGACAAAGAAGGGAGCAACGCCGGTCGCCTTCTCGATCAGCGCGGCCATGGCGCCGCAAGCCGGCGCGATGCCATCCTCGGTCGGGCCGGACGGATCGGGATTGGTCGCCACAAAGCGGGCGCCGTGTGCAATCAGCCGAATCGCCTTCGTGATCTGGGCGATATTGTAGCCGTGCGTCTCGCCCAACACCACGTAGTCGGGATTGGATTCAGTCATTACGTAGCCGACGCTGTGGATGGCGTCGGTCAGGCCGCTTTCGCCGATGACGAACGCCTTGCCGTTCGGGCGCTGGCGCTGCAAAAAGCGCGCCGTGGCGATTGCCGACGTGAAGATGCGGTCGGCGGAAACGTGCAAGCCGGCGGTCTGCAAACGGTGCGCCAGGTCGCGTGGGGTGTACATCGGGTTGTTGGTCAGCACCAGATACTGGATGCCGCGTTCATTGAGTTTGTCGATAAAGCCCTGCGCGCTGGGGATCGCCGTTGCTCCGCGCACCAGCACGCCATCCATATCCATCAAATAATTCTTGTACTGTTTCATTTTCATGTTGCACTCTCCGTGAAGTCCTCGAACAAAACCGCTGTCCAAGTTTACCAGCAATTGATTAACTTCACGTTATGGCAGCGCCTGCATAAATTGCAGGCGCGCTTTGTGCAGATTACACATGGATCACCTCGACCCCAGCCGCGCGCACCTGCGCCACCATCTCAGCGGGCGCACCGGCATCGGTGATGATGACGTCAAGCTGGTCGAGGTTGACGAAGGAAGCGACGCCGACGCGTCCCCATTTCGTGGCATCTAGCACGGCGATGACCTGCCGGCACATGGCGGCAAGTGGGCGCTTGACTGCCGCCTCGTCCGGGCTGACATCGGTGAGGCCCGCCGCCAGGTCGATGCCATGTGCGCCGAAGAAGCCCTTCTGCAAGTTGAGGCTGCGCATGGCGTCCAACCCCGGCGCACCGACAAAGGACGCCGTCGCGCGCTGCAAGACGCCGCCGATCAGCACGACATCCACCGCCGGCGCGTCGAACAGCTCGTGGACAACCTCCAGGCTGTTGGTCACCACCGTGACGTAGCGGTGCTGCTTGAGATGGTGGGCGATCGCCAGCGATGTGCTGCTTGAGTCCAGGAAAACGGCGTCGCCATCGGCGATCCAGCCAGCGCCGGCTTGCCCGATCCGGCGCTTCTCCTTGACCTGCTGCTGACGGCGCAGCGCCAATGCCAGATCGCCGCTGTCGCTGCTTGCCCGCACTGCGCCGCCGTGTGTGCGCACCAATAGCTTCTGCTCCGCCAGCGCCTGCAAGTCAGCGCGGATCGTCACCTCGGAAACGGCGAAGCGCTGGCTCAGCTCAGCCACGGACGCACGTCCCTGCTGCTGCACAAGCTCGACGATGGCGCGGCGGCGTTCAGCGAGGAAGAGGTCGGGTGATGGCTCGATTGTATTTTTTATATCTTCATTTGATTTCATTTGCTTTCGATTTTCGCGTGAAACAGATAGTTTGTCAATGATTTATCTTTATATTTTTGCGTTTCTGGAAAACCATCAGGGAGAAGCGTCTCTAATTTCGCTGCTTCGAGTCTTCGTGTGAGGCAAAATCGTGAACTACTGATCCGCTATTCTGCCTGAATCAGCCCACGTTTGATGGCGTATCTAACCAGCTCGACGCGGTTATGGATGTCGAGTTTGCGCATGATGTTTTCACGGTGGCGCTCGACAGTCTTGATGCTGATCACCAGTTCCTCGGCGATCTCGCGGCTGGTGCGCCCCTCGGCGATCAAGGTGAGGACCTCAAGCTCGCGGGCGGTTAAGCCGTCGTCACCTTCAGGGGCAGAGGTGAGTTTCTGCTCGGCAACGTCTTTCATCAAGAAGCGTGCCAATGACGAATGGAGAAAGACATTGCCCTCCGCCACGGCGCGAACCGCCGCCACCAGATCATCTGGTGCAGCGCGCTTGGGGATGTAGCCAGACGCGCCAGCATGGAGCATGGCAAAGAAATATTGTTCGTCCTCATGCATAGTCAGCGCCAGCACGGCTGTGTCCGGACTGATGGCTTTGATCTGGCGCGTCGCCTCGATGCCTGTCATGCCAGGCATGGCGACATCCATGATGACGACGTCCGGGTGCAAGGTTTGCACGGCGATAATTGCGTCGGCGCCGCTGTTTGCTTCACCGACGACCAGCATATCCGGCTCAGACTGGAAGAGCATGTGCAGGCCGGTGCGGACGATGGGATGATCGTCCACCAGCAGCAGACGCAGTGGCTTCTCATTCATGGCTTACCTCCGCTTCACTCAACCATTCGGCGTGCATGGGGAAAAGCGGTGCAACCACGCGTACGCGCGTGCCGGCTCCCGGTGCGGTGTCGATGGTGCATACACCGCCCAACAAGAGCGCCCGTTCGCGCATTCCCACGATGCCCCACCCGACAGCGGGCTGGTCTGCCAGGTGGTCGGGCAAGGCAGGATCGAAGCCGGCGCCGTTGTCGGTCACCACGACTTCGACGGTGTCGGCGCCTACGTTCAGACTCACATTCACCTGTGTCGCGTGGGCGTGTTTGGCGATATTCGTGAGCGCCTCCTGGGCAATGCGAAAGAGCACGGTGCGATAGTCTGCCGGCAAACGCCTGTCATCTCCTTGTGCGGTGAACACTGCGTTGACATTGCGGCGTCGCGCATAGTTCTGCACATACCAGCGCAACGCCGCCGCTAGACCCAGTTCGTCCAATTGCGGCGGACGCAAATCGCTGATGATGTTGCGCAGTTCTCCCAGTGCGTTTTGGGCAAAGGAGCGTAGTTCGCGCACCTGTTCGGTCAACGGCGCCACCGCCGGATTGCATTCCGACTGGGCTAACTGGCTTTCGACGCCGCGTAACCCCAGCCCAATGGCCGTCAGCGATTGGCCGGTGGCGTCGTGCAGTTCGCGTGCGATGCGCTGCCGCTCGGATTCTTGAGCGCTGACCACTTGACGCAGTAGATCGCCTAGCACCAGTTCGTGACGTTGTGCTTCGGCAGCCAACAATGCATTTTCGATGGAGATGCCCAGTTGCTGCGCTACGCCCGCCATCAATGCCATCTCGGCGGGTGCAGGGCGATAGTGGATTGGTGATAGGCGCACCAATACAATGCTGCCATAGACATGCTGATGCGCAGTCACCGGATAGCCGATCATGGAGGTGGGGGCGCCATGGCTGCGGCATTTGTGTTCTGGCGTGTGGCTTTCGGTCTCGGCATCAAACTCGATCACGGCGCCGTCTGTGTGGCGACAGACGGCCACCATCCGCGCCGCCGCAATGCGGCCCAGCGCCATTGCCTGGGCGTACGCCTCGGTCGCATCGCTCGCGCGCGACAAGTCAGGGAAGCCGGTTGCGCCCATGACAGCTTCGTCGCGATTGCCCCAGCGTGTGATCAGAACCAGACCGGCGTCGGCAAAGGGCAACGCTTCGATGATGCGCATCAGCGCTTGCCGCAGACGATCTTCCAGCGCGCCTGGCGCATCAAGCAGGTTGGCGACATCCAGCAGCAGCGACAGTTTGTGCGCCGCCAGCCGTAGCTCATCGTTCATCGACTCCATCACGATCATGGCGCGGCGTTCGGACTCCAGGGCGCTCTGTTGCGCCGCCAGGCGCTCATGATTGGCGCGTTCGAGCTGATGGCGATGTTCGATGGCGAACGCGTTCATAATCCGCATCAAGAAGATCGTCAATGCCACCGCCATCACGGCGCGGAACAGTTGCACTGGCATCCCAAACCAGGCTAGAAAGTGATCGGTGCTCAGGACACTCGTCCACGGCAGCGCGCTGGGACGCACAAAGAGCTGGCCGACGACGCCGTAGAGCAGCAGCACTGCCGCCGCTGAGACCATATCACGGCCAAACTGCCCGAGTTCCAGCCGCCGAAAGACGCGCTGTTCGCGCATCAACGCCAACGCCGCCAATGCCGCACCCGGAATCGCCAGCAGGTAGCGCGCCAGGCCATCGCCGATCGCCACAGTTGCTAGTGGCGTCGCCTGCACGCTGTAGGCAAAGACTACCGTCAGGGTGAGCCAGACAATGCTCAATGCTGTCACCGGGCCATAGACGCGCCAGCGCGGGATGGCGGCTGGCATCAGTAATTGCATGCCAAAGCAAAGCAACATGGCGAAAGAGAGAACCAGCAGCAACAAGCGTCCGCTCTCCTCAACCACACCCGGAACGTAGCCCTGCGTCTCCACACCAATTCGTTGCGCCATTTCGACCCATTCGTGGGCGCCATGGAGCAGACCGAAGGCTGCCATGCACGGCGCCGCGCGCGCAAAACGCAGCCGTGAAGTCTGGCGCGTGGTCAGTGCCAATGCCAGCCCCAATGTGAAAAAGGCAAGACCATAGAAGAAGTAGACCGCAATCATGTTGCGGAGAAAGAATTCCGTGATGGCGTGCATCGCAAGCGTTACCCTGTCGATCGCCGACCTATCAAGCCGGTGCTTTCCATCGTCATCACCATCTCTCCAAGCTGGTTGGTCACCTCCGTGCGCATGCGCACGGCGCCGCGATCGGGTTTGCTCTGAGACGCGCGCGTCTCGAGCACGACGATGCGCGCCGTCAGTGTGTCGCCTGGCCGCACAGGACGCAGCCAGCGGATGTTCTCGACGCCAGGGGAACCGAGGCTGGCGGCGCGGCTGAGAAAGCCGTCCACCATCAGCCGCATCGTCAGCGCGCAGGTGTGCCAGCCGCTGGCAATGATGCCGCCAAAGATCGACTGGGCGGCGGCTGCCGGGTCAATGTGAAAGGGTTGTGGGTCGAAATCACGGGCAAAGGCGAGGATTTCGGCTTCGCTTACGGTGCGGCTGCCCAATTCCAGGTGATCACCCACCGTTGCATCCTCGAAGTAAAATTCGATCGTCGCCATCGGTATGCGCCTCTCCATTTGTGCAAGGTATTGATATATGGCAGCGGATGGTCAATAACGTTGTGCGCTTGTTGTATATCTTGTTGTATATACAGTGTACCCCAGGTTGGCGCAGTCGCCATGAAATGGCCAAGGGCAATTCGTGTGCCTTAGCCGGCTTTCTGTTATGATTGGCGAGATGATTTGTTGTTGCTAGCGAGTGACGAGTGAGGAGTGGCGCGCAACGTGGTCAACCTGGCGGGGAAGGTGGCGCTCGTGACGGGCGCCAGTCGCGGCGTGGGCAAGGGCATTGCGGTAGGGCTGGGTGAGGCTGGCGCCACGGTCTATGTCACCGGGCGCACGCGCGTTGCTGGCGCCAGCCCTGGCAAAATGGGTGGCACGATCTATGCGGCGGCGGAGGCAGTGACACAGGCGGGCGGCGTTGGGCTGGCTGCACCGTGCGACCATACGGACGATGCGCAGACGCGTTCCTTGTTTGCGCGTATTCAACAGGAACAGGGACGGCTGGACATTCTCGTCAATAATGTTTGGGGTGGCTACGAACACTTCTACGACGGCGTCACCGAATTCTGGCGCGAGCAGGGCTTTTGGGACACGCCTTTTGACCGCTGGGATAAGATGTTCACGAGCGGTGTGCGTGCCCATTTCACCGCCAGCGCCCTGGCGGCGCCGATCATGATTGCGCAGCGCTCCGGGCTGATCGTCAACGTCTCTTACTTTGCGGCGCAGCGTGACGACAAGGGCGTAGCGTATGGCGCGGCCAAGGCGGCGGACGATCACATGGTGCGCTGCATGGCGCATGAACTGCGTCCTCACCAGGTGGCGGTCGTGACGCTCTATCCGGGGTTGGTGCGCACCGAGTCGGTGTTAGCGGCGGCAGAGTTCTTCGATATGCACAATTCGGAGTCGCCGGAGTTTCAGGGGCGCGCCGTGGCGGCGCTGGCGGCTGATCCTGCAATCCTGGCAAAGTCTGGGCAGGTGCAAGTCTCGGCGCAGGTGGCGCTGGACTACGGCTTCACCGACGTCGACGGTCGTCAGCCGCGTCCGCTAAGCGTAGCAGAAGCGTGAGCATCGTTCGCAGACTTCCTTGATGGGCGCATTCTGGAAGTCGATCAATCACCAGGATAATCGCAATGGGTCCTCTCCACGGTCTCAAAGTCATTGAATTCGCCGGTATCGGGCCAGGCCCTTTTGCGGCCATGCTGTTCGCCGATATGGGCGCCGAGGTGGTGCGCATTGAACGCAAGTCGGCAGTGCGACGGTCGTTGAGTTTGCTCAGCCTTGGCCCCTTTGATGTGACGAGCCGCGGGCGCCGCAGCGTGGCGCTCGACGTCAAGCGCCCGGAAGGTCGCGACGCTGCGCTGCGCCTGATCGCTCAGGCCGACGCGCTGATTGAGGGCTTTCGCCCTGGCGTGATGGAGCGGCTCGGCTTGGGGCCGGACATTTGTCTGGCGTACAACCCCAGGCTCGTTTATGGGCGCATGACGGGTTGGGGGCAGAATGGCCCACTGGCGCACGCTGCTGGTCACGATATCACCTATATCGCGCTCAGTGGCGCGCTCCATGCCATCGGTGCGCCGGAGCAGCCGCTGCCGCCGCTCAACCTGGTCGGCGATTTTGGCGGCGGCGCCATGATGCTGGCGTGGGGGATGATGGCGGCGCTTTGGGAGGCGCAGCGTTCTGGTCAGGGACAGGTCGTCGATGCGGCTATGACCGACGGCGCCGCGTACTTGATGGCGATGCTCTATGGCGTCAAGGCGGCCGGGCTGTGGAGCAACCAGCGCGGCGCGAACTTGCTCGATGGCGGCGCTTTCTTCTACGGGACATACAAATGTAGTGACGGCAAATTTGTGGCGATCGGTCCCATCGAGCCGCAATTCTATCGGTTGTTTCTGGAGAAAATGGGCATCGACGACCCGGAGCTGGCTTCGCACTACGATCCGTCTTCCTGGCCGCTGCAACGGGAGAAGCTGGCAGCTATCTTTGCCCAAAAGCCGCGCGACGAATGGTGCGCGCTGCTGGAGGGAACAGATGCCTGCGTGGCGCCTGTGCTTGACATGGACGAGGCGCCAGCTCACCCACACAACTGCGCACGCGGCGCCTTCGTTGTCGTTGACGATATTGTACAGCCAGCGCCGGCGCCACGCCTCAGCCGCACGCCCGCCGCCATTCAGAACCCGCCGCCCGAACCCGGCGCCGACACCGAGCACGTTTTGCTGGCGTGGGGATTTGATGAAGCAGAGGTGGCGTTGCTGCGGGAGGCAGGCGCTATTGCATGATGTCGCAATTGGAGCATTTTGTTGCCGACGCAGTTGACAAGGGATGGCGGTGCGTTTATACTGTCGCACAGTGAACGAATTGCCCAACTGTGATTGTGCAAAGACGACAACAGGATCAATCGCTGACATGCGTATTTCTGCGTTGATTAGCCTCCTTCTTATCGTAGCGCTTCGGGTCGTAGTAGTAGACCGGAAGCCAATTATGGTTGGAGAAGGTTGAGGCGCAGGCGGCGTCACACAAGGTCATCGTAGACCCTTCCCAACTGGGAAGGGTCTTTTTTTGTTATTGCAACCGTAGCAGTTCCAATCCGGCAAACGGAGGAGATTCGAGATGCCAAAAAGGAATGGAAAACCTGCCCCGACGCCACAGGAGACCCCTGTGCCGATGACGGGGGCGCAAATGGTCTGGGAGGCGATGGTGCGCGAAGGGGTGCGCGTGGTCTACGGGCATCCGGGCGGCGCGATCTTGCCAACCTATGACGCCCTGTCGCCCTATGAGGCGGAAGGCAAGATTCACCATGTCTTGGTGCGTCATGAACAGTGCGCCGCACACATGGCGGACGGTTGGGCCAGGGCGACCGGCGAAGTGGGCGTCTGTATCGCCACCAGCGGGCCAGCCGCCACCAACCTGGTCACCGGGCTGGCGACGGCGCAGATGGACAGCGTGCCGATCGTCGCCATCACCGGTCAGGTGCCGACCAACCTCCTGGGCACCGACGCCTTCCAGGAATCCGACGTGGTGGGTGTGACTGCCCCCGTTTGCAAGCACAACTATCTGGTCACCGACGTCAACGAACTTCCCTTAATTCTCAAAGAAGCCTTTTATATTGCCCGCGAAGGGCGCCCCGGCGTGGTGCTCGTCGATATCTGCAAGGATGTGCAGAACGCCACCGGCATGTTCCGCTACGACTTCGAGATCGACCTGCCCGGCTTTGAACCCTGGCCCAACGTCGATATGGATGCTGTGCGCAAAGCAGCGGCGCTGATCAACAAGGCTGAGCGCCCGCTGGTGCTCTCCGGGCACGGCGTGGCGCTGGCGGGCATGGGACGCGAACTGCTGCAACTGGTTGAGAGGGCGGAGATTCCGGTCGTCACCACGCTGTTGGGCACTGGCAACATTCCGGAAAGCCATCCGCTCAGCCTGGGCATGGGTGGCATGCACGGCGAGGCGTATGCCAATCGTGCGGTGCAGGCGTGCGACGTGCTGATCGCAATGGGGATGCGCTTCGACGATCGCATCACCGGGCGGCTGGATAGCTTCGCCAAACAAGCCAAGATCATCCACTTCGAGCTGGACAAGGCCGAGGTCGGCAAGAATGTTGTGCCCGACGTGCCCGTGATCGGCGACCTGGCCGAGACATTGCCCGCCCTGCTGCCGCTGATCGAGGAGCGCCGCCATCAGGTCTGGCTGCAGGAGATCAAGGAGTGGGAGAGCGACACCGAGCAGACGGACATCATCAACTACGAAGTCGACGAGCTGATCCCGCCTTTTGTGATCCGCCAGCTCTGGCATGCCACACATAACGCCAAGAATGGCCCGCCGATCATCGTGACCGACGTGGGGCAGCATCAGATGTGGGAGTGCCAATATTTTACGCACGATCATGTCGGCCAGTTGCTGACCAGCGGCGGTTTGGGCACGATGGGCTACGCGCTGCCCGCCGCTATCGGTGCGCAGATGGCGCATCCCGACCGGCTGGTGTGGGCGGTGGCTGGCGACGGCGGCTTCCAGATGACGTTGCAGGAGCTCGCCGTGATCAAGCAGGAACATGATCTGCCGGTCAAGATCGCCATCATCAACAACGGTTTCCTGGGCATGGTGCGGCAGTGGCAGCAGTTCTTCTATGACAGGCGCTACACCGGCACACCCGTCTGGTCACCCGATTTTGTAAAGCTGGCGGAGGCATACCAGATTCCTGCGCTGGCTGTGACCAAGCCGGAGGATGTCGTGCCGGCGCTGGAGAAGGCGATTGCGACGCCCGGTCCCTTCCTGATCGATTTCCGCGTCAAGGAAGAAGTCAATGTCTACCCGATGGTGGCGCCCGGCGCTGCGGTCGATCAGTTGATTCGCCGCCCCAAGCCAGCCGTGATGCAAGGCTACAGCGGCGTGCAGCCGAGTTGGTAAAAGAAAGAGATCAAGAGATTGGGAGATTGGGAGATTGGGAGATTGGGTGATTGTGCCTTCACTGTGCAGCTACTCTCTGAATCACCCAATCGCACAATCCCGTAATCTCCAATCTCTAATCTCCAATCTCCATTTCAGATTCAACTGGAGCATTTATGAAATACACTCTCATAGCCTGGATGCGCGATAAGCCTGGCGTGTTGAGCCGGGTGTCGGGGATGATGCGGCGGCGCAACTTCAACATTGACAGTCTGCAGGTCGGGCACAGCGAATCGCCCGGTATTAGCCGCATGACCTTTGTTGTCGATGGCAACGACCGCATGGTCGATCAGGTCATCAAGCAACTTCGCAAGCTGGTTGATGTCACGCGCGTCGAAAATATCTCCGAGCAGCCGATCGTGGCGCGCGAGATGGCGCTGATCCGCGTCTCGACCAATGCCGAGAATCGCTCCGAGATTGTGCAGATGGTCAACATCTATCGCGGCGAGATCGTCGATGTGGCGCTCGATTCGATGATCGTGCAGATTGTCGGCTCGGAAGATCGGGTGGCGTCGTTGATCGACCTGCTCGACAACTTTGGCATTGTGGAGATGGTGCGCACCGGTCCCGTCGCCATGGCGCGCGGTCAGGTCGAGCACAAGCACCGCCGCAGCACCGCCGTCTGGCGCGCTCAGGCAAACGGCAGAGACGCGACCGCAGCGGAGCGCTTCAGGACGGGTGGCGTGTAAGTAGAGATTAAGAGATTAGAGATTAAGAGATTAGAGATTAAGAGATTAAGAGATTAAGAGATTGGAGATTGGTTAATCCGTACACCGTGTCTCCAACTCTCCAATCTCCAATCTCCAATCTCCAATCTCTAATCTCCAGTCTTTCCATCGCCCAATCTCTCAATTACTCAATCACTTTTTTTCAGGACAACGGACTCATGGCAACGATCTATTACGAAAACCAGGCAAATCTCGACGACATCCGTGGCAAGAAGATCGCTATCCTCGGCTACGGCAGCCAGGGACATGCCCACGCCCTCAACCTGCGCGACAGCGGCATGGATGTGCGCGTCGGTCTCTATCCCGGCAGCAAGAGCTGGGCCAAGGCCGAGGCGGATGGGCTGCGCGTGCTCAGCACGGCTGACGCCTGCGCCGAAGCCGACATGATCATGGTGACACTGCCCGACCCGGTGCAGGGCAAGGTCTACGAGCAGGACATCGCACCCAACCTCAAGGAAGGCGACACGCTGATGTTTGCGCACGGCTTCAACATCCGCTTTGGCATGATCCAGCCGCCCGCTAACATCGATGTGAGCATGGTCGCACCCAAAGCGCCGGGGCACCGCGTGCGCGAGGTCTTCAAGGAAGGGTCGGGCGTGCCAGCGTTGGTCGCCGTGCATCAGGACTTTAGCGGCAAGGCGCTGCAGAACGCCCTCGCCTACGCGAAAGGCATCGGCTCGACGCGCGCCGGCGTGTTGGAGACGACTTTTGCCGAGGAGACCGAGACCGACCTCTTTGGCGAGCAGGCGGTGCTCTGCGGCGGCGTCAGCGAGCTGGTCAAAGCCGGCTTCAAGACGTTGGTCGATGCGGGCTACCAGCCAGAGATCGCCTACTTCGAGTGTCTGCACGAACTCAAGCTGATCGTCGACCTGATGTACCAGGGCGGCTTGAGCTACATGCGCTATAGCATCAGCGACACCGCAGAATGGGGCGACTACAAGAGCGGCCCCAAGGTCATCACCGACGAAACGCGCGAGGCGATGCGCCAGATTCTCAAGGACATCCAGAGCGGCGCTTTTGCCGAAGAGTGGATGGACGAGTATCACAGCGGCGGCAAGACCTTCTACGCCACGCGCAGTCAGGAGCAGAACCAGCAGATCGAGGTCGTTGGCAAGCAACTGCGACGGATGATGACCTTCCTGAATGCCAAAGAAGTGAATTAAGAGAAGAGGAGATTGGGAGATTGGAGATTGGAGATTGGAGATTGTTGTAATGGCGCAATTCAATCTCCAATCTCCAATCTCCAATCTCCAATCTCCAATCTCATAATCGCACAATCTCAACCTATGACTGACATCATCGCAACCATTGGACCATCCTGCGCCGACGTCCAGATTCTGGCGGAAATGATCCGCTCGGGCATGAGCGTGGCGCGCATGAATTTCAGCCACGGCGACTACGCCTTTCACGAACGCATGGCGGGTCTGGTGCGCCAGGCGACCGACGTTGCAGGCAAGCCGGTCGCGCTGCTTGCCGACCTCCAGGGCGCCAAGGTGCGCGTCGGCTGGCTGGCGCAGGCCGTGCCGGTGGCGGTCGATCAGCCAGTCGTTCTTGTCGGAATGGATGTGGACGTGCGTGAAGCCAGCGGCCATCCACCGGCAGGCGCCGCCATCATCCCGGTCGACTTCGATCTGGCGCCGCATCTCAAAGCCGGCGCCACCGTGCTGATCGATGATGGCAACATCGAATTGCGCGTCGCGGAGATCGTTGACGGTCACGTGCACTGCGTCACCGTGCACGGCGGCGAAATCAAGTCGCGCAAGGGCGTCAACGTGCCATACACCATGCTGCCGATTCCGGCGTTGACTGACAAGGATCGCGCCGACGCCAGCTTTGCCGTCAGTCTGGGCGTGGACTGGATCGCGCTCAGTTTCGCCGGTTCCGCCGATGATGTCAACGAACTGCGTGAAATTGTCGATGCGGCGGAGGCGCACAGCCACATCCACGCATCGCCGCGCATCATGGCGAAGATCGAGCGACCTGACGGCGTCGAAAATCTGCGCGCGATCATCGAAGCCAGCGATGGTGTGATGGTGGCGCGCGGCGACCTGGCGCTGGAGACCAGCCCCTGGCAACTGCCGCTGCTGCAAAAACAGATCGTGCGTGCGTGCCGGCGGGCGCACAAGCCGGTCGTCGTCGCCACGCAGATGCTGGAGAGCATGATTCACAACCACCGCCCCACGCGCGCCGAGGTTAGCGACGTCGCCAACGCGTTGCTCGACGGCGCCGACGCCGTGATGCTCTCTGGCGAAACCGCCGTGGGCGCCTATCCGGTGCAGGCAGTGCGCACGATGATCATGGTCTGCCAGAACGTCATGCCGAGCTTCTCGGATCACAACCCGCTGCTGGCGCCGCGCAATGGCGCTACACCCGTGCGCACGATGCAGCGACCGCCGCTGGAGGCTGCACAGCGCGAGCGGTATGTGCTGTAATTGGGTAAAGGACAATCCAATGCCGGTATTGTCGATGTTTTATGGAATCATTATTCGCATGTATTATCGTGACGACAAAAGCATCGTGCACCGCATATCCATGCCGAGTATTCGGGTCACGAAGCGGTGATCTCGATCATGGATGGCAGCGTGCTAAGTGGTGAACCACCAGCAAACAAGCTGCGACTCGTGGATGCATGGATTGAGATTCATCGTGATGAGCGAATTGAGTGAAGCCGGACAACCTGCATAATCAAGCTGCTGTCGAATGGACGAACAGAAATGAAAGGAGGTGATCGAAATGGACGATGGTCTTGCTGACCTTTTGCGCCAGAACCTAATTTCTTGCAACGACCTGATTTTTCTGTTGTGTGTACATACGCAGCGCACGCAACGCCAACCCGATTTCGATACACCTTCAAGGAGATTGACCCATGAGCAAGGCAGCATCGGTGGAACATAACGAAGTAACGTACACTGACGGCGGCAGCGACGAGATTCCTGCTGTAGATGTCGAGCAATTCCGCATTCAAGATCAAGCCGCCTACGCACGCGCAGTTGCAAACGGCGACGTTGTCCTCGTCTTCGACACCACCCTGCGCGATGGCGAACAAAGCCCCGGCGCCACCCTTCACATCCAGGAAAAGATGGAGATCGCCCACCAGTTGGCGCGGCTGGGCGTGGACATCATGGAAGCCGGCTTCCCTGCCGCCAGCCCCGGCGACCTGGAAGCGGTGCGTCGCATTGCGAACACCGTCGGGCGCGCCCCGCGGCGCGGCAAGAACGGCGAGATCGTGGCGCCGCCGGTGATCGCCGGGCTGGCGCGCGCCAACAAGAACGACATCGACAAGGCGTGGGAAGCCGTCCAGGGCGCAGTCCGCCCGCGCATTCACACCTTCCTGGCGACGAGCGACATCCACATGCAGCACAAACTGCGCATGACGCGCGATGAGGTGCTGGAGACGGTCGGCGACATGGTGCAATATGCGCGCAGCCTGTGCAGCGATGTTGAGTTTAGCCCCGAAGATGGTGGGCGCAGTGACCCGGAGTTTCTGGTCAAGGTGCTGGAGGTGGCGATCAAAGCCGGCGCCACCACGCTCAACATCCCGGACACGGTCGGCTACACCACGCCGGAGGAATACGGCGCGCTGATCAAATATCTGCGCGAGAACACGCCGGGCGGCAAGGATGTGATCTTCTCCTGTCACTGCCACAATGACCTGGGACTGGCGACCGCCAACACGCTGGCAGGCGTGCAGAACGGCGCCCGTCAGATCGAGGTGACGATCAACGGCATCGGTGAGCGCGCCGGCAACACCAGCCTGGAAGAGACGGTGATGGCGCTGCACGTGCGCCCGCAGACCTATCACCTCGACACGAACATCATCACGCAGGAGATTCACCGCACCAGCGACATGGTGAGCCGCTACACCGGCATGGTGATCCAGCCCAACAAAGCCATCGTCGGCGCCAATGCCTTTGCGCACGAGGCGGGCATCCACCAGGACGGGATGCTCAAACACAAGCGCACCTACGAGATTATGGATGCCTCCACGATTGGCTTGAATACGAGCAAGCTGGTGCTGGGCAAGCATTCCGGCAAGCACGCGCTGGCGCGCAAGCTGGAGAGCATGGGCTATCGCCTGAGCCAGGAAGAACTGAAGGAAGTCTTCAACCGCTTCAAGGAGCTGGCGGACAAAAAGAAAAACGTCACCGAAGCTGACCTGGAGGCGCTGGTCGGCGATGAGCTTTACCAGCCGGTTGAGGCATGGGAGCTAGTCGAGGTGCAGGTGCATTCCGGCACGGCGCTGACGCCGACTGCAGTGGTCAAGCTGAAGGACAACAGCACCGGCGAAATCAAGCTGGGCGCCGCCATCGGCACCGGCCCGGTGGACGCCGTCTACAAGGCGATCAACGAGATCGTGCAACAGCCCAACAACTTGGTCGAGTTCCTGGTGCAGGCGATCACCGAGGGCATGGACGCCAACGGCGACGTGACGATCCGTATCGAGGTGCCCGACAGCCGCGGCTACAAAGAGACTGCGCAAGGACGCCAGCGCCGTCGCCTCTTCAGCGGGCGCGGCGTCGAGACCGACATCATCGTCGCCAGCGCCAAAGCCTACATGCAGGCGCTGAACAAGATGATTGACGCACTCAAGAGCGAGAGCGAAATCCCCAGCGGCCAGGTCACCGACGAGCTGGTGATCGAGGCTGGATTATAGACAGCATAGAACGCGGATGACGCGGATTGGGCGAACGCACGCGGATTCTTCTTGATCTGCATAAATTCGTTTGATCCGCGTCCTCTGTGTTCCACCTCACCCTTTCCAACCGACAAATCAGATGGAGCGCGCAATGGCGCAGAAGATTATCTTTGACACTGACCCCGGCATCGACGACGCGATGGCGATCCTTTTTGCGTTGGCGTCGCCAGAGATCGAGGTTGTCGGACTGACGACGGTCTTTGGCAATGTCCATACCGACCTGGCGACCCGGAATGCACTGCGCCTGCTCGAATTTGCAGGGCGCGCCGACATTCCCGTCGCGCATGGCGCGGCGAAACCGCTGCAGATCGACTTTGACGAGCCTGCCGCCTTCGTGCACGGTGAGAATGGGCTGGGTGAGGTCTACCTGCCCGAGCCAACCACCGCGCCCGACCCGCGCCCGGCGGCGCAGTTCATCGTGGACATGGTGATGCAGCACCCCGGTGAGATCACGCTGGCGCCGGTGGGTCCGCTCACCAACATCGCGCTGGCGTTGTTGCTGGAGCCGCGCATCGTCGAGCGCGTGGCGGGTGTGGTGCTGATGGGCGGCGCGGGCGCGGTCAATGGCAACGTCAACCCGGCGGCGGAAGCCAACATCTGGCACGACCCCCACGCCGCCGATCGCGTCTTCACCGCCGGCTGGCCCATCACGATGCTGGGGCTGGATGTGACGATGGCGGTGCAGATGGACGACGCCTATCTCGCCGAGCTGCGCAGCTCGCGCACAGGCGAGTTCATCTACGACATCTCGCGTTTCTACCTGGAATTTCATCGCCAGGTGCACGGCGTCTACGCCTGCCACACCCACGACCCGTCTGTCATTGCCTACCTGATCGACCCGACGCTCTACACCGTCGAATATGGCCCGATCCGCGTCATCACCGAAGGAATCGCCATGGGCATGACGCTGTGGGATCGTCGCGGCGAATGGCATCGCCCCAACCCATGGACGGGGCGGCGGTCGGTCGGCGTCTGCACAGGCGTGGATGCGGAGCGGGTGCTGGCGTTGTACAGGGAGCGGATCACGGGGGGGTAGGGTAGTGCACTTGGAAGTTTCCGGCGCACGTTGCGTTCTGCTTCATCCAACACCTGACGACTGACAACTAATAGACAACACAAATAGACTTTGCTCATCTTCCCGGAAGCTCTGAGCTTCCGGGAAGATATCGGATGTACGATGTTTGATTGTGCTATCTATGACTTGAGGAGACCGACTTCTGCCAGCCTTAGCAGTGCGTTACTCGCACCTGATCGGGAATCTGCACCTGCAATCAGCACGTTGGCATCAATGAAGATTCTACACATCGTTGCCAAAACGCTTCTGGCTGCTGATCTGCCGCTCCTCTGCTAATCCTTCCAGCAACTCAGCGAGCGAGAGACCAGCCTCGTCCATTTGCCAGCTGAACTGCTGGCTCAAGAGCGGCGCCAGCGGCTGTTTGGGTCTCAAAAGCAGGAAGCCGTCGAGCTGGAGTAGGGTCAGCGTGTCCCCTTCTTTGAAGTCTAGCTCTTCACGAACGGCTTGAGGGATTGTCAACTGGCCACGTTCGCGCAGCCGCACTGTGTAGGTTTGCATGGCCCTTCTCCCAACCATGAAACTGCCTGTGCGCTCATTGCGGTTTATCAGAAATTTGCATAATACGAAAATGCGAAACTCCGACACGCCTTTGTACACAGATTTCGTTATAGAGAGCTTGTGATAGACTATGATGTTGTCTGTCGATTCTTACCAACTGACATGTAAGTGCACATTTTGCCTCGGTTGACCAGTTCTATTTCGGCTCCTCCAGGCGCCGACAACGCATGGAAAGAGGAAGGCAATGACCACTCGCCGCTTTATCATCGACACCGACACGGCGTCCGACGATGCCGTCGCCATTGTCATGGCGCTGCAATGGCCCGATGTGGAGGTGGACGCCATCACCGTCGTTTACGGCAACATGCCGCTGAAGATCGCCAGCGCCAATGCTCGCTACAGCGTGGAAATCTGTGGCAAGGAGACGCCGGTCTATGAAGGCTGTGCGCACCCGTTGCTGCGTTCCGTCGCCCACGCCGATTGGTTTCACGGCCCCTACGGCATGGGCAAGCTGGGTGAACTGCACCCGCAGCGCCCGGCCGCCGGGCAGAACGCTGTCGCCGAGCTGATCCGTCGCTTTGGTGAGGCGCCGGGCGAGATCACGTTGGTGACGTTGGGGCCGCTCACCAACATCGCCGCCGCGCTGATCGTCGAGCCGCGGCTGGCGGAGTGGGTGAAGGAATGTTACATCATGGGCGGCGCCGCCAACTGTGTGGGCAACGTCACACCTGCCGCCGAGTTCAACATCTGGTGCGACCCGGAGGCGGCGCGCATCGTTTTTCACTCCGGCATGAAGTGCTTGATGGTTGGCTGGGAGCACTGTCGCTTTGATTCAGCACTCTCGTTCGAGGAGATGGCGGCGATCCGCGCCCTCGACACGCCGCTGGCGCACTTTGCGCTCGACTGCAACTCCTATGCGCTGGAGGCGGGCATGACGATCCAGGGCGCCAGCGGGCTGATGCTGCCCGACCCGGTGACGATGGCGATTGCGCTCGACAACCGCGTCTGCACACGGCGTAGCCGGCACTACGTCGACGTCGCCTGCGCCGAAGAACTGACGCGCGGCATGACCGTCGTCGACGAACTCAACGTGACCGGACATAAGCCCAACATGGAGGTCTGCTGGGAGATCGACAAGCCGCTGTGGAAGGAAATTCTTGCGCAGACGTTACGATGACGCCACACTCATGGCTAGTGGTAGATTCATCTGATTGGCATTAGTCATTCTGGTTGGGTGGCGGCAGGTGGGGAGGTAGATGAAATGACCCGTATTGCAGTTTCACCAACAATACATTTTGGCAAGCCATGCATTGCTGGTACGCGAATTACTGTGGAGAATGTGCTCGAGCTGGTGCGGGATGGTGTACCTCTTCCGCAGATCATCGAGGATTTTTATCCTGAACTGACGATGGAAGATATCTATGCTTGTGTGCAATATGCGATTGACCTGATCGCAGCAGAAGACATCAACATCGCCCCGGTTGCCGCATGAGATTTCTGATCGATCAAGATGTCTACCGTGGCACGATCAACTTCCTGCGCGAACTTGGGCATGATCTTTGGCTTGCAGCCGAACTTGGTATGTCGCAAGCGCCAGATGAGCAGATTCTGACTGCTGCACAGGCGCACAATCGGATACTGATCACCAGAGACAAGGGTTTTGGCAACTTAGTCTTTGTCCACCAACTTGGGAGTGGGGTGATTTATCTGCGAATTCGAGCAAGCGATATAGACAAAGTCCATCGAGAGCTGGCGCGTGCACTCGATTCACATACTGAGAATTCACTGCAAAGCTCCTTTATGACGGTGACTGCAGGCGGATATCGTATCCGCCGGTTGCGGCGCACATAATAGCCATCATTGGGTTCGGTTCACTCTTGTGAGCGCGTTCATCGACTATTTTACTCACTCCGTCATCATCGACGACATCGTCTTCCACGACGGGCGCACACTGATGGGCGTGCTCGGCGGCGGTGGCCCGCAGACTGCCTTCGGCATGAAGCTGTGGACGCAGGGCGGCGTCGGGCTGTGCGGCGGCGTGGGGTTGGACTTCCCGGCAGAGGCGCAAGCCTGGCTGGATGACATGGCGATCGACACGACCGGTCTGCGCCGCGACCCCGAACACCGCTCGCTGCGCGCCTGGCAGATCATCGAGGAGGATGGCCGGCGCACCCAGGTCTGGCGCACCCAGGGCGCCACGATCCCGACGCACCTGGCGCTGCGACCGGAGCAAGTGCCCAAGCACTATTGGGCGGCGCGTGGCTTTCACTTTGGCGTGCATCCGGAAGCGCCCAATCTGCCCATCATGCAGGCGTTGCAGGCGCACGGCGTCACTGTGAGCGTGGAGCCGTTCCGCGAGGCGTCGCGCCCGCTCAGCGATGCTGAGTTGCGCGCGTTGCTGACTTCATGCGAGCTGTTCTCGCCGAATCTGGTGGAAGCCGAGACGTTGGTGGGCAGCGGCGAGCCGCTGGCGCTGATCCGACGGCTGACCGACGCCGGCGCAACCATCGTGGCGATGCGCATGGGCGCCGATGGATCGCTGGTGCACCACGCTGCAACGGGGGAGACGCACCACATTCCGGCGGTGAAGACTGCAGTCGTCGATCCGGTCGGTGCGGGCAACGCCTACTGCGGCGCGCTGCTGGTCGGCTGGCTGGAGACGGGCGACCTGCGGCGCGCAGGGATGTACGGTTCGGTGGCGGCGAGTTTTCTGGTCGAGCAGTACGGGTTGCCTGCGCCTCGGCCGGACCTGCGCCAGGAGGCGGCGCGACGGTTGGCGAGCTTGACGTGCACTTGAGCCATGACGTGAAGGAATGCCGCGTTGCCTCAGCATTCCTTGCTGTGCTGATAGTGATCAGGCTTGCTTGCAGAAGAGACAAGCGGGTGCTCAACCGCCTGGATAGGGATTCACGGGTTGTACACCTGAATCCGCCGCTCTGGCACGCGCTGCGCCAGCCGCGCCATACTCCGATTCACCTGCGCAATGATCTCCGCCTTGTCCAGCGTGCGCAGGGTGCGATCCTGCATGACCACCTTGCCGTCGACAATCACCGTGCGCACGTCCGCCGCCTGCATACTGTAGACGAGCGCAGCCGGGATGCTGTGCAGCGGCTGGTTGTGTGCGCCGCTCAGGTCGATCAGCGCAATGTCCGCCAGATAACCGGGCGCCAGCCTGCCCAGCGCGCCTGCCATGCCGATCGCCGTCGCACTGCCCGTGAAGGCAATGTCGAGCGCAGCGTGCAGGGGCATCACCTCCGGGTCGTTGGCGGTGAACTTCTGCGTCAGCGCCATCAGCCGCAGACTCTCCCAAATGTTGAGCGTGTTGTTGCTTGCCGCACCGTCGCTGCCCAGGCCAATTGCTACACCCGCACCCTGCAACGGTCGGATCGGCGTCAACCCCGACGCCAGTTTGAGATAGGTTTTCGGACAATGCGCCACGCCGACATGCCCGCCATACGCGCGCAGCAATTCGACATCCTCCGGGAGGATTCCACAGCCGTGCGCAATCAGCGTCGGCAATTCCAGGATGCCGGTCTGCTCCAGCACCTGGATCGGCGTGACGCCGCGCTTCGCCAGGCTAGAGGCAGTCTGCGCCGGGTCTTCGGCGGCGTGAATGTGAATGCCGACGCCCAGCCGCCGCGCATGGGCGACCGTGGCGCGCAGAAAATCGTCGTCGCAGGTGTAGGGAGCGTGTGGCGCCATCCACGTGCGGATGCGTCCGCCCGCGCCGCCCTGCCAGCGTTCCACCCAAGCCGCCGTGGCATCGAGCGCAGCGTAGCCCTGGCTGGCGAAGACCGCCCAGCCCAGCAGCGCGCGTGCGCCTGCTTCGCTCACGGCCCGCGCCGCTTCGTCCATAAAAAAGTAGTGGTCGGCGACGGTTGTCACGCCTGCCTCGATCATCTCCACCAGACCGAGCAGCATCCCCCAGTAGACATCCTCGGCGGTCAGGTTGCTCTCCACGGGCCAGATAAATTCGTTGAACCAACGGTTGACCGACACATCCTCGGCAATGCCGCGAAAGAGCACCATCGGCGTGTGCGCGTGCGTGTTGATCAAGCCCGGCGTCGCCAGCAGCCCGTCCGCCGCTACGACTGCGCGTGCATCGAGCTGCGCGACCGGCTGCGTCGGCGCAATGGCGCTGATGCGACCGCCCGTGATGTGAATGTCATGATTGGGCAGGGTGCTGTACACGCCATCGTCGCCGCGCACGAGCACGGAACAGTTATGCACAAGGAGATCGATCGTCATACGCGCCGCCTTTTGGGATTGGTTGGTTGCCAGGTTGCAACGTCATATCGTTCGCAATCCTCCCGGACGCTTCAACGCTTTCGGGAAGATGAATAGTTAACCTAATGGTCAGCAAGGGACGGATAATGTGCAAGAGGGATTATAACGTTGTTCCATCGTCAGGTGGAAACATCTGAGTAGAGGCGCGCCTCGGCTTTCAACTGCACACCGACAGCGCACAGATTGTAGAATTTCCTACAGCGTTTACTTGCTATATTTTTTGTAGTATCATCGCTGCGCATCTGCAGCGTCCGGCCTGCAAGGCCACATTGCTCTGGCAGCCGCAACCGTGCTCGCATCGGGGGCTGTGTTGGGGGGCGGCTTCTGGTCAGGACACTTTCTTGATGGATGGTTACTATGCTTTCTATAGCAAATACCACGTCTGGGGCGGGTGGCGCCTGTCCGGTTTCAGCCGTCACCCGGCTGCTTGGTTCGCGCTGGACGATGCAACTGATTCACCACTTGCGCCAGCCGCGCCGTTACAGTGAGTTGCAGGCGTTGGTGGGTGAGGTCAACCCGGCGACCTTCACCCAGCGGCTGCGCTTTCTGGAGCAGCAAGAGCTGATCATGCGTCATGAAGACCCGGAGCATGCGCGCCACGTTGAGTATGCACTGACGCCAAAGGGTCGCGAGCTGCTGCCGATTCTGGATGCACTGGCGGCGTGGGCGCAGAAGTGGCTGCTGGTCTGAACTAAGGCGGCAAAGCGGTGACATCATCGCCGGCGATCCATACGCAATTCATACAAGGAGACCACTCATGGAGTTGGGCATCTACACTTTTGGCGAGCGCACCGTAGAGGCTGAGACAGGGGAGTTGATCAGCCCGGCCGAGCGATTGCGCCGCCTGTTGGAGGAAATCGAGCTGGCGGACCAGGTGGGGCTGGATGTCTTTGGCGTGGGCGAGCATCACCGCCCCGATTTCGTGGTCTCGACGCCGGCCGTGGTGCTTGCCGCCGCTGCTGCGCGCACCCGCCGCATCCGCCTGACCAGCGCCGTCACCGTGCTCAGCTCCGACGACCCCGTGCGGGTCTTCCAGGAGTTTTCCACGCTTGACCTGATCTCTGGCGGTCGCGCCGAGATCATGGCGGGCCGTGGCTCGTTCATCGAGTCATTCCCGCTCTTTGGTTATGACCTGCGCGACTATGACGCGCTCTTCGCCGAGAAACTTGACTTGCTGCTCAAGCTGCGCAGCGCGGAACGGGTCACCTGGTCGGGCCGCTTTCGGGCGCCGCTGCGCCAGCAGCTGGTCTATCCACGCCCCTTGCAGGAGCCGCTGCCGGTGTGGGTGGCGGTGGGCGGCACGCCCGAGTCGGTGGTGCGCGCGGGCGAGCTAGGCTTGCCCATGATGCTTGCCATCATCGGCGGCATGCCGGAGCGATTTGCACCGTTTGCCCAACTCTATCGGCAAACTGCGCGCAATCATGGTCATACACCGCGGCTGGGCGTTGCATCTCATGGCTTTCTGGCGCCCACGACACAGGCGGCAAGTGAGACAGCCTTCCCGGCATACAAGCTGGTGATGGATCGCATCGGTCGCGAGCGGGGCTGGCCGCCGATGACGCGCGAGCAGTTTGACTTCTCCTGTTCACTGCGCGGGGCCAACTTCATCGGCAGCCCGGCGCAGGTGGTGGAGAAGTTGCTTTTCCAACATGAGTTGTTCGGTCATGACCGCTTTCTCCTGCAGATATCGGTGGGCACGCTGCCGCATCACAAGGTGTTGCGCGCAATCGAGCTATTCGGCACGGAAGTAGCGCCGGTCGTGCGCCGGGAACTACATACAGATGAGGCGCAAGTCGAGCGCATTGCACTGCATTCGATCAACACTGCTGCGAGCCACTGATTGCGCGGGATGCCCTCTTTGACGATAGTCACACCCTCAGCCGATTGATCGACCGGCTGACGACGCCACTGATTGAAGCAGCGACGCAGTTGTTGGCAGGAGGGAGTCGCTGAGCCAGGCGCTTTCTCGACTTTATGCAGCTCCGGTGCAGAGAGCCGCGTGGGTCAATATCAGTTTTTCATTTGACTATAAGCGTCAGGTGTGGCTGTATGATTGACTGGAGTATGAGCTATACGCTAGATAGAAAGACGCCGGTGAACATTATGCGCGCCGTTCGGTATGGCCGCTATCACCGACCGCAAGATTCATGGAGGCAGATGATCATGGCCAAATATCTGATTTCATTCCCCAGTGCTGCCATGAATGTATCCGAAAGTGAGTGGGAGGCGGTGGGTCGAGACGCCCATGCCGTGATTGGCGAGGCAAAGGAAGCGGGCGTCTACGTTTTCAGCGGCGGTATTGACGAAACAGTGCCACCCGTTCTCGTTGCGGCCAATGGCGCTGTCGCTGAGGGAGGCTATGCGTGGGCGCCCCCGCTCAATGGTGGGTTCACTATACTAGAGTTGCCTTCACGTAAGGAGGCCATTGCATGGGCCGCACGAATCGCGAAAGCATGTCGATGTGATCAGGAGCTGCGCGTATTCGGGGTTGATCCTGAGTCGTGAGGTCGGGGCATGGCTGCGCCTTCTGCGGGCTAACACATGAACCATCAAAATTTTGCCTGACAGTCAGTCATTGCGAAATGAGGTTGCGTGGGCATGTCCCAAATCTTTTCAATTGACCCACTTTTGCGCGTCGCTGGGAACCACATCCCCTTAGTTGAGCTTGTCGGACGCCTGACGACAGCTGCCCTGCCTATCACGTTATCTCACACCACAATTGACGAAGACTTCGCTCTGATCGATCTGGCGTTGGCGGTGGAGTCCGATTCGGTCACGCCCATCGAGAATGCGCCAGCGCCCGGTCTTAGCTATGCCGCCTTCACGCCCCGCCAGCGTGGCTGGTTTCTGGCCTGGCAGGCAACGCCGCTCACACCTGCGCCGCGCGCCTTTCAGCAACTCTATCTTGCCAACATGGAGGTTCGTCTGCTTGAAGGCAACCAGGCTGCCTGGAAGCGGCTGGGGGAATTGATGCAGAGCGACGCTTGGACGTCCAATCCTGCCTTATGGCGCGTGGCTCTGCTGGCGGCCTGGCTGGCGCAAGATGGCGCTGCACTGGCGCAGTGGCTTGCCGCCTACCCAGCGCCGGTGGAGCTGACAGGGCTGGCGTTGGGGCTGCAGGCGTTGCTCGGCACACCGTTGACTGCCGCTGCGACGCTTCAAGTGGCGCGCACGTGGGGACATCCGGCCGCTGCGTTGACGGAAGTGGTGCTCGCCTTTCGCCTGCAGTCGCTGGCGTTGACGTTGGGGCAGGAGCCGCTGGCGTGGTCGCTTGCTCAACTAGAGGCTGCCGTCCGCACGCCACGCCCCTGGCGTTGTCAACACCGCGACTTGCGACTCGACCTACCCCAGCCGGATGTGCGCCGCCCTCTTGAGCGGCTGTTGACCGGGCTGGCGCAAGTCACCGAAGCCGCGTCGCCCGGGCTTGCCAATCTGCCTGCCACTGCTGAGAGCGATCTGGCCGTCACCGAAGCTGCCACCGACGAGCTTAGCCGCGCCCACCTCATCCTGGAGTTCCGCCAGAGCCGCTCCGAGTTCTTTGCCGTATTACTGCGCCAAGCGCAAAAGCGCGCCGGCTTCATGCAACTCCTCGACGAAGATCGCCATGTTATCTATCGCGTGGCCTTTCGCAAGAACGAGATGAACGCCTTCTGGCAGATATGGAACTATGTACAGAACTGGGCGGGCACGCGCGTCTACCGTCAGGGGCAGGAACTCCAGAAGTGGCAGGTCTATCCGTACTCACAGTATCTGCGCTGATTTACAACTTCGCGCCTTCGTGCGAAGCAAAATCGTGAACTACTGAAACTGTCTTTCACTACCAACCTGGCATTTCAGCGTCAAGTGCTATGCAAGGCGAGATGCGCCAGGATTGTGGCGGCCGCGGGCGCGCCGCCCAATGCCACCAGCTCGTCGCGCAGCGCCGCCGCGCGCGCTCGCACCGGCGCCAGGTCGGGTAGGATGGCAGCCAGCGCGTTCGTCAGCCGTTCGACTGTGACCTCTTTGGGTGGGATGTGCAGTCCAGCGCCGGTGCGCATCAGCCCTTGCGCCTGGTGAATCTGATCCGCGGCATGCGGAACGACGATCTGGGGCACGGCGGTGCGCGCGAGTGCGTGCGTTGTGCCTGCGCCGCCATGATGAATTGCCGCCGCCGCATAAGGGAGCAGCGCGCCAAAGTCGGCATGGCTACGCACAACTGCCGGCGTTGGCAGCCGCGCCAGCCAACTGTCGGCGCCAGTCGGGGCGGGTGTGCGTCCCAGGAGCAAGATAGGCAGGCAGCCCAACTGATCGGCGGCATGAGCCGCGGTGACGAAAAAGGCGGGGTCGTGGTTGAAGGTGGTGCCAAGCGTGATGACCACCCAGGGGCGGTCATCGGGGGAGGGCAGCGTGACGTCGGCAGGCAGCGGCACGAGCGGCAGCGCGCCGGCATGGTGCGTCTGTGGCAGCAGCGGGAGACCAGTGTACCAGCGCGCACACCAAAAGGTGAGATGCAGAAGTGGTGATCGTAGCGCAGGCGGTCCCTCAGCCGTAAAGTTGACGCCCCGACAGCCCGTTGTTGCCTGCAACTGCGTCAGACGTGCGCGCGCCGCATGCGTCAGCGCGTCGCCGGCAGTGCTCTGCAGGGCAAGCGCCGGCCAACCCACCACGACCAGCGGCTTGCCCAGCCGCTCCGCGACGAACCCGCTCGCCGCCCCCAACATC
>CZCA01000108.1_pt1 | contig 50521 bp, 40 predicted proteins | sample 591981 | NCBI WGS metagenome assembly CZCA01 (sample SAMEA3556810, study PRJEB10932) | anaerobic digester metagenome | reverse complement strand
CTGGCAATCTGATTTTGTAGCACGGCTGTGCACGACGTGTCCTGCTGGACAGTATACCGTATGTCGCGTCATTGGTCAGTTTGTCCTGTGCTGAAATTCGCCCGCCGCCACACTCCAGGGTATGATGAATGAAATCGTTTTCATTGCGCCGGCCTTGTCGTTGTTCCACGGCAAGGCGCTTTTGTGGATGATCATCACGCATGTCACACTCACTGATCACCTCGCTTCGTTCCTTCACCGGCAACCCGCGCGGCTGTGTTTACACCGAGCCGCTGTGGGGCGTCCCCTATAACCTGGTGGCGCCCTATGCTTCGGTCTACATGGTGGCGTTGGGCCTGACCGACCGCAACATCGGGCTGGTGCTGAGTGTGAGCTGGGGGTTCCAAGTTTTCTGGGCGTTGATGAGCGGCGCCATCACCGACAAGCTGGGGCGCCGGCTGACGACATTACTCTTCGACATTCTGGCGTGGAGTGTGCCCGCCATCATCTGGGCGCTGTCACAAAACTTTTGGTGGTTCATGGCCGCTGGCATCATGAACGCGATCTGGCGCGTCACCATGAATTCGTGGACATGTCTGCTGGTCGAGGATGCCGAGCATGAACAATTGGTGGATATCTACACCTGGATTCACATTTCCAACCTGGCAGCAGGTTTTGTGGCGCCGCTGGCCGGGCTGCTGGTGGCGCGCTTTGACCTGGCGCCGACCATGCGCGTGCTCTACTTTTTTGCCGCCATCATGTTCACGCTTAAGGCGGTGCTGACGTACCTGATGACCGAAGAGACGACTCAGGGCAGGGCGCGCATGATGGAGACGCGCAGCCAAAGCGTCTTTGCTGTGCTAGGCGAATATCACAGCGTGGTGCGCGAGGTGTTGCGCCGCCCGGAGACGCTCTACACGGCTGGCATCATGCTGATCATTGCCATCGTTGGGCTGATCAATGGCGGCTTCTGGGGAATTTTGGTGACGGAAAAACTCAATGTGCCGCCCGAAGTGCTCTCGATCTTTCCCTTTCTCAAATCGGCGGTGGCGTTGGGCTTCTTCTTTTTTGTGATGCCGCGCTTGGCGCACCTGGATTTCAAGTGGCCGATGTTTGCGGGGTTCCTCGCATTTGTCGTCGCCCAAATTTTGCTGATCACGGCGCCGGAGCAGGGCTATCTGATCTTGGGGCTGAGCGTTTTTGTTGAGGCGTGCGCCTACGCCGCTGTCAGCCCGCTGCTCGACAAGTTGATCGTGCTCACCATCGACGCGCAGGAGCGCGCCCGCGTCCAGTCGATCCTTTACGTCGGCGTCATTCTCATCACGGCCCCGTTCGGCTGGATCGCGGGCGCCCTCTCTAGCATTGACAAGAACCTGCCCTTCCTGCTGAACATTACACTCTTGCTGGCAGGTGCAGCGCTGGCCTGGGTGGCCGGACGCACCGCCGAAAATCACAAAGCCGCCGTCGCAGTGAGCGTCGAGTTGTAGACAAATCAGCTACTCTTGCCGCATGGCAGCGTCGGTGACCGATGCGCCCGCGCCAGGGTGCACGTTGAGAACAGCCGGACGAGTCCGACGCACTTAGCGTAATGGATGCGAAACAGGCGCGCGCTCATTCCACAAAGGTGACAATGTCGGTCAGCCCTTTCTTCGTGATAGCTGGCACGCGTGCATCTTCCGCCGGGTAGCCAACGACCAGTAACAGAAAGGGGCGCTCATGATCGGGGCGTTCCAGAATTGCGTTGAGAAAAGCCATCGGGCTGGGGGTGTGCGTCAACGTCGCCAGCCCGGCGTGGTGTAACGCCGCGATTAAGAAGCCAGTGGCGATGCCCACCGATTCCGTCACGTAGTAATGCTTGATCTTCTCGCCGCTGGCTGTCAACCCATAGGGTTGGGCAAAGATTGCGATGAGGTAGGGCGCCGTCTCCAAAAAAGGCTTATTGGCATCCGTACCCAACGGCGCCAGGGCAGCGCGCCACGCCTGCGGCGCCCGCCCTCCGTAAAAGGCGCGTTCCTCCGCTTCCGCTGCTTCCCGAATGCGTCGCTTCGTGAGTGGGTCGCTCACAACCACAAAATGCCAGGGTTGCATGTTGGCGCCGTTGGGCGCCGTCCCCGCCGTGCGCAGACAGTTCTCGATGATGGCGCGCGGCACAGGACGTGCAGAGAAGTCGCGCACCGAGCGACGGCGGCGCATCTCGTTATAGAATGCCTCGGCGCGGCGTTGCATTTCATCCACCGGGTATTCCTGGTAATCGACCAGGGGTAACATGGGTAGCGGCATGGTGACCTTACTCTGGTGTTGGCAATAGCACATCGCCGGGCGCAAAGACATCAAGCACACCATTGGCGATGACAAAGGCCTGATTGTCGCCTCGCGCCAGCGTGGCCGAACTCAGGTCGAGGCTGACGACGACGTTGTTCCCGGCAACGGTTGCCCCATCGGCGGTGATGATCAGCGCCGCGTTGTCCGCAATGCCAAACGCTGTGCGGTCAGGGTGATGATACCCCAGGGAGAAGAGTCGCCCCCAACGGTTGTCTGCCAGCACGCGCGGTTCAACGGCGATGTCCAGCAAGCTAAGCGCTGGCGAGATCACGGTGCGTCCTGCCAGAAACGCGCGCTGCGTGGCGATCTCCGCCGCCTCGGCGTCCTCTGGCGTTGGTCCATGTGCGGAAAATTCTGCGCCGGCCAGCGCTGCGGCGGCGCCGTCAAGCAGTAACGGCGTCCCGGCGCGCCAGGCGTCGGCGATGGCGGTCAGACGCACCGGCTGGAGCAACCCCTGATCGCGCGCCAGCACCACGATGCCGCGATATGCACCATCGAGCGTCAGTGGCGTATCCCGTTTGCTATCCAACACTTTGACCGCAAAGTCGCCGCCAAGCTGCTTACCCAGTTTGTCGGCAGCACGCTGCGCCGGGCGAGAATTGGCAAAACCGGCGGCGACAATCAGGAGCGGATCATCGCTGGCGGTTGTGGCGTCTACAAAGTGCGACCACACCGGGCTGTCGGTAGCCAGCCCGCCGGTGAGGAAAAGTGGTCCTGCTCCCACTGGCAGCGTGAGCGCGTCCAGGGTGTGCGTCGGTGCGGGTGGCGGCGGCGCCAACGATGGTGTGTGGGTGGCGATGTCGTAGGCAAAGTTTCCCGGCGCCAATAGGTGCACGAGCACATTGCGGGCGCTAATCAGCGCGGATTCACCCCGATAGGCGACGGTGTCGGCCGCTCCATAGGTTGCCGCGTCGAGCACCGCCACGGTATAGAGGCCAAACACGTCGGTCAGGATGTGCCCTGCCTCGATGCGCACGCCCGTGTAGGCATCCACGCCAACGCCAATAGGCGGCGCGTCAGGGCGCAGCACGGTGCTCAGGAGCCGGCCCATGCGCCCACGCTGAAAGAAGTGCTGGTCAAGAACGGCGCCGGTTACACCAACGTTCAATCCACGCTGATCGTCGAGGTTCCACAGCTCGGCGGCGTTGCGCGTCAAGGCGTTGCCGGCCGCAACATTGGGGCTGTAGTCGGCGATCATTGCCCGCGACTGAAGGGCGCCGCCCGCGCTGGTGCCGGCAATCACGCCACCGCGTGCATAGATGGCAGCCAGCGCCGCCTCTGCCGGTGTGTTGGCCAGCGCGGCCATGGCGACCGCCTGATCGCCGCCAAGCACAAAGACGCCGTTTACATCCGCGCTGAACAACTTCAAAATATCGGGGTCTTGGGCGTCCTGGCGCGTGAAAATTGGTGCAATGGTCACTGTGCAGTGCATAGTTTTGGGCGCAGCGCGCTTGCACGCTTCCTCCAGCTCGAAACGGCGACGTTCAGCATCGCGTAGATTCGCCTCGCGCTCCGCTGCTGTGATCGAGACGGCGTTGCTGCTGTAGGTGGTCGGGAGCACGACGAGCTTGATGGCGTCGCCCTGGGCGCGTTCCAGATACGCCGCCACGATGCCGGGATATACATCTGCGTAACCGCCGCCCACCGGCGCCAGCAAGCCGGCAGCATCCTGAGCACCGGCGTGAGCATACGTGAACATCAGCACTCCTGAGAATAGCAATGATAGCAATCGTTTCATAGCAAGACCGTATCCATATCGATCCATACGTGTCCTGTTTACCCCTTTTTCCCCACAATCGTGCGCGGGTCAAGAGCGTCGCGCAGCGCGTCGCCCAGGTAGTTGATGCAGAGCACGACGATGAAGATCATCAGGCCGGGGAACAGCGCCAGCCAGGGCGCGGTCGTCAGATAGGTTTGCGTCTGGCTGAGCATGTTGCCCCAAGTTGGCGTCGGCAACTGCACCCCCAGCCCCAAATAGGAAAGCCCGGACTCGGTAAGGATGGCGGCGGCCAGCCCTAGCGACACCGCAACGATGATGGGTGAGGCGACGTTGGGGAGGATGTGGGTGAGCAAGATGCGTCCACTACTGGCGCCGACGCCGTAAGCGGCAGTCACGAATTCACGCTCGCGCATCTCCAGCGTCGAGGCGCGCACCAGCCGCGCCATTCCCATCCAGGCAAACAGCCCGATAACAACCGCAATCGGGCCGATTGTGCCTGGTTGTGCCCAGGGTGTATCGAGCAGACGCAGATAGACGGTGAGTAGAATCAGCACAAAGAGGCGCGGCACCGATAAGAAAATCTCTGTCACGCGACCGAGGCTGCTGTCCACCCAGCCGCCAAAGTAGCCAGAGACTAGCCCGATGGTCACGCCAACAATCAGCGAGACCAGCACGGAGAGTCCCCCAACCGTCAAGGAGGCGCGCCCGGCGTAGAGCACGCGCGTGAAAAGATCGCGTCCCAAGTCGTCGGTGCCCATCCAGTGGGCTGCAGAAGGAGGCTGAAATCGATTGCGCAGGTTCTGGGCGTCCCGTTCATAGGGCGTCAGCAACGGGGCAAAGATCACCGCCAGCACGATCAGTCCCAACACAACGGCAGCAACGATGGCGCGCCAGTTAGCGGTAAAACGGCGCCAAAAGATGCGCGACGGTGACTGAGGTTTGGGTTGCAGGAGGGCTGCGCCGGGCAGCGCCAGGGTCGGGTTTGTCATGCCGCCTTCCGTTTTCCCAGTTGGATGCGTGGGTCGAGCACCGTGTACGCCAGATCAGCCAGGAACATGGCCAGGATGGTCAGCGCGCTGAAGATGATGACGCACGCCATCACCACCGGCATGTCGCCCTTGACTGCGCGTTCATAGAAAAGGCGCCCCATACCAGGCCAGGCAAAGATTGTCTCGGTGTAGAGCGCCCCGCCAAACAGTAGCGGAATCTCAAAGGCCAACAGCGTCACCAGCGGAATCAGCGCATTGCGCAGCCCATGACGCACGTTGACTTGTGTTTCGGTCAGCCCTTTGGAACGCGCCGTGCGCATGTAGTCCTGCCCAATCACATCGAGCATGGCAGAGCGCATGTAGCGCATATAGCCGGCTGCAGTAACCAATGCCAACATCGTCACCGGCAACACCATGTGCCAAAGTAGGTCGGGGATGGAGAAGGGCTTGCCGAGCGTGGTCATGCCGGAGCCGGGGAACCAGCCAAGCCAGACGCTAAAGACCATGATCAACAGCAGGCCAAACCAGAAGACTGGGAGCGAGTTGCCGGCAAAAGCCAATGCGGTGAGTGCTGTGTCCACCATAGAATATTGCCGTAACGCCGAGATGACCCCCAGTGGAATGGCAATCAATAGTGTCACTATCAGCGCCGTGCCCATGAGCAGTAGCGTGTTGCCCAGGCGATCCCCGATCTCTTGGAGTACAGGGCGCCGCGACACAAAGGAGTTGCCCCAGTCACCCGTGAGCACACTGCCCAGCCAGCGGACATAACGCATTGGCACCGGCTCGTCCAGCCCATATTTGGCGCGCAACCGGGCGTAATCCTCGGCGGTGACGTCGGGGTTTTCTTCGTAGGCGTTCATGATGCCGCCTGGATAGGCGCTGGCCAGGCCAAAGACAATGATGCTGATTGCAACCAGCGTAATTGTCCCTTGCAATAGTCGACGGATCAGGTATTCGAGCATAGTGGGGTCGAAAGCATAGAGCCTGGAGACTAGAGTTTGGAGATTACTGACCTCTAGGTTAGCTATTTATCTTCCTGGAAGCTTTGGGGCTTCCAGGAAGATTGTGAACAACATGACGTTACAACCTAGACATCAACAAAAGGAGTTTGGAGATGTCGCAACATCTGTGAGTTGGTCAATCTCCCAATCTCCTCATTCACTTTTCTACTGTGCCAGCCACCAGTCTGCTGCACCCCAGGTGAAATCCGAGGGGCCAGGCGAAACCTTGAAGTTCTGCAGCTCAGTGCGATAGCCGCTAAGCAGCAGGCGTTCATAGAGGAAGACACGCGGCAGGTCCTGGTTGATCTGCGCAGCAACCTGGCAATAAAGAGCGCGACGCTGTTCGACGTCAGTGATAGAGGCCGCTTCGTCGATCCAGGCATCCACATCCGCGTTGACGTAGCGCGAGTAGTTGGAGCCGGCGCCTTCGTTTTCGGCGGTTGGAATGTTGTTCGAGTGATAGTTCTGATAGAGATGGCTGTCCGGATCGAGGAACGGCCCGGTGGTGTAGAGCAGAATATCGAATTGTCCATGCTTGCGCATGCCGTTGCTATCCCACCCAGCAAAGAGTACGTCCGACGGCACATTCTCGATGATCAGGTTCAAGCCGATGGCCTTGAGCATTTCCACCAACACCTGTTCGGTTTGTTCGCGCAACAAGTTGCCTGAGGTCGTGGTGATCTTTAGCTCCATCTTGACGCCGTCTTTTTCACGAATGCCGTCGGCGCCCAATGTCCAGCCGGCAGTATCTAGCAGGGCGTTGGCTTTCTCAACGTTGAATTCGCTAGGGGGCTGCGGGCAGGCAAAGGTGCCATTGGGAATGACCGTCGTGCCGACGTTGACGTTGCCGTAGAGCAGTGTGTCGACGATCTCCTGCTTGTCGATGGCAAGCTGAATCGCTTCACGCACCCGGACGTCGTTGAGGATCGGGTGTGGATTGGCGGATGCATCCGCTGGCGCATCCACGGCGGGATCCGCAAAGTTGAAGAGCAAGAGTTCGTTTTCGCCCGTCTGCGCACCTGCGTAGCTTACGCCTTGCGCCGCCATGCTCTCTAGCGCGGGGAAGTCCGCCTCGGTGATGTCCCATAGCGCCTTGATCTCTCCACTGCCCAACAACTGCATCCCTACTTCGCGGCTTGGCAGAATCTTGACAATCAGGCTGTCCAGATAGGGTTTGCCAGCTTCGCGGTAGTTCGGGTTGGGCATAAACTCGATATAGTCCCCTGCAACCCACTCCTTGACAATCCAGGCGCCGGTGCCGATCGGGTTGCGGTTGAAGTCCCAGGCGTCGAGCGCCGTCAGATCGCCAGCGCCGCGCGGGATGATATATGAGAAGAGGCGCAGATAGGGCGCATAGACTTCTGAGAAATAGACTTCGACCGTCAGGTCATCCGGGCACTCTACAGCGTCAATGCGATTGTAACCGGATGTGCTGGCGCCGGAGAGATCGGAAAGGATCGCCTCCACCGTGAACTGAACATCGGCGCAGGTGAACGGGTCGCCGTTGGAAAACTTGATGTCAGGCTTGAGTTTGTAGGTTGCCAACAGCCCATCTTCCGATATTGTGGGGAGAGCTTCCGCCAACACCGGCACATAATTCCCCTGATCATCGACCTGCACCAGTCCCTCGATGGTGAGGGAGCTAATGGCGTCTTCAATGCTTGAGGACGCCAGCAACGGATTGAGTACGCCCGGCTCCTGCGGTGTGCCGACAACGACTGCGCCGCCGCGCACCGGTTCAGATGGGGCGGCTGTTTGATCGGTGGCAGGCGCTGCCGCCGGTGCGGCAGGCGCCGCGCACGCTGACATCACAACAGCGGTCAGTAGGATCAGCGAGAGGAATGTTCTTCGCCAGATCATGAGTTTCTCCTTAACTTGTTGAGACGAACTTGTTGAGACGAACCTGAAGGTTGGTGAATGCTGAGCACCCGGGTTGCCATACACCCCCTGCCTGGATAGAACGCGCCAGCCGGCGCGTCACTCCGAGAGCTGTAGTCATGCGGTGGAACCGTCGAGTTGCTCAGGTTAAGGACAAGGTATCACAAAGCGTGCCGCGCGTCAATCCCCATAAAGTGAATTGTTGTTTCACATTATTGATTTAAAAATCATTTTGTGATATATTATTTCATAATATGAAACAATTATGGGGTAGAACCATAAAGAGACGTCATGTTTCCTGTCAAAGAGCTTGATTTGCACGCCACTGAGATGTATCCAGGTACGCAAGCAGTGGCGCGCGCCATTGCGCTGCTCAAGGCATTCAGCGACGCCCAGCCAGAATGGACGCTGAATGACCTGGCGCAGGCTACCGGTCTCCACAAGACAACGGCTTTCCGCCTGCTATCGGCGTTGGAGGCGGAGCGGCTGGTGATGCGCAACCCTCTGTCGGGCGGGTATCGGCTGGGGGTGGAGTTGATTGCGATGGGGGGCGCGGCCATGCGCGCCAACCCGTTGCGGGCGATGAGTCGCCCCGTGCTGGTCACGTTGGCTGAGCAGACAGGCGAGGCAGCCACGCTAGAGGTATTGGTGGAGGATTACGTTCTGGTGATTGATGAAGTGCCGGGCAGCAACCCGATGGGAATGACGCAAGACGTGGGTCATCGGTTACCCGTGCATGCCACGGCGACAGGAAAAGTGCTGCTGGCGGCGCGTCCCGAAGCCGAGCTTGCCCAACGCCTGGCGGAACGCTTGCCGGCCTTGACTGAGCACACCATCACCGATCCGCAGCAACTGCGCAGCGTGTTGGCGCGCGTCCGGCAAGAGGGCGTCGCGATTGCTGTCGGCGAGCTGGAGCCTGGTTTCACTGCCGTAGCGGCGCCGGTGCTAGATCGCGAACGCCAGGTGGTGGCGGCGATAAGCGTCGGCGGCCCCAGTGTACGCCTGACCGCCGAGCGACTGCCTGAGGTGGCGGCGATGGTGCAGATGTCGGCGCGTCAGATTTCTCGCCAACTCGGATACTGGCCGGGTTGATGCTGTCATAGACAGATGAAGATTCTATTGTATTTGTGACCGAGTTTATTGTGAGTTTATTGTGACCGAGGAGGCACTTATGTTGGCAACTCAATCCACCCGCACCTTTACGCGCTTGAATGTTCCCGGTCCCAAGGCGCGGGCGATTCTGGAACGTGACCGCGCTGTCGTCTCACCTGCTTACGGGCGCGTCGCCGATTTCGTGATGTCACATGGGCTGGGATCCCAGGTCTATGACGTGGATGGCAATCGTTTCATTGATTTTGCGTCTGGGATCGCCGTCAACTCGACCGGGCACAGCCACCCCCATGTGGTGCGCGCCATTCAGCAACAGGCGGAGAAATTCCTGCATATCTCGTCGGACTTCTATCATGAAAGCTGGGTGCGGCTGAGCGAACGCCTTGATGAGATCGCGCCATTTTCCGAGACAGCCAGCGTTTTTATGGGCAATTCTGGCACCGAAGCGGTTGAAGGCGCGATCAAGCTGGCGCGCTATCACACCGGTCGCCCCTATTTTGTTGGTTTCATGGGCGGTTTTCATGGGCGCACGTTGGGATCGCTTGGTTTCACCGCCAGCAAGACGACGCAGCGTCGCGGCTTCATGCCCATCCGCGAAGTGACGCACATCCCCTACCCCTACGAGTATCGCCCGGTGCTGGCGATGCAGCCCGGCGACGCCGACTATGGAGAGACGGTCGTCAATTATCTGGAGAAGGTGATCTTTAAGAGCGTCCTGGCGCCGGAGGACGTTGCTGCTGTACTGGTCGAGCCAATCCAGGGGGAAGGTGGCTATGTCGTGCCGCCAGCTTCCTTCTTCCCGCGCCTGCGCGAGGTGTGCGACCGTCATGGCATCTTGCTGATCGTAGACGAGGTGCAGACCGGCATGGGGCGCACTGGCAAGTGGTGGGCGATCGAGCATTGGGGCGTAGAGCCGGACATTGTCTGCACGGCGAAGGGGATCGCATCGGGCGTGCCGTTGGGGGCGTTCCTCGCTAAGCGCAGCCTGGCGACGTGGCCGGTCGGTGCGCATGGCAACACCTACGGCGGCAATCCCCTGGCAATGGTGGCGGCGCTGGCCACGATGGAGGTGTTGGAAAATGGCGGCATCCAGAACGCCGCAGAGCAGGGCGCGTACATGCTGCAACGGCTACATGCGATGGCGGCGCATCACCCCAGCATGGGCGACGTGCGCGGCAAGGGGTTGATGATCGGCGTCGAGTTCGTCCACGATAAGGCGACCAGGAGCGCCGATGCACGCTTGCGCAATCGGGTCGTTGAGCTGGCATTTGAGCACGGGTTGTTGATCATGGGGTGCGGCGCCAATTCGATGCGCATCATTCCGCCGCTGGTCGTCACGCGCGCCGAGGTGGATGAAGGGTTGGATATCTTCGAGTACGCCCTGACGTTGGCAGAGGAAGAGTTGCTGTAGGCGTTCGCAAATATGTTCTTTGACGCAGAGAAAAAACGCATCGCGTTGCTCTTTTCGCTTTGCGTATCTCTGTGTCTCTCTTCTCTTCGCCCTGGCGTCAGAGTTAGTAGTAGGTCCCCAGTCGCTCTGTGACAAGTGAAGCGTGATGAATGCCTCACTTGTCACGGGCGAGCTTGCGCAGCGACGTTGCCTGGGGGTCGTGTGCGGCATAATTGGCGGCGGCGCGGGTGAAGCTGTTGGTGGCATAGCAATATTGGCAGCCGAAGAGACAGGAATCGTACATGCCGATGTCGCGGCTGACCACGCAACCGCAGGCTGCACGCTGGCCGGGGTCTTTGCGCCGGGCGAGCTGCAGCCCAAAGACGCGTGCCAGCAACTCCTCGTCGATGCACTTGCCGGGTCGGACGCCGTAGCCGGTCAGATCGATCTCCTCAGCGCAGCTCACGATCTCCATACCGTTCTGCTGTGCCGTAGCGACCAGATTCTGCATCAAAGCGGCAAACTCCGGCAACGACGTCAGCGCCTGGTCGGGGAAGGTGACGCCCTGCACCGCCAGTGACTGCATACGCCGCGCTGCTTTACGATAGATATCCACCAGACTAATGACCGATCGGGTCGTGTAGCCGCGCAGTTGCGCTGCAATCCACGCGAAGCGCTCCTGATGAAAGTCGGCATTCGTAATGGAACTCAACACGATGGGATCGTAGCGCCAGATCACGCGCTCCGGCCCAATGCGGTCGGCAAGGCGCCGAAATGTTGCAATTGCGGCTGCTGCTGGCGGCGTATGTGGGTCGAGCTGGCGCGGATAATCCAGCAGCGTGAACTGGAAGTAGTAGCGATAGCCGCGTGCATCCAACTCGTCCAGCGCAGACAGCAGCGGGCGCGGATTACGCGTCCAGAAGACAATGGCGTCCACATCTTCGGGGCGCAGCGAAACATAGTTGACCTGATTAGCGTTGAATGGATTGGGTGTCGTGCAGAAGCCTGCGCGCACGCGGTGCATGAACCACGTTGCGTAGAAGGCTGGAATATCGGTGCGGCGGCTGGCGCTAATGATCATCAATAGAGATCAAACTGAAATTTGGCGTAAAGTCAAGAGAATGATATACTGTTTTGGTATTGCAAGCTGAATCATGCGCCCGGTACAGCGGTGATTCGGCTCTCCTGCCCGCAAGTGTGGGCAAGGCGTAGCGCCGCAATGGTTGGTTAATTAAGACTCACAAAGGAGTACCGATGGGTATCGCACGACCACAAAAAGCTCAGTTGATCGAGGAATACCGGCTGAGCGAGCACGACACGGGTTCACCTGAAGTCCAGGTTGCGTTGTTGACGACGCGGATCAATGCCTTGATCGAGCATCTCAACAAGCACAAGCACGATGAAGGGTCGCGCCGGGGTCTGCTGAAGTTGGTTGGTCAACGCCGTCGGCATCTGGCGTATCTGAAGCGCAAGGATGCCCAGCGTTACCAGCAGTTGATCCAGCGTCTAGGGTTGCGCAAGTAGACAAGCAAGAGGGCGAGGCGGTCAGCACTTGTGACGCTCGCCCTTCTTTGTATTTGTCACCTGCTGCGCACAGAGGCGTTGGCGCCAGGGGTAGTAGTATCAGGGGTAGGACGCAGGGAAGTACGGCATTCTGTAGGCGGGAGCCTCCACACCGGTGAGTCCGGTGCGGGCGCGAGGTCCGGCATTGGAGAGTGTCACCAAACCCAGGGCATGTTTGGTGGCACTCTCCAGTTCCGCACCTCGTCCCTAACCCTCCTGCCGAACGAAAGTCTGACGCCCTGCTTTTTTGTCGGATGCAGCCACGGCGTTTCCGCCGCAGCGGAAATGACGCGGCTGCCTGTGTTCGTTTCAAGAGGTAAACACTATGCAAATGTTTCAAGGCACCCAAATCTTCACTGCTGAAGTTGGGGGCAGAACGCTGGCCATCGAGGCCGGCTTGTTGGCGCCGCAGGCGGGCGGCGCCGTCACCGTGCGCTATGGCGACACGGTGCTGTTGGCGACCGCCGTCATGAGTAAGGATGTGCGCTCAGGGATCAACTTCTTTCCGTTGACAGTCGAATTCGAAGAGCGACTCTATGCCGCGGGCCGCATACCGGGCAGTTTCTTCCGACGTGAAGGCAAACCAAGCGAGCAGGCAATCCTGATGTCGCGCCTGGTTGACCGCCCACTACGCCCGCTCTTTCCCAAGGGGATGCGCAACGAGGTGCAGGTCATTGTCACGGCGATGGCAACGGATGGACAAAATCTCATGGATCCGTTAGCGATCATTGCTGCATCGGCGGCGCTGCATGTCAGTGACATCCCGTGGAATGGCCCTATCGCTGGCACGACCATCGGCTTTGTTGATGGCGAATTCATTGTCAACCCCACTGCCGACCAAATGGAGCACAGCAGCCTGAGCCTGGTGGCTGCGGGTACGGATGACAACATCCTGATGGTGGAGGCAGGCGCGCACGAATTGCCCGAAGACCTGGTGCTGGAAGCGCTCAAGCTGGCGCATGAAACCAACCGCGTCGTGATCGCCGCCATCAACCAACTGCGCGCTGCGCTCGGCAAAGTCAAGGCTGAGCCGTCGGTCTTCTTGCCTTCCGAGGCTGTCCAGCAGGGCGTCAATGACCTGGCTGCAGCCAGGATCGCTGCAATCCTGGAGCAAGGGCTGGGCAAGGTTGAGATCAACGCGGCGCTGGACGCGGTCAAGGCGGAGGTCAAGGCTGCCTTTGCCGAGCGCGTTGCCGCCGGTGAGGTCACCGACCTGGAGGTGGAGGACGCTTACGAAGCCACGCTCAAGAAGGTGACGCGTCAGCGTGTGCTGGCGACGGGGATTCGTCCCGACGGGCGCACGACGACGCAGATTCGCCCGATCAGCGTACAGGTGGGCAATCTGCCGCGCGTCCATGGCTCCGGTCTCTTCATGCGCGGCGAGACGCATGTACTGACGATCGCCACGTTGGGCACGCCCGGCGATGCTCAGCGTCTCGACTCGCTCCTGCCCGGTGAAGAGAAGCGATACATGCACCACTACAACTTCCCGCCCTTCAGCACGGGGGAGGCAACGCCTATGCGCGGCCCCAAGCGCCGCGAGATCGGGCATGGCGCCCTGGCCGAGCGGGCGCTGGTTTCCGTGATCCCAGAGGACTTCCCCTACACGCTGCGTCTGGTCAGCGAAGTGCTTAGCTCTAACGGCTCCACCAGCATGGGGTCGGTCTGCGGCAGCACGCTGGCGTTGATGGATGCTGGTGTGCCGATCACCGCGCCGGTGGCGGGCATCGCCATGGGCTTGATTCAGGACATGGAGACTGGCGAGTACCAGATTCTGAGTGACATTCAGGGTATGGAAGATGCGCTCGGTGATATGGACTTCAAGGTCGCCGGTTCTGAACACGGCATCACGGCCCTGCAGATGGACTTGAAGATCAAGGGGCTGGACTTCGAGATTCTGCGCCGGGCGCTCGACCAGGCGCGCGAAGGCCGCATGTACATCATGAGCAAGATGTTGGAGGTGTTGCCGGAGCCGCGCTCTAACCTGAGCGAGTACGCGCCGCGCATCCTGACGCACCACATCGATCCGGAGAAGATCGGCAAGCTGATCGGCCCCGGCGGCAAGACAGTACGCGGTCTGCAAGAGCAGTTCGGCGTCAAGATCGACATCGAGGAAGACGGCACCGTCTACATCTCTGGCGAGGGCTTGAACGCAGAACGTGCGCTCGCCGACGTCCAGCGCATGACGGAAGATATCGAGATTGGCAAGATTTACACCGGCACGGTTGTGCGCGTGGAGCCGTATGGCGCCTTCGTCAACATCATGCCGGGCGTCGATGGCATGGTGCACATCAGCCAGCTTGCCGACTACCGCGTCGATAAGGTTGAAGACATTGCCAATCTGGGTGACGAACTGACTGCGATGGTAATCGACGTGGATCCGGGCGGCAAGGTGCGTATGAGCCGCCAGGCTGTACTAGAAGGCTGGAGCGTTGAAGAGGCGCGCAGTCGTGACCGGGGCGCACGCCCGGCTGGCGGCGGCGGACGCAACGGCGGCGAGCGCGGCGGGCGCAGCGGTGACCGGCGCGATGCTCGCGGCGGCGACCGCCGCGACAACCGCAGCGGCGGTGACCGCCGTCGCTAGCGCTACGTTGCATTCGTCGCGTGTCGCAGTCTTGCCTGTTGCACCGCAGTTGACAAACTGCAGTGCAACAGGCAAGACTTGTCAGGCAATTTGTCCATCCCTTGAGCCGTCTTGATTCAGGTTGATCGCTGCGCGTGGAACTTTCTGAACTGCTGACGAGTGCGCCCCTCCTGCCTGGGCTAGATCACCCTTTCGACCGTTTTCAGCGTCATCGAGACGTCCAGCTTGTCCTCACACGCATGGCGCTGGCGCTTGGGCGTTCGCGGCTGCGCGTGCTCGATGTCGGCGGCGTTGAACTCACACAACAATTTCTGCCCGAACACGATATCGTGGTGACGAACCTTGCCCGGGAACAGCTATCTTCGGTGCAAAGCAGCGGCGCGGCGTTGCCGTTCGCCGATCACGCCTTCGATGTTGTCCTCACGGTGGATACGCTGGAACACATCCCGCCGGCCGAACGCAAGGCATTCCTGGCGGAAATGGTGCGCGTGGCGAAACACTATGTGTTGATCACCGGCCCGTTTTCCAGCCCGATCAACGATGAGGCCGAGCGATTGCTCGATGACTTCATCTACTCCGCCACTGGTCAGCACCATTATTACCTGGCAGAGCACCTCCGCTTTGGGCTGCCGCTTCTGCCGACAACGCTTGAGCAGCTCAATGCCAGTGGTTGTCAGAGCATCACCGTGCCGAGTGGGTGCACTCCGCGTTGGCTTGCCATGATGCTGCTGCGCTTCTCGCTGCCAGATACAGCGCACGGCCACAGAACAAATTCCTGGCTGGAGAAGTTGTATAACCACCAGTTCTACTGGGCAGATCATTGCGAGCCAAGCTACCGCCAGATCGTTGTAGCTGCAAAACAGGCTGACATTGGGGCTGTGCGGGATATTGTCGATCTCTTTGCTGCGGGCAGGAACGCCTTTGGCCAACCAGACTTTGCTCATCTGTTGGCGCTGTGGCAAGCAGTGGCGGCGACGCGCACCTTCGATGCGTATGAACAGACCATTGCCGATCTGCAGGCGCAGCGCGCTCAACTGGAAGCCAGGATTCGCGGTCTGGAATCTGGTCGCTTCATGCGCACTATGGCGGCGCTTCATCGTCTGCGCAATCGCGTGCCATAGTCAGCGCGCCGGCTTGCAATCAGCTATCTCCCCTGGCACATCTCATAGACAACACAAATAGACTTTGCTCATCTTCCCGGAAGCTCTGAGCTTCCGGGAAGATATTGGATGTACGATGTTTGATTGTGCTATCTATCAGAGCCTGTTTACTTGCAAATGATTGCAAACAGTCGTTCAGTAGCCAGGTTGTTCGCGACCGACTGACAGGCGTTCACGCTCAGTGTCCGCGCCATTGCCGAGCGCTGGCAACGATGCGGGAGCAGATGGCTCCTGTCCAACGCTGCTGGCAGCTTGCTCGGAGGACAACAGCCCGTCCTCCATCGCATTCTCCGGAGCGCGCTCTTTCTCCTTGTTGCGTAACGACTCCAGCTCACGCCTGGATACTTTACGCCGATAGGTGCGCGGCGGCCCTTTGCCGAGCGGACGCCCCTCGAATGGCGGATAGTCGAGAAGTTTGGCATGGACATAGCTGCCCATGACGCGGAAGCTGGCGGCCACCGGCGGCGCCAGCAAAGCGCCCAAAATGCCAGCCGTCGTCAAGCCAACCGCCACGGCACAGATGACGATGATCGGATGCAGGTTGACGCTGTCGCCGATAATCCGCGGCACCAGGATGTTGTTTTCCAGTTGCTGGATCAGGAAGTAGATGCCAACCGTGATGGCGGCAAAGCCCAGATTGTTGATGCCCAGTTCGCGCATGACGTCGCTGCCTTGAATCAAGGCTACGATCACGGCGGGGATCATCGCCAGCACCGGACCCAGGTTCGGCACCACTTCCAGCAGCCCGGCGAGTATCCCAAAGATCAGTGCGCCAGGCATGCCCACCAGGATCAGCGCCAGATACGTTGCCGCGCCGACGACGATGCTCAGGATCAGCTGGCCGCGCAAGAACGCCTGCCAGACGCGCCCGATCCGCCGCAGCAAATCCGCCAGTTCCGAGCGATAGGAAGGCGGAAAGAGGCTGTGCACGTAAGCCTGGATACGCGGCGCATCGATCGTCATGTACAGGCTCACAAAGAAGGTCACCAGCACAGTCAGAAAGACCGAGAAGATGCCGCCGACAACGCTGACGCCGATGTTGAAGGTGCTGCCCACTACTGAGGTGGTGGTGCTGAGGAAATTCTGAATGTAGTTCAGAATATCATTGACCGAGGGGATGAACTGAATCTGCTGGGAGTTGGTTTGAATCAGGTTGATGTACTCGCTCAACGGCACGGAGAAGCCCAGCACTGTGATCTCGGCTGGCAAGCTCTGCACCGTTTCGTTCATCCATACTAACACCGCACGCGCCGTGGCGGATGCATTGAAGTTGCCCAGTGCGCGTAATTGGTCGACGAGCGCCGGTACGAAGATAATCGGCAAGAGCACCAACGCCACGACAACCAGCAGATAGATCGCTAGCGTGCTCACTGTGCGCGGAATCTTGATGCGTTCCGCCAACCCCACGATGGGGCTGAGCAGGTACGAGAGGATGGCTGCAATCAACACCATCGGCAGAATGCCGCGGCTGATGTAGAGCACGTAGATGGCGCCAATCAGCATGATCACCAACACGGTGCGCTTAGTCGCCAGGTCCCAGCTCGAATCGGCGCCAGGACGGGTAACGCGCTCGATGGCAGCCACCAGTGAATCGTCGTCGGTTGGCGCGGCAGCGCTGGGGAGGGCGTCATTCAGCGTATTTAACTTGTCTTGCTCTGATTCGTTCTGATTCGGTATGGTCATGATTGTGCTTTCGCAGGCAACGGTCGATCTCGCACGCAGCCATTGCCATTTTCATTCTTAACCAATAACCCGACTCACTTGCTCTGGTCGCGCCCCGTCGGGCAATGCAGTCAGGCTTACTCCATGACAATACGCATTACGCGGAAAAGGTTTTCGCCCAGAATCTGGCGGATGACCTTGGGATCGTGGCCGCGCTCCAGTAGTCTCTGCGTGATCAGCGGATAGCACGTGGCGTCTGTGATCTCTTGCGCCATCGTCCAACCGTCAAAATCACTGCCCAACGCCACGTGATCCGGCCCGACGACGTTAAGCATGTGTTCGATATTGGCGACGATGTCGTCGAGCGAGGCCTCTTGTGGGTTGGCGCGATTGAGAAACGAATCGACAAAGGTGACGCCAATGACGCCGCCCCTGGCCGCAATCGCCTCCAACTGCGCGTCGGTCAGATTGCGCGGGTGGTCGCACAATGCGCGCGCGTTGCTGTGGCTGGCGATGATCGGCTGCTGGCTTACCTCGAGAACATCCGCCACGCCTGCAGGCGACAGGTGGCTCACATCGAGGATGATGCCCAACTGGTTGCACTCCTCGACGACTTTGACGCCAAACTCAGTCAGACCGCCATTGGTGCGGCTTTCGGCGACGCCATCGCAGGCGGCGTTGCGGTGATTCCACGCCAGCCCCAGGTTGCGCAATCCCAGTCGATAGAACTGTCGCAGCACGCCGATGCTGGCGTCGAGCGCCTCGGCGCCCTCCAGCCCGGCGATGCCCGCCACCCTCCCCGACGCCTTGGCGTTTAGGATGTCGTCGGTGTTGCGCGCCAGCACGAACTGATCGGGCAGGCGTTCTGCCAGCAAGTGGAGCTGATCCAGCCGCTCCAGGGCATGGGTTGTGGCGCCATGGCGCTGGTAAGGGATCGGTACATAACAGGCGAAGAACTGGACGTCCACGCCGCCTTCGCGCAGTCGGGGCAGATCGACATGCCCTTCGCGGGAGCGGTCGCCCAGCCAGCGTTTGCGCTCCAGCTGGTCGCCGATGCTGTCGCAATGGCCGTCAATGACGAGGGCGTCGAAGTGTAGGGACAAGAATGCGTTAGTCATAAAATTACCGGCTTTCTAGCGTCCAATACGCACAATGCGCTTCTTGAAACAACACGGATGAAATGGGTTTGATTTGCCTTGCTCCTGGCGTCTCGCTCTCGGTCGCGGTTCCTTGCTCCTCGCAACTTATTTCTCATCGTCGCGCCTGCTTGCTTAACTGCTTGCGGCTGACGTGAAAGGGCATCCCCTGCTGTTCGGCGAATTGTTGGAACAGGGCGTAGAAGTGTTCGCGGTCACGTTGTTGGAGCACAGCAACAGCGTCGGCGGTCTCGATGGCGTAAGGGTAACCGCCAGCGCCGATGACACATTCGGCGCGTACGCGGTCGACAATGGCGGCAGCCTCGCCGCTTTCCACCAGCCAGCGCGGCAGCTCAATGCGCTCAGGCGGACGTTCGGCAGCCAGGCGGATATAGCAAAAGGCCACCTCCTGGTAGAAATCAGCCTGCCCTTGCTGGCTTAACGGGTCGTTGCGGGCGCAGATAAAGAAGGGCGTGCGGTCACCCCAGTTGGGCAGCAGCGGCGCGAGCAGTGCACCATCGGTCAGGCTCATGTTGGGTGGGCCGGCGACTGTATTGACCAGCATGACCACATCGTGGCTGCCCGAACTGTCGACGAAGCCAACCAGTGGCATTGCCAGCGTTTGTGCTTGCGCAAGCAAGGTGCGCACTGCCTGGAGATACGGTTCTGCGCGCGCCGGGCGAATTTGTCCGGCAAAGCTGATGATGAACGAGCCATCGAAAAAAAAGAGTGGGCGCTCACCAGCGGCGGCGAAGCGCGTCATCAGTGTCGCCAGTTGCGTACATTCGCCCACGAAGCGTTGTTGGTTGACGCGCCAATCTGGAAATTCGCCGCCTTCCTCCTCGCCCAGTTCATCCGGCGCTAGCACGGTGAAGGCGACATCTTTCTCGTAGCGTCCACCGGGCGCGTGGTAGTTGATGTACCAGCCGATCTGTACGGCGCCCACTGGCGCCGAAATCTCCTTGCTGGGTGGAATCTGGCTGCCGTCGACGGCAGCCACCGGCTTCCCAGCCAGGACTGTGAGCGCCCATGCCCGCGCTTCCTGATGATTTTGCCAGCGCTGGTCAAAGGGAAGGCAGAGATTTTGGGCCTGGTCGAGTTCGGGCGTGGGTAGCGCACCAGGCCATGCCTGCTCGCGTTCTGTCACGCGCGCGCTTATCTCCGCGGCTGTCAGCTGGAGGAAGCGCTCGAGCAGTTGTCGACGCCGGTCAAGTTCGCTGCGCTGACCGGCTTGATATGCTTCGAAGTTGGTGCGCTTGGCTTGCAGCGCGTCGATCACTTTGTTGCGACTTAGCATACCCGTGTATCATAGCTGTTTGTTGGGGATTCGCCAATGGAAAGGATGTGCAGAAAATGTGTGCTATTGAGGCTGTGACGATCCCGGTGGCAGTGGCTGAAGCCATCATTGCCCATGCGCGGGAAGGTAAGCCGGAGGAGGTCTGCGGCATCGTACGCGGTCGGGCGTTGACGGCAATCGAGGCGGTGCGTGGGCGCAACATTGCCAGCGAACGCATCGAGAATTACGAGGTTGATCCGGAGACGTTGTTGCTGCAGTTTGCCTTTGAGGATCAGGGCGACGAGATGATGGCGATCTATCACTCGCACCCGGTCTCCGTCGCCTATCCTTCCGCTACCGACGCCTGGAACGCTCACTACCCGGAAAGCATCTACCTGATCTGCTCACTGGAGTTCGATGACGCTCCGGTGATCCGCGCCTTCCGCATGACGCCCCACTGGATCGAGGTTGACGTGGCGCGGCTGCGGCGTGAAACGCCCTTCCGCGCTGTGCGCCCCAATCTTTATGCCTACTATCAGGCGGCAGGGGAGCCTGTGCCGCCGGTGCTGGCGCCCCTTGCCGACGTAGCACCGGCGCCCTTCTATGTGGATTTCTACACGGATGCGCACGGCGCAGTTGTGGACAGTCGCGTTGTCTCGGTGGTTGAACACCCCATCAACTTTGTGGAAAGTGTTGCGTAACAATGACGACGGTGTACTCACCTGACAAGGATGATGGCAAGGTGTATGATGACGAGGTGTATGAGGTCGCCATCATCGGCGCCGGGCCGATCGGCATTGAGCTGGCAGTGTGTCTGAAGCGCGCTGGTGTGAATGTCCTCCACCTGGACGCCGGTCAGATCGGGCATACACTAACGTGGTGGCCGCGCAACACGAGCTTCTTTAGTACGACCGAACGGTTGGCGATTGCAGGCATTCCACTCCAGAACAATCATCAGCAGCGCATTACCGGCGAAGAGTACCTAGCCTATCTGCGCAGCGTCGTCGAGCAGTTCGATCTGCACATCCAAACGCATGAACCAGTGACGGCGTTGGCGCGCTTGGGTGAGATATTTCAGATCACGACGCAGCCACAGACTGGGCCGCGCATCTATCAGGCGCAGCGCGTGGTGCTGGCGATTGGCGACATGCACTTTCCGCACCGGCTCAACATCCCCGGTGAGGAGTTGCCACACGTTTCCCACTATTTCCGCGACCCACACGACTATTTTCGTAAGCGGTTGCTGATCGTTGGCGGCAAGAATTCGGCGGTCGAGGCGGCGCTGCGTTGCTGGCGGGTTGGCGCACAGGTGACGATCAGCTACCGTCGTGCCTGGTTCGATGAGCAGCGCGTCAAGCATTGGCTCCTGCCCGACCTGCAGGCGCAAATCGAGGCCGGTGCGATCCGCTTCTTGCCGGCGACGGCGCCAGTCGCAATCACGCCGTCGCACGTCGTGTTGGCGCCCATGCGCAACGGCCAACTCGTTGCCGACGAAACGATTCACCATGCGACCGACTTTGTGCTGCTGGCCACTGGCTTTCGCGGCGATCAGTCCTTGCTCGAAATGGTGGGCGTGCAGCTAGAGGGTGAAAACCGCGTGCCCGTGTACAATCCAGCAACCATGGAGACCAACGTGCCGGGGGTGTATCTGGCGGGCACCGTGGCGGCGGGCGTGCAGCAGCGCTACGTGCTCTTCATCGAAAACAGTCACGAACACGCAGGTAAGATCACACAGGCGATCACAGGGCGCTGGCCAGTTGCGTTGGGCGATGCGCGCGGACGCAACTATACGCTGAGCCTGGCGCAAATCCAGGCCAATTAGGGCATCTGTCGTAACGCCGGCGTCTGGCGGAAGACGATCAGAGCCGCGCCCAACGTCAACGCGGCGAAGAGGGTGATCGCCACCGGCATTCCGATCGCTTCGGAGAGCGCGCCCAAGGCCAGATTGCCAAAAGGCGTAAAGCCGAAAAAGGTAAGCGTGTAGAGACTCATCACGCGGCCCCGCATCTCGTTGGCGACGCGCGTCTGCAGGAGCGTGTTGATCAGTGTAAATTGGAGCATGAAGCCGACGCCCAGCAACACAGCCAGCGCCAGTGCAACCGGAAAGTTGCGGTTGAAGGCAAAGAGCGCCAGCACAATGGGAAAACTCATCGCAGCGACGAAAAGCCATTGTCCGCGCTGGCCGCGATCGCCAAAGGTGGCCACCAGAAAGGCGCCCGTCACTGCACCGATGCCGGACGCCGCAGTCAACATGCCAAAGCCGGCCGCGCCGCCGTTGAGGATGCGATCAACGAATGAGGGCAGCACCGTGCTGTAGGCGATGCCGAAGGTGCTGAAAGAGAGCGAAAGCCAAAGCAGCGCCCTCAATTCTGGCTCTCCGCCCACATAGTGCAGCCCACTCTTGAGTTGTTGCCACGGCGAGCGACGATTGCCTGCGGCGTGCGTGCTAGAGAGTTGCATCATCAGCAGGCTGACGATGACCGCCAGGAAGGAGAGTCCGTTGAAGGTGAAGCACCAGGCCGCCCCGACAGTCGCCAATAGAATGCCGCCAAAGGCCGGCCCCACGACGCGCGCGGCGTTGAAGGTCATTGAGTTGAGCGCGATTGCATTGGGCAAATCCTGACTGCCCACCATCTCTACGACGAAGGCCTGACGCGCTGGCCCGTCGAAGGCATTGACCACACCCAACAGCGCCGATAGCACGATGATATGCCATACCTCCACTGCCCCCGTGAAAGTCAGCATCGCCAGGACAAACGCCAGCAACATAGCACTCGTTTGGGTGGCGACAATCAGGTCGCGCTTGCGCACCTGATCCACGACCACGCCCGCCCATGGCGTCACGATCAGCGCCGGAATCGCCGAGGCAAAACCGACAAGACCGAGCATAGCTTCCGACCCACTGAGTTGATAGACCAGCCAGCCTTGCGCCACGATCTGCATCCACGTGCCTGCCAGCGACACGAGTTGCCCGAAGAGGTAGAGCTGAAAGTTGCGATGTTGGAGCGCGCGAAAGGTCTCGATGCGCCGCGCTTGCCGCGCGCGCAGCGGCGCCACTTCAGGCGGCAGTTGCGGGTTGAGCGGCGGCTCCAGCAACTCCATCTTCGCGCCAGCGGCGCCCGTAGTTGATAGCGCCTGGCCGCCGCCGTCGATGGGCATCTTTGTTTCGGTTGCAGGCTCTTGCCAACTTTTCATGCGTGGGTTGCCTCCACAATTGGCGTAGCGTCCGTGTTTGTCAAAAACTGGGGGCGCAAGATTTCCATGGCGCGCAGCACCGTCTGTTTGTCGGCTTCAGGCAATGGTTCAAGTTGTTGAGAGAGCCATGCCAACGTGCCCTCCAGCGCGTGGGCGTAGACGCTTGCACCGGTTCCTGTCAGGTTGAGCGTCACCCGCCGCCGATCCAGCAGACTGGTCTGGCGCAGCACCAACCCGGCCTCCACCAGGCCATTGATCAGCACGGACATGCTGGGCAGCGTCAATCCGATAAATTCCGCCGCATCCGAAAGCGAACAGCCTGGATGCCGCCCGATAAACGCTAGCGTACGGAATTGCGGCACCGAGAGTTCGTGCAGTCGTGCGGCGCGCATCCTCACGCGGATTGCCTGAACAATTGCCGGCGTGATCTCCAGCAGCGCACGCGCGCAAGTTTGAGTTGAAGCGTCCAATGTTTAGCCCTTCGAATAGTTAGAAACTGCAACTATTATAAGATTCCAGGTGAGACCCGTCAAATCAGGGCGATAGCTGCGGCTGTGTCGCGTTGCGTGTGGTGTATTGCCTGTTGCGTGTGGCAGGCTCGACATGATGGAGCAAGCGATTGATCAAGGGGAACAAGTGACGCGGCGCCATGCTAGACGCGCAGCGGAGATGCTCAAAAAGCAGGAGGAGTGTTCGTACGTCGGCCAATCAGGTGAGCTGGAACCCAGGCGCGTTCAGCCAACTCTATCGTCGCGTGGGCTGAACGCAGACGGCTGGGTTCCGGGTGCAACCTTGCTAGAAAATTCCTAGCTCTTCTTTGGCCTCTTCGGACATCATGTCCGGGTTCCAGAACGGGGACCACGTCAGATGGATGTTCACTTCCTCGACATCTGGGAAGGCGGCATGGGTTTCGCGCTGGACGTTGGTGATGATCTCTGGGCCAGCGGGGCAACCGGGGCTGGTCAGCGTCATCGTAATTTCGACGGTCTTTTCTGGCGTGACCTCGATATCATAGATCAGGCCGAGATCAACGACATTCATCATCAATTCGGGATCGCGCACGCGCTGGCGAATCAGTTCGCGCACTTCCAGGCTGGTAGGCAATGCCATGTATCTGCTCCTTTTGTTGCTTTTGCAAACGGATCGCGCCCGCGATTACTGCGGTGATTCGATCCAGATATCGCCGTCGCGCACCTGCACGGCGTAAACGTTGGTTGGCTCGAAGGCCGGGAAACTTAACGCTGCGCCCGTGCGGATGTCAAAGCGGGCGCCATGACGCGGACACTGCACCTGGCAGCCGTTGACAATGTCGCCTTCGACAAGCGGGCCGCCGTCGTGCGTGCACACATCTTCGATGGCGTAAATGGCGCCGTCGAGATTGAAGAGCGCCACGCGCACGCGGTTGACTTCCACCAGTTTGCTGCTGCCTGGCGGGACTTCCGTCAGCGCAGCGACTTTCACATAGTTGTTCATAGACAGATTGTTGAATAGATCATGGATCGTTGGATGAGTTGATTCATCATGCACATGCGCGCCATTCGGTGGTGCAAAAAACATATTGCCCCTTAGTGTCACTCAGGCCATTCCTCCAGACCATAGGCGCCGGCCTTGAGCACCTTGAGCGGCAACAGCGCGCACTTGAGGCGCACCGGGCCGATCTCGATCCCCAGCATTTCCAGGATGTACTCCTTGTCGATGGCTTTGATTTCATCGAGCGACTTGCCGATGATTTCTTCCATCAACATGCTGGCCGTGGCCTGGCTGATGGCGCAGCCGTGGCCGTCGAATGCAGCATCCACCACCACACCATCTTGCACCTTTAGCTCGACAGTGATCTCGTCACCGCAGAAAGGGTTATGGTCATGATAGTGAATATCTGGGGCGTCGAGATGCCCCTTGTGCCGCGGATGTTTGTAGTAGTCGAGAATTGCTTCCCGATAGAGATCGTCACTGCCCATGAGCGCGTTTTCCTCGTCGAATTTTGATCAGAGTTTGTGTTCAAACAATTGTCAGAAACGCAGTGAAGCTCATCGGCGGTGGCAATCAATTGTCGCACTCATACGGTGAAAATCTCCTGCGCCTTGTGCAACGCCTCCACCAGCACATCGACCTCTGCGGGCGTGTTGTAGAGATAGAAGCTGGCGCGCGCACTGGCATGGATGCCGAGCCGGTCGTGCAATGGCTGTGCGCAATGATGCCCAGCGCGCACTGCTACGCCTGAGCGGTCGAGGATCGCTGCGATGTCGTGCGGGTGGACGCCTTCCAGCGTGAAGGCGATCAAGCCGCCGCGTGTCTCCGGCCCCGGTCCCAGGATATGCAGTCCCTCCACTTCTGCCATGCGGGCGTAGGCGTAGTGGGTGATCTCCCGTTCGTGTGCGTGCACCCACGTCATCCCCACCTGCTGGAGATAATCGACTGCAGCGCCCAGCCCGATCGCTTCGGCGATGGAGGGCGTGCCCGCCTCGAACTTGAAGGGCACGCTGTTCCATTTGCTGCCACTGAGCTTGACCTCGCGGATCATGTCACCGCCGCCCATGAAAGGGGGCATCGCTTCCAATAGCTCGCGTTTGCCGTAGAGGATACCTATCCCGGTTGGCCCGCACATTTTGTGGCTGCTGAATGCAAAGAAATCGGCGTCGAGCGTTTGGACATCGACCGGCATATGTGGGACGCTCTGCGCGCCGTCAATCAGCACTTTGGCGCCTACTGCGTGCGCCGCCGCCACTAACTCGCGCACCGGGTTGATCGTGCCGAGGACATTGCTGGCGTGCACAAAGCAGAAGAGCTTTGTGCGTTCACTCAACACCTGAGGCAACGCTTCAAGATCGAGCAGTCCCTGATCGGTGATCGGGACATAACGCAGTGTGAAACCGAGTTGTTCCTGCATGATCTGCCAGGGCACGATATTGGCGTGATGCTCCATCTCGGTGATGAGCACTTCGTCGCCCGGCTTCAAGTTGGCGCGCCCCCAGGTGTACGCCACCAGGTTGATGCTCTCCGTGGCGCCGCGCGTAAAGATGATCTGGCGGGCGCTGGGTGCATTGATAAACCTTGCCACCTTTTCACGTGCGGCTTCGAAAGCCGCCGTCGCCTCTTCGCTCAAGGTGTGTACGCCGCGATGGACATTGGCGTTGTAGCGCCGGTAATAGTCGTCCATAGCGCGGAGTACGCTTTCCGGCTTCTGGCTGCTGGCGGCGTTGTCGAAGTAGATCAACGGCCGGCCATTAGGCAACACGCGTTGCAAGATCGGGAAGTCGCTGCGTAGGTCGGTTGTGTGGTCGGCAATGATCATGGAATTCACCAATTCTGAAAGAGAGGTTGAAGATGAGGAGATTGAGCGATTCGCTGAATGGTGAGATTGGGGGTTGGGTACGACTTACGAATCTCCTCATCTCTCAATCTCTCTGCTATCTCTCAATTGGCAATCTTACGCCGTTTCCCCATTCTGTCCAAGAACCGTCGTAGTTGCGCACGCTCTCGTAGCCCAGCAGCCGCGTCAGCACGAACCAGGTGTGGCTGCTGCGTTCGCCGATGCGACAGTAGGCGATCACATCGTCGGTGGGCTTGAGCCCCTGCTCTTCCTCGTAGATGGCGCGCAGCTCCGCAGCCGATTTGAAGGTGCCATCGGGGTTGGCTGCACGCGCCCATGGCACATTTTTGGCGCCGGGGATATGCCCGCCGCGCAGGGCGCCTTCCTGTGGATAGTCGGCCATATGCAGCAGCTCGCCCTTGTACTCGCCGGGGCTGCGCACATCGACCAGCGGCAGACCCGCTTTGACGTGCGCCAGCACATCGTCGCGGAAGGCGCGAATGAGCGCGTCGTTGCGTTCCTGGGCGATGTAGGTTGTGGGCGGGTAGGTGGGAACTTCACGCGTCAGCGGACGTCCTTCCGCCACCCACTTCATGCGCCCGCCATCCATGACCTTGGCGTTGGTGTGACCAAACAACTGAAAGACCCAATAGGCATAAGTAGCCCACCAGTTGTTTTTGTCGCCATAGAAGATCACCGTTGTATCGTTGCTGATGCCGAGTCGCGCCATCAACGCAGCAAATTGCGTCTTGTTGATGTAATCGCGCTCGATCGGGTCATTCAGGTCGGCGTGCCAGTCAACCTTGACCGCGCCGGGGATGTGACCCATGTCGTAGAGCAGGATGTCTTCATTGCTTTCGACCAGCCGGATCGACGGATCGTCAAGGTGCATTGCCACCCATTCGGTGCTGACCAACGCATCGGGGCGGGCATAGCCTTTATCTGGGACGGTCATAACTCCTCCTCGTTTCTGATCAAAATTTGTTTGATCAAAATAGGAGACTGGAGGCGGCGGGGGACGCCCAGCCAATCTCACAATCTCCTTATCGCTTGTCTCAATTGCGCAGAGATTGGTTCAGCCGCCAATCTTGCGTTCGATGACTCGTTCCAGCTTGTGGACAACGCTCTCCACCGGCACGCGGTCGAGCACGGCCTGGAAGAAGCCCTGCACAATCATGCGTTCCGCCTGCGGGCGGGTCAACCCACGCGCCATCAAGTAGAAGACATATTCTTCCTCCACCTGCGCAGCGGTGGCGCCGTGAGTGCAGCGCACATCGTCAGCCTCGATCTCCAGCCCTGGGATACTGTCCGCACGCGCCGCCGGGTCGAGGATCAGATTGCCGTTGCGCTGGTAAGCGTCAGTCTTCTGTGCGCCAGGGTGCACCTGGATGATCCCCATGTAGACGCTGCGGCTCTTGTCCTTGAGCGCGCCGTTGAAGAGCAGGTCGCTGAAGCAGTGCGGCGCTCGATGAATCTGCAACGTCTGGTGATCGATATGCTGATTGCCGGTCGGGAAGTAGATGCCGAGCAATTCGGCGTGGCCGCCCGTTCCCATCAGGTCGACATCCAGGAAGGCTTTGGTTAGCCGGCTGCCCCAGCTCACTTGAATCCAGCGCAGGTCGGCGTCGCGGCTCAGCACGGCGCGTCCGGTCAGGAAGTTCCACGCGCTGTGGTCGAAGTCCTGCAAGTTCATGTAGCGCACGACCGAGCCGGCGCCGATGAGCAACTCGACAACGCTGGCTTGCAGACCGTCCCTGGCGCCCAGGAGATCGTCGACAACGGTCACTTCGGCGCCCTGTTCAGTGACGACCAGGGTATGGTGGTAGCCACCTACACCATTGGCGGCCTGATTCAGGATCACTTGTAGAGGCAGCGTGACGCGCGCGTTGGCAGGCACATAGACAAAGGCGCCCGTATCCCACAACGCCGCGTGCAAGGCGGTGAACTTGTTCAGGTCGGGCTTGACGGCCTCGGTCATAAAGTATTTGCGCACCAGCTCAGGATGCTGTTGTACTGCGCTTTGTAGATCGGCGAAGATGACGCCGTGATCATCCAGGTTGGCATGAAAAACGCTATTGCGCAGCCCGCTGTCTTCGAAGACCATGCTGGCGGCGCTATCCATTTCGTCCAGCTCTTCCTGCAGGAATCTGGGCAACGCCCCTTTTTCTACGGCGCCGGCAGCGGTTGCCACCGGCTTGAAGTTCTTCAGGTCGAAGCCGGTCAACCGCGTGCGACGCCAGGCTTCGTCGGTTGGTTCGGGCCACGGCATCGCCTCGAATTGGCGCCACGCCGCAAGACGAAACTCTAGCATCCACGCCGGTTCGTTGCGCGCCATTGAATGCGCGCGCACTGTGTCTGCGCTAAAACCCTGAACCGCGTGCATGATGGCTTCCGGTTCTTTGATTAGTACGCTCACGTTATCTTCTCCCGCAATACAAATTATGAATTGTGAAGCATGAATTGTGAGTGCGTCGCATTCTGTGTAATTCTTACACTCCCAATTGACGATTCACAATTCACAATTCGGCTGTTTTAACCGATCGTGCCTTCCATCTGCAACTGGATCAGGCGATTCATCTCAACTGCGTACTCCATCGGCAGTTCCTTGACCAGTGGCTCGATAAAGCCGCCCACGATCATCGCTGCCGCCTCATCCTCGCCGATGCCGCGACTCATCAGGTAGAAGAGCTGCTCCTCGCCGATCTTGCTGACCGACGCCTCGTGGCCCACGCTCACCTGCTCCTCCTCGATCTCGATGTACGGATAGGTGTCGGAGCGGCTGGCTTCGTCGAGCAGGAGCGCGTCGCAAACGACGTTGCTCTTGCTGTGATGCGCGCCCTTGCCGACTTTGAGCAGGCCGCGATAGCTGGCGCGTCCACCGTCCTTGCTGATCGACTTGGAGACGATCTTAGAGCTGGTGTAGGGTGCACCGTGCACAACCTTGCCGCCCGCGTCCTGATGCTGACCGTGACCGGCGAAGGCGATCGACAGAATCTCGCCGTGCGCCTTCGGCCCCATCATGTAGACAGCCGGATATTTCATCGTGACCTTGGAGCCGAGGTTGCCGTCGATCCATTCCATCGTGGCGCCTTCGTAGGCGACGGCGCGCTTGGTGACCAGGTTGTAGACGTCGGTGCTCCAGTTCTGGATCGTGGTGTAGCGACAGCGCGCCCCCTTCTTGACGATGATCTCGACGACGGCGCTGTGCAGGCTGTTGCTTGAATAGATCGGCGCGGTGCAGCCTTCGACGTAGTGCACGCTGGCGCCCTCTTCGACGATGATCAGCGTGCGCTCGAACTGCCCCATGTTCTCGGCGTTGATGCGGAAATACGCCTGCAGCGGGATGTCGACGTGCACGCCCTTCGGCACGTAGACAAAGCTGCCGCCGCTCCACACTGCGCTGTTGAGCGCCGCAAATTTGTTGTCCGCTGCCGGGATGATCGTGGCGAAATACTCGCGCACCAGGTCTTCGTGTTCGCGCAGACCGCTGTCCATGTCGAGGAAGACGACGCCCTGCTTCTCCCATTCCTCGCGCAGGCTGTGATAGATCACCTCGGAATCGTACTGCGCGCCGACGCCGGCCAGGAACTTGCGCTCGGCTTCCGGGATGCCCAAGCGGTCGAAGGTGCGCTTGATGTTTTCAGGCACGTTGTCCCAGCTCTTCTCGGCGCCGTCGCTTGGCTTGAGATAGTAGTAAATCTCGTCAAAGTCGATGCCGCTCAGGTCTGCACCCCATGAAGGCATCGGTTTGGACAGGAAGATGTCGAGCGCCCGATGGCGGAACTCGCGCATCCACTGCGGCTCTTTCTTGTGGTCGGAAATCTGGTCGATGACGGCATGATTCAGACCGCGCTCGGTTTTGAAAACCGGCTTCTCTTCGTCGTGAAAGCCGTATTCGTATTCTTCTTTGACGCCCTGCAGGGCTTGAAGGTCAGCATGCGTTGCCATTGGTGTCTCCTGTTAGTTGAACATTGCTTCAAGCAGGCACAGCTTCGGCGCCGAACTCGCGCTCGACCCAGCCATAGCCCTTTTCCTCAAGTACGTGCGCGAGCTCGGGGCCGCCGGTCATGACGACGCGACCATCGTAGAAAATGCTGACATAGTGCGGCTTGACGTAGTTGAGCAGCCGCTGGTAGTGCGTGATCAGCAAGAAGCCGCGATCGGGCGTCGCCAACTTGTTGATGCCATCCGAGACCACGCGCAATGCATCGATGTCAAGCCCAGAGTCGGACTCGTCCATGATCGCAAACTTTGGCTCCAGCATCGCCATTTGCAGCACTTCTGTGCGCTTCTTCTCGCCGCCAGAAAAGCCGTCGTTGAGGTAGCGACGCGCAAAGCTCGGATCGACGTTGTATTCCTTCATCTTCTCATTGAGTTCTTTGCGGAACTCGCGCATCGGCATTAGGTTGCTGCCGATTACGCCGCTGCGTCCTTCCGTCTCCGCCTGCTGGGCGGTGTAGCCGCGTACATTGCTGACCGCTGTGCGCAGGAAGTTGGCGACGCTGACGCCTGGCACGGCCACCGGGTACTGGAACGCCAGGAAGATGCCGGCCTTCGTGCGCTCATCCGGCTCCAACTCCAGGATGCTCTCGCCATCGATCAGAATGTCGCCTTCGGTGACGGTGTAGTGGGGATGACCGGCAATGACATAAGCCAGGGTGGACTTGCCCGACCCGTTCGGTCCCATCAACGCGTGAATTTCACCACTGCGCAGCGTCAGATTGACGCCCTTCAAAATCTCCCGATCCTCGACGGAGGCGTGCAGGTTGCGAATCTCCAAAACACTCATTGCTCTAACTCCTCTGTTGCGATAGCCTTAGTGCTCGCCAAAATTGAATCGATATCTATGACATACTACGATACGAATGGCGGCAGCGATGTGCTGCGTTGAATCATCCAATCTCTTGCCGATCTTGGACAAATCCTCGAAATCTATGCCGCCGCCCCATGCCCATTGGCCGTATACTCGCCACCGGCGCCACGCTGGACAATAAAGGTGCAGCCCGCATGCCCTTCCAGCATACATTGACTCAGGTGTACATTGGAGCCAAGCACCTTCTCCATCATGCTGCGATCCATCTCGCAGATTTCGCGGTGCTCCTGCGCCAGTTCGTGAAATGGGCAGTTGTAGGTGCGCAGCGCGATCACATCACTGTCGGCGAAGACCGCATCGGCCAGGATGCCATTGCCGTTGAGCGCACGCGCCAGCTCATCGACACGGTCACGTAGCAGCGAACCACGCACTGCAGAGACATATTTCCCGGCTAACCGTGTGCCGACACGGTCGAGCAACTCAGTTGTGCGCGCCGGCCCTTCCAGATGAAAAACCTCTTCTAGCAGCGTCAACGCCAGATCGTCGCAGTGGCAGGCAAAGAGTTCCTGCACCTTTGCTGTCGTGAAATAGGCGTGATGTGGGCGCCCCACCCCAGCATGCACGATGCGTCGCTCGATGTAACCTTCCGCCTGCAGCGTCGTCAGATGTTGGCGAACTGCAGTCGTCGTTACACCCAACAAGTCTTCCAACTCTTTGATTGTGGCGGAACCGCGACGCTGTAGATATTCGATGATCTGCCACAGCGGTGATTCACGTTTGCCGATAGTGCTCAGTGTCATGCCTTTATTGGTTCCTGTCGCCACTGTCTACGACAGCGACTGTGTCATTGATAGTTGAACAATAGCATGACAAAACATTTTTGTCAAATGAAATTGTTTTTATTATACAAATAAAGCGGGCAGGCCATGCCTGCCCGCCATTTTGATTTGGTTACACCCTTCTCAGTTGCCAGCGCCTGAAGGCGAAGGCGAAGCCGCCACCATCGCAGGTCGCGACTTGCGATCCGAGGGTAGGGCGAATCCCACCAACCCGGCGAAGAAGGGGAAAAAAGCCACGACCGAAAGCACTGTCAACAACCCGAATTGCTCCGCCGCAATCGATTGGAGCCACGCCATGAACGAACCACTGGCAAAGATGAAGCCGAGCACCAGCCCGCCCGCCAGCCCACGACGGTTTGGCGCCAGCTCCTGGCTCATCACCATCAACAGGCTATGCGGCATGCTGAGGAGTACGCCCGCCAGAATGGCGGTGGCGATGTAGGCGAAGCCACCGACATACAGCATGGCATAGGCAAAGGGCACGCTGAGGATCGAGGCGGCAATCATGATCGTGCGACGGTTGAAACGGTCGCCGAGGTAGCCGCCGATCAGTGTGCCCATGGCGCCGGCGAAGTTGAACAGCCCCAGCATCAGCCCGAATTGCGCCGCGCTGTAGCCGACGGACTCGTAGAATTTGGGTAGTAGCGTGGCATACCCCTGTGCGGTGCCCGATCGTAACAAGATGAACAAGACAAACGCCGTGATCAGGATGGCGGCGCCACTGTGCGAGCGACTGGCGCCCTGGCTCTGACTTGCGCTCCTGGCGTGCTGGGGCGCGGCTGGCAGGGCGTCGTTCATGTGCAGGATCATCATCGTTACGGCGGGTGCGGCAAGCAATGCCATCAATGGCATCCCCGCCAGCCCGATGCTTCCGATCACCACGCCGGCCAGAATCGGCCCCAACGCCAGCCCTACCTGCCCGCCGAGGAAGAAGTACGAGGTCGCCGTCGCCGCCTTGTTGCCACCCGCTGCCGAGGCATTCACCATGCCTGCGGCATGGAAAGCGCCACTGCCTAGCCCGCCGATCATCAAGAGTGTGATGAAAAGTGGGTAATTGGGCATAAACGAGGCGAGCGCGTAGAAGATCGCCGTCCATGCCACACCGACCGCACCGATCCAGCGTCCGTTGAGCTTGTCCGTCAACCCACCAAAGAGCGGCTGGCTCATGGCGGCGAACATCTGGTACATCATGGCGCCGAAGCCGATCTGAGCAATGGTCAGGTTGAAGCGCGTGGCAGCCAATGTCAGAATGATGGCGACCGAGGAATTGAGAATATCGATTGAAAAATGGCCGTAGGATGCTGCAGTCAGGCGTCGCTTGTTCATCGCGTTATGCTCCGTAAAAAGTCCGAAAACATTTCTTCAGCATAACACATCCTTCCGCAAAATGCAGATTATCATTCTGCTGAGTCTGTTGCACGTTTGTGGCAACGCTACCTTGTAGGTCATCGCCGCCAGCGCGACATGCCGCTTCGTCGCGCCAGAGACGCTGACGGCGGACAGCGCAAACGCAGCCTTCTTGCTTGACGCAACCGCGCCAAAATGCCACAATCGTGCCCAGGCGCCGACCACTTGTTATGTGTATGACCAGTTTTGCGCATGACCAGTGCCCGGACGAAGCGATGCGAGGGAGGATGCAGCATGGATCAAGCGACGCTACGACAGGCGATTGTGCACAGGGCGACCGAGCTAGGTTTCGACCTGTGTGGCTTCGCCCCTGTCAGCGAAGCCCCGCACGCCGACTTTTTCGACGCCTGGATCGACGCCGGGCGCGCGGGGGAGATGCTTTATCTGACGCGCAACCGTGACAAGCGTCGCCACCCGGCGCGGCTGACCGAAGCCTCCGTTCCCCCGTTTCGGACGTTGATCGTTCTTGGCGTTGATTATCATCAGTTTGATCTGCCTGCGGCGCTTCGCAACGATCCCAGTCGCGGCGTCATCGCCGCCTATGCCTGGGGTGATGATTATCACGAGATCATCCGCCCACTGCTCTACGAACTGGACGCCTTCATTCGCACCCAAACCGGGCGCACCAGCCTGGGTAAGTGTCTGGTTGACACCGGACCGGTGCTCGAACGCGATTGGGCCGCCGTCGCCGGTTTGGGCTTCACTGGCAAGAATTGCTGCACGATCCGGGCGGGACGCGGCAGTTGGCTTTTGCTCGCTGTCATCCTGGTGCCGGAAGCGCTCGTAGAGGGGGGGATGGCAAGAGAGGAAGGCAGGGAGCGAGCACTCCGGTCCCCAATCTCCAGTCTCGCAAATGCTCATTCTCTCAATCTCTCGATCTCCCAGCCACCGAATCGCCCTTCCCCGACCTGCGGCCGTTGCACGCGCTGCCTGGACGCCTGTCCGACGGATGCGTTTGTCGACGCCTATCACCTTGATCCGTTGCGCTGCATTGCCTACTGGACCATTGAGGCGCGCGGCGTCATTCCGCGTGCACTGCGCCCGCACTTTGGCAACCGCATCTTCGGTTGTGACATCTGCCAGGAAGTCTGCCCGTATAACCGGCGGCTCCTAGAACGTACGCCAAAGCTGTTCGGTCTGCACGCGCAGCAGCGCCGCCTGGCGCCGCCGCTGCTGGAAGGCTTTGACCCTGCCCGTCCTTACTGGCTCGATCAGAGAGCGTTCAGTGAGCACTTTGCCCGCTCTCCGGTCAAACGCGCCAAACGCAGTGGAATGCTGCGCAACGTCTGTGTGGCGCTGGGCAACTGGGGGGATGCGGCGGCTTTGCCAGCGCTGGCGTCGGCGCTGGCAGATGCTGATCCGCTGGTGCGCATCCATGCCGCCTGGGCGGTGGGGCGCGTTCTGGTCAAGACGCGTCATGCGCAGGCGGCTGCGTTGCTGACCGCGCACCTCGCTCACGAGCAGGACGCGCGTGTGCGTGAGGAGTTGCGCCTTGCACTATAAAGCGAACGAAGGTGCATGCCCGGTCGCGCGCACCGAGCCATAGAGAGCAATAGCAGCGTTTCGCGCTCTCTCCCACCCAGAACGCCCCTCATCTGGCAGATAGCAATAAAGGGGCAAGAGACATGACATCTCTCGCCCCTTTGTCAGTGCGTTATCGTTGGCAGCCTTGGGGGCTTAGCGCGCTGGCGGCATGCTCGACGGTGGCGTGGCGCCTGTGGCAGGAGTTGCCGGCGCGTCCTCGTCAGCCTTGGGCTGATTGACAAAGACTTCCTGAATGCTGCCCAGCGCGCCCAGGATGGCTGTCGCCTCGTATGGGACGAAGAGTTTCGACGCCCGGCCATTCGCTACAGCCTTCAGCGCATCCAGATACTGAATCGCAATGACGCGCTGATCCGGGTCGGCGTTGCGAATCGAGCCAAAGACCGTGGTGATCGCGTTCGCCTGACCACTTGCCTCTGCCTCCAGCTTGTAGCGCTGTGCATCGGCGATGCGGCGCACGGCTTCGGCTTCACCTTCGGCTTCCAAAATGCGGGCAGCGCGTGTGCCCTCAGCGTCGAGAATCTGGGCGCGCTTGTCGCGTTCTGCCTTCATCTGCCGATGCATGGCTGCTGTGACATCGGCGGGCGGATCGATGCGCTTGATCTCCACGCGCACGACACGGACGCCCCATTTATCGGTGGCGTCATCGAGCACCGACCGTAGTTTGGCGTTGATCATCTCGCGCGAAGTGAGCGCCTCGTCCAACTCGGTTTCACCCACGACGTTGCGCAGATTGGTTTGCGCCAGCTTGGTCGCTGCGTTGTAGAAGTCAGCCACGTTGTACGTCAGCTTTACCGGGTCGGTCGCTTCGTAGTAGACGATAGCATCCACCGTCACGACGACGTTGTCTTTGGTGATGACCTCTTGCGGCTGCACATCGACGACTTGCTCGCGCATATCCACCTTGCGCATCGTATCGATGAAGGGGATGATGAATTGCAGCCCAGGTTGTGCGGTGCGCAGGTAGCGCCCCAACCGCTCGATTACGCCCTTTTCATAGGGTGAAACGATGCGGATGCCCATCGCCGCCAGCAAGAACACCAGGATCAACAACAATCCCAGTACAATTACCGCCAAAACGAATTCCATGATTGCCTCCTTGGCTTGTGCTCCTGTGCGATTGCTACGCTTCGGCGAGGGCGTCAACCTGGCTGGGGCGCACCACCAGCCGCGTGCCCTCGATGCGGATCACCTCAACAATTGTATCTTTGGCGATCACGCGACCATCTTCGGATGTTGCCCGCCACTCTTCAGCATCGACGCGCACCAGACCAGCGCCCAATGATGGGTTGATCTCGGTCAGGACGATGGCGCGCTTTTCCAGCACGCGGTCACTGCCAACAAAATTCTTGTGTTGCTCGTTCAGCCTACGTGTGAGCGGTCGCGTCAGCAGCACGGCAACCCCGGACACGCCGATGAAGGCGGCCACCTGAATAAACGGGTCCACGCCTAGATACGCCAGCAGCGCTGCCGCCGCCGCGCCGATCCCAAAGCAGAACAAAAAGAATCCTGTTGTGAACAACTCAGCGATCAGAAAAATGATTCCCATCGCTGCCCATCCCCACATCCAGATTGTGTTCATTTGTTCACTCTCCGTACTATAAGAGCCTGCGTTCTCAGGCTTGGCGCTCTTGCGCGTTTGTGGTGCGCAATCCAGCTTCCGAAGCAGATCGACAACCTGGAGGTCTGCCTGCCGTCTGTAGTGTGACAGAACCACACCAGCATGACAGTCATGGTAACCACTTTCATTGTAGCCAGCGCGGCCCACACTGACTGACTGGTTGCTGACATCAACTCGACAGTCGAGCAACGGGCGAGGATTTCGAGGCGATGCGCCTGCTGTCACCCGACCGTGCGGAATTCGGCGCTGGTCAGCTTGTTGGTGCGGGGGTGAAGCGTTACTTCCACCTCCAGGGGACCGTTCGCACTGTGCAAGCGCGCCAACGTCTGTTGGGCGCCGTCGCCGCCGACAATCGTGTCCAGCGTGCATGCCCCGTACATCAGGTTCACGAGGCGCAACTGTCGGAGTTGCGCAGCGCGATCGCTGGCGGCGGCAAATAGACGCGCCACCGCGCGCTGTGTCGGGTTGGCTGTCGCCGCCAGCAGCGCGTCGAGCGCTGCCTGCATTGCCGCACTGGGCGGGAAAACGGACGTAATGCTCAGGTGTTGCACGCGTGGCGGCGCGGTGGGCGCCAGTGTCAGCCAGATGCGGCACCAACCGCGTTCCCCCTGCATCGTCCACGCACCGCGTAGGGGATTGCTGGTTTCGATAGCACTGGCGGTGTGCAGGGCACCGTGCCGGGTGCGCAGGTCGGCCAATCGCGCCTGCCAGCGCGGGCGCGGTTCATCCAGAAAAAAGTTGGCGGCAAACAGCTCATCGGCCAGGGCGTCATCCCACGCTGCGAGCAGGCGAGTGAGCCGCGCCTGCGCCGATGCCAGAGCGGGTGCTGGTTGCACTGGGCGCGGGGCGATGTCGATGGTGGCGACCAGGCTGCGCAGCATCTGCGTAGCAAAGGGTGCGGCTGGCGCGTACGTGAGGTTGGCGAGCGCCACCACACCCAGGTCGTGGTCGGGCAGCCACAGCATATGTGAGCCAAAGCCGGGCAACCCGCCTGCATGTCCGACGATGCGTCCCAAATCGGTGCTGAGCCAGGAAAAGAGTCCGTAGCCGTAGCCGCCTGCCTCATACCGCACCGGTGCACCGATGCGCTGGCCGTTCATAATCGGCAGACGGAGGTTGGCGCAGCGTTGCATCTCGCGCCGCGAACTGCGCCGTAGCACCGTTCCTTCCTCGCCATCACGAGCGGGCCAGGCGTCCAGGAAAAAGGCCACCCAGCGCGCCAGGTCTTCCACCGAGGCGTAGAGACCGCCAAAGGCGGCCGCATCGCCTGCGGAGCGTGCAAAGGCCAGTGCATCCTCGACATGGTGGCCATCGACCAGCCGGTAGCCGTGCGCCAGCTGCTGCACGGGCGCGTCTTCGGGGTTCCAACCACTTGCCGTCATCCCTAGCGGCGCCAGGATGCGCGTGTTGACATAGTGCTGAAATGGCGTTCCTGCTACGCGCGCCACCACGCGCCCCAGGATCATGTAGCCCAGGTTGGAATATTCGTACTGTGTGTCGGGCGCCGCTGCAAAGGTGACGCCCTCCGCCAGCAGTGCAGTAAAGGCGGCGTCGTCCAACGACAGTTGCCGGTCGCCCCAGGGGTTGTCTTCGGGCCAGCCGGGCGCCATGGTCAGCAGGTGGCGAAGGGTCAGTGTGGGTGAGTCGCGGGTGGGATAGGCCAGCGTCGCCATTTCGGGCAGGTAGCGGGCAACGGGATCGTCGAGTGACAGCAGGCCGGCGTCGCGTAGTTGCAGCACGGCGACGGCGGCGAAGCTCTTGGTCATTGAGGCAATGCGATAGCGCGTGGCTGCATCGGCGCACATGCCGCTGGCCAGCTCCGCCTGCCCGACGCCGCCGCTGATGACGAGCCGTCCCGCCGTGATGACGCCGTAGGTCAGGCTAGGCAGGCGGTGGCGTGCGGCAAAGTCAGCGGCTTGCACAGCGATGGCAGGCGCCGCCGCCTCAATCTGTTCAATCACTTCCGAGGTAACACTTGTGGGTGCGGAAACGCGCATGAAAGGACTCCTCGCTGTACGATTGTGGTTGGCCTGCATGAATTGGCCTGTATCAGTTGGCGTGTGTGACGCTGCCCTCTGCGCCGCAACGTGCATGGATCAACAATGCCGGGTATGAAGGGGCGATATTCAAGCTCCCTCTATACCCGGCATTGCCGCTATCATTGGCTCTAGCGACTATGTTGACTGCATCAGAGTGGTGTTGACTGCATCAGAGTGGCGTCAACCCCGGCCTCTCCTTTTTGCTCGGCCTTATGCATCTTTACTCGTGGATGCCGCCCTCGGTCAATCCGCGCGGATCGAGGATGCGATCCAATTCTTCGCTGGAGAGGTCCGTCTCCTCCAGCGCCACTTCCTTGAGTGAGCGTCCTTCGGCGTAAGCGCGTTTGGCGATCTTGGCGCCCTTTTCGTAGCCGATGACTGGGTTGAGCGCCGTCACCAGAATCGGGTTGCGCCCAACCAGGCTGGCGATGCGCGCCTCGTTGACAGTAAAGCCAGCGATTGCCCGATCAGCCAGGATGCGGCTGCCGTTGGCCAGCAGTGAAATGCTTTGCAGCAAGTTGTACGCAATCACCGGCAACATGACGTTCAGTTGGAAATTGCCCGATTGTCCGCCAATCGTCACCGTGACGTGGTTGCCCATGACCTGGGCGCAGACCATTGTCACCGCTTCGGGAATGACTGGGTTGACCTTGCCCGGCATGATGCTCGACCCTGGTTGCAACGCGGGCAGGGCAATCTCACCCAACCCGGCAATGGGGCCGCTATTCATCCAGCGCAGGTCGTTGGCAATCTTCATCAGGCTGACGGCAACGGTGTTGAGCTGACCGCTCAACTCAACGGCGGCGTCTTGTGTGCTAAGTGACTCGAAGTAGTTGGAACTGGTCACCAGCGGCAGCCCGGTCCACTCGGCGAGTTTGGCGGCGATGGCGCGCCCAAACTCGGGGTGTGCGTTGATGCCTGTGCCGACGGCGGTGCCGCCCTGCGCCAGCTCGGCCAGGCGCGGCAGCGACGCCTCGATGCGTGCAATGCCGTGCTTGATCTGGCTTGCCCATCCGCCCAGAATCTGGCCAATACGCACGGGCATGGCGTCCATCAAGTGCGTGCGCCCGGTGGTCACGATGTGGTCGGTGGCAGCGGCTTTGGCGACGAGTGTATCATGCAGATGCGCCAGGGCGGGCAGCAGGTCGTCGTGTACGGCCAGGTAGGCGCTCAGGTGAATCGCCGTCGGGATTACGTCATTGCTGCTCTGGCTCATGTTGACGTGGTCGTTCTGATGCACCTTGCGGCCGAGCTTTGCAGTCGCCAGCGTCGCCAGCACTTCGTTGGCGTTCATGTTCGTGCTGGTGCCTGAACCGGTTTGGAAGATGTCGAGCACGAACTGGTCATCATACTCGCCATCCGCCACCTGTTTGGCGACCGCCTGAATCGCTGCGGACATGTCGGCGTCCATCAATCCCAGGTCGTGATTCACGGCCGCTGCCGCGCCTTTGATCAACCCCAAGGCGCGGATGAATGTGCGCGGGAAACGCAGGTCGCTCACCGGGAAGTTGTCGACGGCGCGCTGGGTTTGGGCGCCATAGAGGGCATTGACAGGCACCTTGACCTCGCCCATGCTGTCGCGTTCGATGCGATAGGTTTGTTCAGCCATCATTATCTCCTTTGATCAATGTGGAAACGTGTTGCGCGAAGCGTAAATTCATTGCGGTTGACTCGCCCGCTGTAGCGGCCGGCTGAATATATTGTGGCTTGATTGTAGCACCGCTGACAGGTCACGCGAAAAAGCCGGTGGTCACGGTAACTTACAGTTGATTTGACACACGGCTGACGCTTGTCTACAATCGCGGATGGTTGGAATCATTGCGCCAAACGAACAGGAACCCTGTATGGCTGAACGTATCCTGGTGGTTGAGGACGATCGTCGTATCCGTGACCTGCTGCGTCGTGGGTTGATCTTTGAGGGGTACACGGTCGATACTGCCGAGGACGGGGAAACAGCGCTGCGCGTGGCGCGTGAGTTGCCGCCCGACGCTGTCATCCTGGACATCATGCTGCCCAAGATGGACGGGCTGGAGGTCTGCCGGCGCTTGCGCAGCGCGTCGAACGTCCCCATCATGATGCTGACCGCGCGCGACTCGGTGCCTGATCGGGTCACCGGGCTGGATGCGGGCGCCGATGATTACATGGTCAAACCCTTCGCCTTCGACGAGCTGTTGGCGCGTCTGCGCGCCCTCTTCCGGCGTCATCGCATGGAGAGCGCGCCGGATGTCTACCGCTACGCTGATCTAGAGTTGAACCCGCGCACACGCCAGGTCTTTCGCGGCGGTGACCCGATCGAGTTGACGGCCAAAGAATTCGATTTGCTTGAGCTGTTTCTGCGTCATCCTGGCCAGGTGTTGACGCGTGAGATGATCTACGAGCATATTTGGGATTACGATTTTGGCGGCGAGAGCAACATCATCGAGGTGTATGTTCGCTATCTGCGCACGAAGCTGGAAGCCGGCGGCAAACCACGCCTGATCCAGACGGTGCGCGGGGTGGGTTATGCGCTGCGCGAGAATTGAGGCGCGGGTGGATGCCGCTCGCCCGTTATGGCGTCGAGCGTCTAACCTGATCGCCAACCACCTGTCATGACCATTCGTCTTCGCCTTACCCTTTGGTACACCGCACTCCTCGGCGTCACCCTGATTCTCTTCAGCGTCACGGTCTATTCGGCGTTGACTGCCAACCTGCGCTTCCAGCTGGAGCAGAGCGCCGCGTTGCAGGCGCGTAACATCGCTGCTGCTGTCATTCAGCAAATTCAAGGCGATGTGGTCGTCTTTCGCAACAGCGCGGACAATGTCTTCTTTCCTCAGGTCGAGTTGTTTGCATCGTCGGTCGGTGCACAGTTGTTGGATAGCGACGGCAAGGTGCTGAAACGCAGCGAAAATCTGGGTGATATCCCGATCCCGCATCATGCCGACACGATGCCGCACATTCTTGCCGGGCAGGAAGACCGCTTCTATTACGTCACCAATGAGGGCGCCGCCTTTCTGGTTTACACGGTGCCGCTGATCGTTGACGGTCAACTGATGGGCGCCGTGCAACTGATTCAGTCGGTCACCACTGCGCTGACCGCATTGACACAGGTGAACCGCTACCTGATTTTGGGCACAACGATCAGCATCGTATTGGCGGCGATTGTTGGCGCGTTCCTGGCGCGGCGCGCCCTGGCGCCCATCGACACGATCACCGAGACCGCCAACGCTATCACGCGCACGCGCGACCTGGGCAACCGTATCGACATTCGCGACAACGCCAGCGAGGTCGGACGCCTGGCCGCCACCTTCAACGAGATGTTGGATCGCATTCAGCGCCTCTTTCAGGCGCAGGAGCGACTCATTGGCGATGTCAGCCATGAGTTGCGCACACCGTTGACGACCATCCAGGGCAATATCGAGCTGTTGCAGCGCATGGCAGCCGCGCCGACAGGGGGCGGCGCGCTGCGATTGGAGACGGCAAGCGAGTTGTTCAAGGAGTCGCTGAGCGAGGTGCAGGCTGAATCCGAGCGCATGAACAAGATGATCAGCGACCTGCTGTTACTGGCGCAGGCTGACAGCGGCGCGCTGCAAATCCAGATGGCGCCTGTCGAGATGGACACATTGCTGCTGGATGTCTACCGTCAGACGCGACGCCTGGTGGAGCATTACAAAGGGCGCGCCGATGCGTTGGAGATTCGTCTGGGCAGCGAGGATCAGGCACAGGTGCGCGGGGACCGCGACCGCCTGCGTCAGGTGCTGGTTAATCTGGCCGAGAATGCCGTCAAGTACACGCACGCGGGCGGCGTCGTCACCTTCAGTCTGGAAAACCGTGACGGCTGGGTGCGCATCAGCGTGGCCGACACCGGCATCGGGATCAGCGCTGAACAACAGGCGCTGATCTTTGACCGCTTCTACCGCACGGACAAAGCGCGCAGTCGCGAGTTAGGCGGCAGCGGTCTGGGGCTGAGCATTGCGCAACGCATTGCGCAGGCGCACGGCGGCAAGATCACAGTCGAGAGCCAGCCCGGCGTCGGCAGCACCTTCACCCTCTGGCTGCCTGCCTATCATGAGGGCGATGTCGAGTCACCGCTCAATCTGAAGCATACGGTGATCGCTGGGGCGCAGTAGCAGCGCCGCGCAGCAAGGCAAGCCAGAAGAGTGAGGCGCCGATTGCTACGCCCAGGCTGCCCCATGCCGCCGCCCGCAACCAGGCTACCTGGGGCAGACCTGGCGGCAGCGCCAGCCCAAGCCCCAGCAAGGCGCCGATCATGACGAGCACGCCTGCCGTCCACAACCAGTTGATCCAGCGCATCTGGCGACTGCCTGGCAAGCAGCGTGCTTCCAGCGACCCCAACAGCGCTGTGCTCACCCACATCAACAACAGCACATGCAGGTAGAAGATGCGCATCTGCCCGCCAGCGTATTCCTGCCAGACGCCTGGCCACAATAGCAGCGCCGCCGCCGCTAGAACGATGCCCAACCCACCACCAGCTAACCAGAGCAGGTTGGGTAACATCGCCCGCTGCCGCCAGAGTTGCAGCCCATGCCAGCCCAGCAGAAACGCTGCGCCTGCGTTTGCCGGCGCCGCCACCCAGAAGAGCGTGGTCGGCAGCAGTGTGGGCGGCACGCCCAGCAAGAAAGTCGGCGCCAGGAGCAATGCCAGGCTGAAGGTCGGCAGCCAACCGCGCGTCGGTGCACCGATGTACGACCACATCACGCCGAGCAGCGCCAACCCGAACCAGCCAACGGCAAAGAGATCGAGAAACTGATGGAGAAACAACTGCTGCAGAAAAGGTTGCTCGACGCGAGTGATGACCAGCGCCACCAGACCTACTGCACCCAGCGCCGCTAGCAGCAACAGCGCCAGCGCCCAATCCCACAACTGCACGGCGAGTGGACGCACAGCCAGGCCACGCGTCGCCTGGACGTAGAGCGCCACAAAGATGAACCAGGTCAGTCCGTTGAAGGTCGCTGCCATTGATCCCAGCGGCAGCCGGACGCTCCCGATCGCGGTCAGGCCGTAGCCATTAGCCCAGAAAGCGGGGAAGCTCAGAAACGCCATGACGGCAGTCAACGCCATCTGCACACCGACCCCACGCGGCAGACTGCGCCCCGTGTGACGCGGCAGGTCAGCCCAGATCAACGCAAAGAGCGCCAGCGTCACCCATCCAAAGTACATCAAATGGCTGTGCGCGTGACGCATGGCGCCGAAATTTTGCGCCCAGGTCGGGAAGCCATCGACCATGCCAAAGCGCATGAGCACACCTGTCCACGCTGCCAACACCAACGCCCCAACCGCAACCACCAGGAACCAACGCATCTGCTGAGACAACATCGAACCTCACCTCTGTCTACTTGTCCATTTTCGGGAGACCGACCGGCGCGGTCACGTCGCAGCGGCTTCGGGAGCGGTCAAACCGGTTCGATCCGCCCGCTCAACGATAACAAACGCGGTCGTTCCCTGCTGGTACTATTGTCACATCGAATGCGGCTTCCAAACGGCTAAACGGCGCGCATCTCACATCGCCCATCGGTTGTGCTACAATCAGGTGAGCTTCTGTCGCCAATCGTGAGCAGCCAGGAGGAACTCATGCCGCGTCGCTTCAACGTCGCCGGGCCATGTAAGCCCGAACTGCACTACATGCTGCCCGCCGCCGCACGCGTCCAGCCGGCGCGGCGGCTGGTGGCGGACTTCAACTACTTTGTCATCCACGCCCCGCGCCAGACCGGCAAGACCACGTCGATGATCGCGCTGGCGCAGGAGCTGACGGCGTCGGGGGCATATGTCGCCGCGTTGGTGTCAGTCGAAGTCGGCGCGGCGTTCAACAACGACCCCGGCGCGGCGGAACTGGCGATCCTCGATAGCTGGCGGCTGGACATCATGGCGCAGTTGCCGCCAGCGTTGCGCCCGCCTGCCTGGCCCGAAGCGGAAGCGGGCACGCGCATCCGCACGGCGCTGCAGGCATGGGCGCAGGCGGCGCCGCGTCCGCTTGTTGTCTTCATCGACGAGATCGATTCCCTGCAAAACGAAACGTTGATCTCGGTGCTGCGCCAACTGCGCACCGGCTACAACTGGCGCCCGACCGGTTTCCCAGCGTCGCTGGCGCTGATCGGGATGCGCGACGTGCGCGACTACAAAGTCGCGTCGGGCGGCAGCGAGCGGCTCAACACCGCCAGCCCGTTCAATGTCAAAGCGGACTCGATCACGTTGGATGCGTTCACGCTCGATGATGTGGCGGCGCTCTATCAGCAACATACCGAAGATACAGGACAGGTTTTCACGCCAGCAGCCATCGATCACGCCTTCTACTTGACGCAGGGCCAGCCCTGGTTGGTCAACGCGCTGGCGCGCCAGGCTGTCGAGACCGTTGCGCCGGATGCGAGGACGGAAATCACGCCTTTCCATCTTGACGCAGCCAAGGAAATCCTGATTCAGCGCCAGGACACGCATCTCGACAGCCTGGCGGAGCGGTTGCGCGAGCCGCGCGTGCGCCGTGTCATCGAGCCATTGCTGGCGGGCGGATCGATCAGCGATGTGCCGCAGGATGACATCCGCTTCGTGGTTGACCTGGGGCTGTGTCGCTTCGACGGCGCCGGCGGACTGGTCATCGCCAACCCGATCTACAAGGAGGTGCTGCCGCGCGTGCTCGCCTACACGACAACCGCCTCCTTGCCACACATTTCCCCTTCCTGGCTGAAAGTGGACGGCAGCCTCGACCCCGACAAGCTGCTCGCTGCGTTTCTGGCTTTCTGGCGCCAGCATGGGCAGCCGTTGCTCGGCAGCGTCCACTATCACGAGATCGCGCCGCACCTGGTGCTGATGGCGTTCCTCCACCGCGTCGTCAACGGCAACGGGACGCTGGAGCGCGAATACGCCATCGGCTCGCGGCGCATGGACTTGTGCCTGCGCTACGGCGGACCGCAGCCGGTGACGCTGGGCATGGAACTCAAGGTCTGGCGCGACGGCGAGGCCGACCCGCTGGAGGAAGGACTGGCGCAGCTTGACGAATATCTCGCCGGCCTGGGTCTCGACCGCGGCTGGCTGGTGATCTTCGACCGGCGCCGCGGCTTGCCGCCCATTGCCCAGCGCACACGGGTCGAAACGGCGGCCACGCCGCAGGGACGCACCATCGCCGTGATCCGGGCGTGACGCGGGTCTGAACTGAGCACTATGATCGTCTGGCACTTCTCCCCAGTGGCGCTAATCTTAATCATTGCCGGCGTCTTGGGCGGCGTGGCGGCGGTCTACGCCTGGACACATCGCTCCCAGGTCGGTGCGGCGGCGGCAGCGGCGCTGCTGGGCATGGCGATCTGGACGTTGGGGTACGGTATGGCGCTGGGCGTCCACGCGCTGGATGCACGCCTCTTCTGGGCGAAGGTGCAGCACATTGGCATCGCCATCGTTGCCGTCGCCGGGCCGCTCTTTGCCCTGCATTACAGCCGGCAGCCGTGGGCGCGCTGGCGCTGGCTGCCGCTGCTGCTGGCGCTGACGCCAGCGCTCGGGCTGCTGCTGGTGTGGACGAATGAGCTGCACCACTTGATCTGGGCAGACACTCGCCTGCAGATCGTGGATGGCATGGCGCTGCTGGACATCGACTACGGCCCCTATTTCTACTTCTACAGCGCTCACAACTACCTACTTCTGACGGCGGCGGCGCTGCTGTTGTTGATGGTGGCGCTGCGCGCCAGCGGGCTGCAGCGCCGGCAGGCGTTCATCATCTTTGGCGGGGCGGCGCTGCCTGCCGCGGCGGCGCTGCTGCAGGTGATGGAACGCAGCCCGCTGCCTAACCTGGATCTGCTGCCCTTCGGCTATGCGCTAGGGGCGATGATCGTGGCTTTCGGCTTGATCCGCTACCGGCTGTTCGACATCGTGCCGGTGGCGCGCACACGTGTGCTCGAAGAGATGGCCGACGCCGTGCTGGTGCTCGACGCCCACGATCGGCTGCTCGATTGCAACCCGGCGGCGGCGGCTTTCCTGGCGCAGCAAGGGGTGACGGTGACGTCCAACGTCGTGGCGACGCAACTGCCGCCGGCGCTGTTGGCGGCGCTGCCGGCGCAGGGCGCCGGGCGCTGGCAATTCACTGCCGCCGACGGTCTGCACACCTATGCGGTCGCCGTGTCGCCGTTGGAGTCGGAGCCGGACGGCGGCGCCGGGCGCGTGGTCATCTTTCACGACATCAGCGAACTGACGGCGGCGCAAGCGGCGGTGCAAGCCGCCCATGTGCAGGTCGTCGAGCAGCAGCGCATGGTGGCGGGGCTGGAGGAGCGCGCACGCATGGGGCGCGAGCTCCACGATGGGCTGGGACAGGTGGTCGCCTACGTGGCGGTGCAGGCGCACGCCGTGGCAACATTGTTGGAACAAGGGCAGCGCAGCCAGGCGGCGACGGCGCTGCGCCAGCTCGAGCAGGCTGCACAACTTGCCAACACCGACCTGCGCGCCTATCTGCTGAGCGTGCGCAATGCACCGGCCGCCGACGCCGACTTTGTCGCCGCGCTGCGCAGCCATCTGGCGCACTATGAAGCCGCTAGCGGCATCCGCGTGACGCTGCTCGTCGACCCCAAGCTGACAGCGGACGCCGCGCCGGGCGCGCCCTTCAGCCCCGACACCAGCGCCCAGGTCTTCTACATCGTGCAGGAGGCGCTCGCCAACATCCGCAAACATGCCGGCGTCGATGCGGCGACGATTGAACTCGCCCTGCAGGGTGATGTGGCGCGCCTGACGATTGCCGACGCCGGGCGTGGCTTTGCCCGCGCCGCGCCGGAGCTTGCCGATGCTGCGGGGGAGGCGCATTTCGGTCTGGCAATCATGGCGGAGCGCGCCGCCGCGTTTGGCGGAACCTTGACACTCCACACGGCGCCAGGTCAGGGGGTGCAGCTCGAGCTGACTGCGCCGCTGGCGACGCCCACCGGCGACCGCGATCCCATCGACACGCTGGCGCTCAAGGGCGTGCGCGTGCTGCTGGTCGATGACCACGCGCTCTTTCTCGACGGGCTGCGCACTTTGCTGACCGTGCACGGGATGCAGGTGGTTGGCATGGCGCACGATGGATGGGACGCGCAGCGCCTGACCGCTGAGCTGACGCCGGCGCTGATTCTGATGGACGTCCACATGCCGGGCTGCGATGGGCTGGAGGCAACGCGGCGCATTCATCTGGCGCAGCCGGCGATCAAGATTGTCATGCTGACGCTCGCCGCCGACGAGGGAACCCTCTTTTCCGCGTTGGCCGCGGGCGCCTCCGGGTATCTGCTCAAAAGCCTGGACAGCTTGAGTTTTCTGCGCGCCCTGACCGAGATCGTGCGCGGGGAAGTGAGCCTGACGCCAGCACAAGCCGCCGCGCTGTTGGACGCCTTCCCAACGGCAGAGACGCCGGTCGACGCACCGGCATTGACCGGACAGCAGATGCGCGTGCTGGAACTGGCCGCGCACGGCATGGTGTATAAGGAGATCGCCGTGGCGTTGACGATCAGCGAGGCGACCGTCAAATATCACATGGGGCAGATTTTGGAGCGCCTGCACGTCAAGAACCGCGCCCAGGCGATTGCAGTCGCACGACAGCAGGGGTTGATCGATAAGTCGTAGCGATTGTAGCCGCGCCGCGTCCGCCGGCGCCCGATTCTGTATTTTCCCGTAAGTTTGACCCACGCGAATTGACCCCACCCTATCCTTTTCCTATCCTTTTTGACCAGATACCAAACAATTCAGTAAGGCGTATGCTGGTAGTGCGACGCACGGCTGCGGGCTTGCTGCGGCAAAACCTGTCCAAAGCAAGGGACGGTTGACGCAGAGCCGGCAGCGGCGCCAGGGAAGGAGCGCGTTATGACTACGGTTGCTGTGTGTGGCGCCTCGCTGCTGACTTCGATCATCGCCGACCGCCTGGCGGCCACACCCTCGATCACACTGGTTGCTATCGACCCTACTCAACCCGGCGCGGTGACGCGGCTGCTGGCGACGCACCCGGACATGGCGCTGATCGAGCGCAGCGGCGGCGTATGTGACCCCACCGACCGCCTGCTGCTGGCGCTGCTGCACATGGCCGGCGTATCCGTCGTGCAGGTGGATGCCGCAGATGGCGTGCGCCTGATCACGAGCAGGCGGCTGGCGGTGGAGGGGGTGGAGGGGTTGGTGGGGGAGATTGGGAGATTGAGAGATTGGGAGATTGAGAGATTGGGAGATTGAGAGATTGGAGATTGGAGATTGGCGGCGAGGTTGGGTGGGATGACCCGCAGCGCAGTGCTCTCCAATGTGACGGCGGCGCCGGTTTGAGCAGAAGGCAGGGAGGCGATATATGCAGCGCAACACGCATTTCTTCAGCCACACACAGCAGGTTTGTCGGAGCACACCATGCGATGGCCGGCGACGGCAGGCGGTCGCCCTGCGCAGCTCGCAACTCGCCCCGCTCCGCCTGGCGCTGCTCTTGCTGCTGCCGGCGCTGCTCTGGCTGGCGACGCCGCAGGGCGCGTCCGCGCAAAGCCCTGTGTACGTGGACAAAGACGCCGGCGGCGCCAACAACGGCGCATCGTGGGCCGATGCCTACACCACCCTGCAGGCGGCGTTGGATGTGGCAAATGCCAACGCCGGTGTGAACTACGAAATCTGGGTGGCGGAAGGAACCTACTACCCGGACGAGGGCGGCAGCCACGTCAACAACAGCCGCACGGAATACTTCACCCTCACCAACGACAACGTGCAGCTCTACGGTGGCTTTGGCGGCGACGAGACCCTGCGCACGCAGCGCAACTGGACGGCGCATCCCACCATCCTCAGCGGTGACATCGACCAGGAGGGTGCGCTGACCAACAACGCCTACCACGTCCTCTACCTGGACGGCGCGAATGGACCTAGCATCTCTGGCGCCACCGTGATCGATGGCTTTACAGTCACCGGTGGAAATGCGAATGGCGAAGACCCTCACAACTATGGCGGCGGGCTTTACTGTGACGGCTACGGCAGCGGGAATGAATGCAGCCCAACGATTGCTAACGTCAGCTTCACCGGCAACCAGGCGAGCAACGCTGGCGGGGCGATGTACAACTATGGTAGCAATGGCGCCAGCAGCCCGAGCCTGTTCAACGTTAACTTTGTTGACAATCAGGCCGATTATTACGGTGGGGCCATGTACGACAATGGCTTCTATGGCACAAGCAGCCCCAGTCTAACCAACGTCACCTTCCGCGCAAATCGAGCAAAGTATGGCGGGGCTATGTATAACGATGGTGGCCAAGGTACGAGCAGCCCTAGCCTGGTCAATGTTACCTTCAGCGGGAATCAGGCAACCGAATGGGGCGGGGCGATGTACAACAGCGGATACCAAGGTACGAGCAGCCCTAGCCTGGTCAACGTCACCTTCAACGGGAATCAGGCAACCAAATGGGGCGGGGCAATGTACAACGTTGGCGAAGAGTCTGGTGGCGTGAGCAGCCCCAGCCTCATAAATGTCTTGTTCAGCGGCAACCAGGCATCCGAAAGCGGTGGAGCAGTCTACAATTATGCTAACAATAGTGGTGTAAGCAGCCCCAGTCTCATCAACGTTACCTTCAGTGGTAACCAGGCTACCGACTCTGGTGGGGCGATGTACAACGATGGCTCCAGTTCCGGCACGAGCCGCCCCAGCCTGGTCAACGTGATTCTCTGGGGTAATGCGGCGAGCAACGGCGCGCAACTCTACAATTATGCCGCTGCGCCAGTGCTCAGCCACACCCTGATTCCGAGCACGACGGCTGACATCTATAACGACAACAGCACCATTACCTGGGGCGTTGGCAATATCACCGCCGCAGACGCCAATCCACTGTTTGTCGCCCCTATCTCAGCGACCGGCGCACCGACCACCACCGGCAACTACCGCCTGCAAGCCGGCTCGCCCGCCATCGACGCGGGCAACAACCTGAGCGTCACCGCCACCACCGACCTGGACGGCAACCCGCGCATCGCCAACGGGGTGGTGGACATGGGCGCGTATGAGGTGGCTATCCTCTATGTGGACAGGGATCGGCTGGACGGCGC
>CZCA01000129.1_pt1 | contig 50695 bp, 39 predicted proteins | sample 591981 | NCBI WGS metagenome assembly CZCA01 (sample SAMEA3556810, study PRJEB10932) | anaerobic digester metagenome | reverse complement strand
AAGAGCGCCGACGTGCCTTCCGTCACCTTCTCGCGCACTTCTTTGATGAAGTTGTCATTGATGCCGTAGTCGGCGAACTTGCCGGCGAGCGCACCCATTGCTGCGCCGACAGCCAGGCCAAAGAAGGGCACGAAGAAGATCAAGCCAAAGAGCATCCCCCAGAACGCGCCGGAAAGCGCACCCTGGCCGGTCATGCTGCCGTAGTTCTTGGTCTTCGGGCTTTTCTTGCCAACGGGCCATGACACTACGGCCGCATCCTGAATCTGGATCAGCTGCTGCTTCGAGAGTTCGCCCAGTTTCTCCAACGCCTCCTGTGCGCCGGTGGCCGTGTCGAACTTCCAGACGGTGAGTGTTGCCATACGATTCGAATCCTTTCTAAATACATGTTGACAGATAACCCGGCCACAGTTGATGGACGGATTGCGCTAGTAATGTGTGCACGCTGATGCTACGCTACGTTTGGGCGCTGCCAAACGCCGACGCATCAACGGTTAACGCCCCTATCGTTTGCAGCGAGCGGTGCGAACTACACGCAGCGCTTCGCATTTCGCAACTCCTGCTACCGCATCATGTCGATCGCCACCGTGATCGCCAGGATCACAATGTCGTTCTGACTCGGCTCGATCTGCACGCCGTAGGTGTCAGCGATGCGGAACCACTTCTTGGAGACCTGGGCCACCTTCCTGCTCCCCTCGCCGATCTCGTACTCGAAGTTGAGGATGTTGCCTTGAATGTTGAGATCAGGCCCATCGCCGATCTTGACTGTCCAGCGGTCGCGCAGCGGGGCGATCAACGCCTTGCGCAACGTCGCCAGCCGTTCGCCGTTCGGACCTTCGATCGTCATCGTGTCGCGCACTGCGACCAGGCGCTGCTGAATTTTGCACAGCTCACGCCCCTGCGCGTCCTCAAAAAAGAGCGTATCGCGCACGCGCAACATCTTGCCGTCAACCTTGAAGACACGCTGACCCTGGTCGTTTTCGATCCAGAAGTCATTGCCAAACGCGATCAGCTTCTCGCGCATGCGATAGCGGTTGGCAGTGCCGCCACGACCAAAAACTGCACGCTCCTCGCGCCGTTCTTCTCGTCTTCTACCCATCATGATTGGTTACCCCTTTTCCTCAACAGGATTCTTTTTTTTTGCCAGGGCCAGCTTACGGCGCGCTGAAAGCCAACAGGCCGGAGGCGCCCTTGAACAGGAACCACGCGCCGAAGACGAAGGACACGATGATCATGATCAAGCGGTTGTGGCGCTGCAGCCAGCCTTGCGCCGCCGCCAATGGCCGGGCGGATTTCTCCGGCGCGACGGCAAAGGCGATGATCGGCAGCACCATCAGCGTCTGCGTCGCCGCCACGAACAGCAGATAGAGCGCAACGCCGGTGGTCAGGCCCGGCTGCGCTTCCTCGATCACAGCCAGCGCCGACAGCGTGAAGACCCACTGTTTGACCGCCACCAGCATGAACAACGCACCGCCGCCCGCCGCCTTGAGCACGGTGAGATCGCTCAACCTGCTCATCCATTTCGGCTCGCTGTCTTCGCCGTCATCCTCCTTGCGCACTTTTTTGACGCCGGCCACCAGCAGCAGAATGCCGACGACGGTCAGCAGCGTTGGCGCAATCAGTTGCAACCCGGCAGCGCTCTCCGCTTCGACCGCCGACCGGAAGAGCAGCCCAAAGATCGCACCCTGCACCAAACGCACGGTCACCGCACTGGCGACAAAGGCGATGGCTTTGCCCAACCCGCGCTCACTCTGCAACAGCAGCAGCACGATGATCGGAAAGATCGGCGCCAGCGTCGCGCCCAAGATCAACGGGATCAGATCGACGAATACATCACCCATACATCACCTTCCATCATCAATTGCTGATTTTGGCGAAGACATTGTCGCGGCGCTGCGGCTGGCGTACTGCGTGCTGCGTGTTGTGTGCTGCGACGGTCATAGGCAGCGCACGGCAGCGTACAGCCAAGCGCATGTCCTGGCGAGCAGGCGCGACAAACCACATCATCATAGCAGCGCGTCGATTTCATCAAGTTTGGCGCGCAGATCGGCGGTCGCCTCTTCTTGCGCTGCCAGCATCTGCTTTAGCTCAGCGATGCGCGCCTTCGGGTCTGCCGGCGCAGCAGCGGAGACATCGACAGCTTTCGGCGCCGGCGGCGTCAGAAACTGATTCGCCAGGAAACCGCTGAGCGTGCCGAACAGCCCCACGCCCGCAATCATCACCAGCATCGCCACCATGCGACCGGCGTTGGTCACCGGGTAGCGGTCGCCGTAGCCAACTGTGGTGATCGTCACGAAGACCCACCACAGCGCATCGCTGGCGCTGGTGATGCTGGCGTCGGGTGCGTTGTACTCCACATAGAGCACTGCCAGCGCGCCAAACTGTAGAACGCACAAGACCAGAAAGACCACCGTCAACAGTGCGTTTTCGGCGCGGCGGCTGATGAACTGGTCGATCAGGTTGCGCATGCCAAACGCCCTGAAGAGCCGAAAGACGCGCCAAAGCCGAAACAGACGTAGAATCCTGGCATTCGGGATGGGCAGACTGGAGAACAGGTCTGCCCATCCGAACTTGCGCCAGAAGTAGCGCGATTTGCTCTGCGCGGTGAAGAACCGATAGAGAAAATCGCCCAGAAAGATCGGCGTCATCACGGCGTTGATGGTCACGATCACGTATTCCAAGCTGGCGTTCTGAACAAAGATCAACAGCAGCATGTTGGCGATCGACAAAACCGAGAGCGCGGCGATGAACAACTCATAGCCGATCGATTTCAACTCGCCTGTCCGCTCCAGTGGTTGCCGTGACATACAGTTTCTAGCGCATCCCAGCGTGACGATGTTGAACCAGAACTCGAACGTATCTAGCAGCGACAGAAACTCGATCAGTTTCTCCGGGTTGCCGTCGATCCGGGCTTCGCCAGCCACCAGTTTTTCCGGCAGTTTGGCCTCACCCAGCACAATCTCATCCAGCGCGGCACGCGTCATGGTAAGCGAGGCGTCGGCCTCGGCGCTCTGCTTGCCTTTGGCGTAGTTCAGGACGCAGTTCTCCACCACCAGCAGATTACTTGTACATGTCGCGCTGCTTCTTCAAGTAATCCAGACCAGCTTCCGCGCCCCAGCAGCCAACAGCGCGTGCGCCATCGCCTGCGGCACGTTGACTACAGCAAAGGTCAGTCCAGCAATGACATCCGCTTTGAGCTCCGAACGCGCCGGGCGCAGCGAACCTACCATCGATGCAAGTTCAGCCTTCAAGATGCTTCACTCTTCTGGATCGCATCAGGACTCTGCCCCAGATACTCGACGCCGATCACAGGCAACCCCAGCCCTTGTAGCATGCCCAATACGCCGACGAGCGCCGACTGATCAGTCAGTTCACCTTCGAGCACGGTATGCACAGTTGCGTCAATCCCAATTGCGGATACAATGCGCATTCCTTCCAGCCAATCCGCCCAGCGTTCGTCGAGAAAACCCTGAACCGTGATCCGGTAGAGTGCGCGATCATGCACGTGGAGTTGTTCCCCTGTAGTCAACGGTCAACCTCCAAATCTGCAAATCTGCCAGACGGGCGGAACAGGATATTGCAGGTTGGAGTATGAGGGCGCCGTGCACGAATGTCATGATCCAAAGAGGATCATCATCGACGCGGGGGATCATACAGGCGCAGGCGGCTCTTGTGCAGCGTCTGGCTGCGCTGGCAGCGGTATGATCAGGCCGCCATGCGCCGACATCAGATCGATGCCGGAATCCAAAGATAGTTCACTGTGCGTCGAGAGGGTTTTTACGCGCCGTCCTGCAGCAGCCCAAGCTGCCGTGCGCGCTCAACGGCGGCGCGCCGGCCGTTGACGCCGAGCTTGGCAAAGATTTGCAGCGTGTGGCGTTTGACGGTGTTCGTGGTGATGAAGAGTTCCTGAGCGATCTCTTTATTGGCGAAGCGGCGCGCCAGCAGCGCCAGCACTTCCATCTCGCGCGGCGTGAGCGCTTCGATATACTCACCGGCTGGCGCTGATGGCGACGCCTTCTGGCCCGGCTCATCCGCCAGCGCACGCAACAGATTGCGCGCCAGCGCCGCGGTGGTATTGCGCCGGGTCTGCCGCATCAACAATGGTTGCAAGCGCGGCCCAATGTCCAGAAAGGTGCGTCGGTAGCCAGCCGCATCGGCGATATGCAGCGCCGTGTGCATTGCCTCATCCGCTGCCTGCGTTTGTCCAAGTCCATCCAGAGCAACCGCGCGCAGCGCCGTACACTCGGCGCAACGCCAGGTGTTGTGGCTGCGTTCGGCCCAAGCCGCAATCGGTGCGAGCAGCACAAGGGCGCGACGCAAAGATGCCTCCTCCGTAGTGGCTGCCAGGATGCGCGCTGCGGTCAGCGCCGGAACCTCCTGCCACAGAAGAAACGGCGGCGTCGCTTCTGGTCGCAAGCTGGTCGACCACCGCAGTGCAGTCGCCCAGTCGCCCTGCGCCAGCGCCAGGCGCGCAGCCAGCGAATCAATTTCCAGGTCGAGACCGCTGCGGAAATCGCGCAGCCGCGCTACGGTCGCGGCAGCCTCATCGAAACGGCGCTGTGCAAGCTGCACCAGAGTCAAGCCAAAGAGACATTCGCGCACGGCGGCGTCGTGGGCGATATACATCAGACGCACGCCGGCCGCGTAGTGTGCTTCCGCCTCAACCAGCGCATTGGTCTCATAGGCAACATGACCGAGGAAGACGCTCGCCCAGCCTTCTCCCAGCGGCAATTGCGCCGCCTGCGCATCCGCCAACATCTGGCTGGCGGTGGCGCGCAGCTTCTCCCACTCACCACCCGCTCGATAGTTGGTACAGAGGGCAAACGCCAGCCGTATCGTGTAGGTGTCAATGCGCCCGTGCGCCGCGCGCAGCAAGTCAAGCAGCCAGGCTTCGGCTTCCTCACCGCGCCCAACCATTTGCAACGCCAAGCCACGATAGAACACCGCCTGGCTGCGAATGTAACGATCGTCATCCGGCGTCTGCGCCAGACTGGTCTCAGCCTGCGCCAGCGCTGTCGCTGCCTCGCCACGCATCACGTTGATGTGGGCGAGCAAAGGGGCGAAGCGACCGACCAGCAAGGCGGCGGCGGTCGGGTCGAGCGCAGGGATCAGCGCATCGATCTGCGCCAATAAAGGCGACAAAGCAGTCAGTGCAAAGTGAAACTGCAAGCACAAGGCACGCGCCAACAGGAGCACCGGATGCTTCATCACCACTGCGTCTGGCAGCAGCGCCAACCAGTGCTCTAACTGGGGCCAATTCTCCCGATTCATGACGGGCTGAAATTGCGCAGCGACGACATCGGCGGCAGCGGCGACATCGCCACCCACCAGCAAATGATGAATCGCCTCATCGACCAGCCCCTGTGCGGCAAACCAACGCCCAGCCGCGCAGTGCAGCTCACCCATACGGCGGGCGCCGTACAGATGGTTCAATCGCACACGCAGCAGCTCGGCAAAGAGCGGATGATACCGGCGCCACTCCCCAACTTCATCGAGCAAGGTGACAAACAGCCCGGCGTTCGTCACATCGTCGAGCATGGTGCGGCTGGCTCGTTCAGCGGCCGCGCTGACCGGTGCATCCTCCATCAGCGCCGCACACAATGGCGCACACATTCGATCCAGGATCGAGGTGGTCAGCAGAAAATGCTGAACCGCCTCCGGCTGCCGATGCAGAACTTCATCCAGCAGATAGTCGCGAATGTTGACGCTGCCAGCCTGCTCGAATCTCGCCAGCAACTGCGCCGGGTCGCTATCTTGCAGGGAAAGCGCCGCCAGTCGCAACCCGGTCACCCAGCCTTCGGTGCGGACGTGGACAGCCTCGACAATGGCTGGAGGCAGCGGCGCGTCGACCATTGCAGACAAGAGCGCGGATGTCTCGGTGGCGTCGCTGCGCAGATCGGCGGCGCGGATTTCCGCCAGCTCACCCCGCCCGCGCCAGCGCGCCAGCGGCAGCGGCGGGTTGGCGCGGCACGTCAGGATTAGACGAAGCGTCGGCGGCAGCGCGTCGATGAGCGCCGCCATGAATTCGTGTACGGCGCCAACGACGATGGCGTCATAGTCGTCCAGGACAAGCACGACAGGCTGCCGCAGGCGTGCCAGGTCGTTCACCAACGCCGCGTGCAGCACCGACGCTGGCGCCTGACCGCTCCTCACCAGTCGTTCCGTTTCGGCACAGGCGCCAGGCGCCACCATCTGGATTGCCGCAACGACATAGGCAACAAAGCCGGCCAGATCATCTGAGGCTGCGCTGAGCGCAAGCCAGGCGATAGGCTGCGCCTGGTGTTGCGCCCAAAACAGCACGGCAGTTGTCTTGCCATAGCCAGCCGGGGCGATCACCAGCAGCACTCTGCGCTGGACGCCACGCTCAATCAGAGCGTCGAGGCGCAAACGCGGCGTTGCATCCGGCGGCAGCACCGGTGGGTGGAGACGGGTTTGTAGAAGCATTTATTAACTGACCAGGTTGCTCATCTGTGTGCTTGACCTGACGCGCAGTATATAACGGATTCGACTGTGGACGCAATGACGGCAACGTTGCCGGGTCTGTTTCACCTTCCAACGCTACTGACCTCCAGGTTAGCTGTTCATCTTCCTGGAAGCATTGGAGCATCCAGGAAGATTGTGAACCATATGACGTTACAACCTGGAAATCATTAGTAGCATTTTCAGTGCAAATTCGCTACAATAACGGTGCAGGCACACAACCGGGTGTACTTCACGATGGGGGCGGATTCGTGCGGCGCTGCCGCCCGGTGAATCAATTCACCGGCTGATAGCTCAAGTCCACTCAAGTGGACTGACGCCGCCGCGCCGAGTCGGCTTGAGCCGACTTTCGCTTTCAGCCTCGATTTCAATCGAAGGCGGCGCGCCCCGTATCTGAAGTTCACCCCACGCAACCAATCTGGCGCTGCAGGCGCAACGCCTACAACACCTGTCACCACTCACCCCCATCCGAAAGAAGAGGAACTCATGATGCGTAGTAGCTTACAACATCTGACAACGTGGCTACGTCTGGCGGGCGCTCTCAGCGCGCCGCGACCACTGCAAGTCTCGGCGCCCGTCGGTGCATACATGAGCGGACCTCAGGCGGCCAGTCTGTGGCGCTTTGCCAGCAATGAAGAGCCGCGCACTGTGACGACGCAACGCCGTCGGCGCAGCGACGCACCGGCAGGCAGCCGCGACCGCGCCGACGCGCCGACACGCGACCAACGCCCTCCCGCATCCAGTGGAAGCAGCCACCCCCCGAGCAGCGGTGGAGGCGGCGGCTTCTCATCGGGCGGCGGTGGGGGCGGCGGCTATCAGCCATCCTTTGGCGGCGGAGGGCAGCCCGGCAATCCGCTCCTATTGATCGGATTGGTGGTGGTGTTGCTGCTGTGCGTCGGGCCATTCCTGCTCTTCAATAGCTTCGGCGGCAATGGCGGCAGCGATCAGATTGTCGAAGCGCCTGGCGAGAATGCCGCACAAGTCATCGCCACGCCGCGACCCACGCGCCCCGCCCAACCAGCGCCCAGCGTCAATCTCACGAGCGCCGGCGACCCTGGTCAGAAGTGGCTGATCATGCTCTACCAGGACGCAGACGACAAAATTCTGGAAAAGGACATCTTCATCGACCTCAACGAGGCCGAACGCGTCGGCTCCAGCGCGCAAGTGCAGATTGTCAGCCAGATTGACCGCTATCGCGGCGGCTTCGATGGTGACGGCGACTGGCACGGCGCTCGCCGATATTATGTCACGCAAGACGACAACCTGGCGCGCCTGGGGTCGAAGTTGGTCGAGGACTTGGGCGAAGTCAACATGGCGAGTGGCGACACTCTGGTCGACTTTGTCACCTGGGCTGTGAGCAACTACCCGGCGGACAAGTACGTGCTCATCCTCTCCGATCACGGCATGGGCTGGCCCGGTGGCTGGAGCGACCCGAATCCTGGCCGTGACGGCGGCGGCGCCGATGTGAGCGCCCCGATTGCACAGGCGTTGGGCAACCAGATGTACCTATCCGAAATCGACGACGCGCTGAGGCGTGCGCGCGCCGCCACCGGCATCGACAAGTTCGAGCTGGTGGGCATGGACGCATGCTTGATGGGTCACCTGGAAGTGATAAACGCGCTGGCGGAACATGCCAACTTCGCCGTGCTCTCGCAGGAAACGGAGCCAGCGTTGGGCTGGGCTTACGCTAGCTTCCTCAACACCTTGCAGCAGAATCCTGGCATCGACGGCGGGCAGTTGGGGCAGATCATCGTTGGCAGCTACATCGACGAGGACGCGCGCATCACCGATGAGCAGCAGCGGCTCGATCTGTATGGACGCGGCGGTGGCATGTTCGGGCTGAGCAGCGTGCCCTCAGCGCGCGAGACTGCCGCGCAAATGGGGCGCAACGTCACACTGGCGGCGCTCGACCTCCGTCAGACGCCCGCCCTGCTCGACAGCGTCAACCAGTTCGCCTACACTTTGCAGGAAGCGCAGCAGAAAGGCGTCGCCAAAGCGCGCAGCTATGCGCAATCCTTCACCAGTATCTTCGGCAGCGACGTGCCGCCCTCCTATATCGATCTGGGACATTTCATCCAGCTCGTGCAGCAGATAACGGGCGGCGGTGCAGTCAGCCAGGCGGGCGATGCGGTGCTGGCCGCGCTCGACCAGGTCGTGCTGGCCAACAAGAACGGCGCCGAAAAGTCAGGTGCAATGGGCGTCTCCGTCTATTTCCCCACCTCGCAGCTCTACAAGTCGCCCATCGCCGGGCCGCCTTCATACACAGCGGTGGCCGAACGCTTTGCGCAGGACGCGCTGTGGGATGAATTCCTGGCCTTCCACTACACCGGACGCCAGTTCGAGCCGAGCAGCACACAACTGACGGCGCCAGAAGCCGCGACAGTGCGCGCGCCCGGCGCCGGGCAGATCAGCGTCGGCGCTATTTCCAAATCGAGTGAAGTGGCGCGCCCCGGGGAACCGGTGACGCTGCGGGCCATCGTGGATGGTGAGAACATCGGCTACATCTACTTCTTCACCGGCTTTTACGACCGAAACGCCAACTCGATCTTTGTAGCCGACCAGGATTACCTGGATAGCGGCGACACCCGCATGGTGAACGGCGTCTACTATCCCGAATGGGGCGAGGGCGCGTTCACAGTGGAGTTTCCCTGGGAGCCGTTGATGTTCGCCATCGACGATGGCGCCAAGCGCGTAACAGTAGCGCTGCAACCGGAGAGCTATGGCGCCACCTACGAAGACGCCGTCTACACCGTGGATGGTCTCTACACCTACGCCGCCGACGGTGAGCAACGCCGCGCCCGTCTCTACTTCCGCGACGGCGCGCTGCAACAGGTCATGGGTTTCACCAATGCCACCGGCGATGCCACTACCGGCGCGCCGCGTGAGATCGTTCCGGCGATGGGCGACACCTTCACGCCAGACGAAAGTTGGCTTGACCTCGACGCCAGCGGCCAGGTGATCGGGCGGTACACCGAACCAGCCGACACGCTGACCTTCAGCGCTGAACCAATGCGGTGGGTTGAATTGGATGCGGCGGCGGGCGACTATGTAGTCGGCTTCATTGTAGAGGATTTGGATGGGAACAAACAGGAGGTTTACACGCAGTTGCGCGTCGAGTAAGCGTGAGAAACCGCTGGGCTGGCCGACCGCTCATACCAGCCAGCCCAGCCTCAACCGCTGCCGGCGCGCAGCAGGTGGAATGCAACGCATGCGACAATCATGCGCTGTGCAACTTCATCAATCCCCAATCGTCACCTCTGCGCTCATGCCCCAGCGCAGTTCCGGTGGTTGTTCATCGAGGTCAATCCAGACCGTGTAGACCACATCGCCGCCGATCGTGCTGGACTGGGGGGCGATGCGGACGACGCGCCCTGATAGCGTCACTGCCAGCGGCTCGATCAGCACACTGACGGGTTGACCGAGCGACACGAAGGCAATATCGCGTTCGCTGAGATCAACCGTCTCAACGCGCAGTGTATCGAGCGCCGCCAACGTCACGACGGGCGCGCCGGCTGCCACAAATTCGCCGACCGCTGCGTCCACCGCCGTCACAGTGCCGGTGAAAGGCGCCCGCAACGTCAAGTCGGCAAGCGATTGCTCGGCGCGCTGCACGGCGGCGCGTGCTTCCGCCACAGCGCCAGCGGCGACCGCCACCGTCTCGCTGCGCACGCCGTCGGTCAGCGCCGCCAACTGTGCCTGGGCAGCATCCACCTGCGCCTGGGCTTCGTCTAGCTGCGCCGCGGTGGCGGGCGCCTGCAGGCGATCCAGCGCAGCTCTGGCCTGAGCGATGCGCGCGCTGGCGGCGGCAATGGCGGCGGTGGTAGGAGGAGCAAAGAGCGCGTCGTAGCGCGCCTGCGCCGCTTCCAGGTTGTTGGTCGCCTCTTGAAGCTGGCGACTCTGCGGCAGCGCGCCAGCGTCGTTGCGCCACTTTACCTCATTGAAAGCCGACTGCGCCTGCTGCACCGCCGCACGCGCATTGGCAAGCGCAGCCAGCGCGCTGATCCGCGCATCTTCATCCGGTTCGGCAAAGAGCGCCTGGTATGCCGCCTGCGCCGCCGCCAGTTCAGCCTCAGCCGCAGCAATGTCGGCAGGACGCGCCGGGTCGGCAAGCTGAGCCAGGCGCGCTTGTGCAGCGGCGACCTGTGATTGGGCGGCAGCCACCTGCGCCGAGGCTGGCTCAGCTTGCAGTTCCGCCAACTGCGCCTGCGCCCGGAAGTACGCCGCGCGCGCCTGGGTCAACGCAATCTCCGCCGCGGCCGTGTCCAACTGGACAAGAGGTGCGCCCACCGTCACGCTGTCGCCAACGGCGACGAAGACTTCGGCCACGCGTCCGGCTGTTGTCAATGCCAGGACGGCGCTTCGCGCGGGCGCAACGTTTGCCGAAGCTGTCACCTGGCCGCCTGCCGTACGCACCAGCGCAATCGGCGGAATCGGCGTCGGCGCTGGCGTAGGAGGGGGCGTCGGCGTGGTCTGGACGCAGCCAGCCGCCAGCAGCAGCGACAGCATCAGCAAAATCACTGTCGGTCGTGGCAAAACGATAATCCTAGCACGCATACATCTGCCCTTTCTACACGCTCCCAAGACTTACGCACCTGGTCATGCAACCTTCCCGGAAGCTGGCAGCTTCCGGGAAGGTGTCACACGAGAACCAGCGTAAGTTCTGTCTCCAAATCCGTTTAGAGATTCCCAATCTTTGACGCAGCGGCGCAGAGAGAGAACGCAGAGAAAAGCAGTATCCCTTGAGGCTTTTTTCTCTGCGCATCTCTGCAGCTTTGCGACCTGGCGTCGGAATTGGCAATGTTCAGACTCTCATCCTGATTTCCACAGTCAGTCCGCGGCGCCGTTTTCGACAATGCGACCGTCGACCATGCGGATCGTGCGTCGGGCAAAGCTCATCACGCGCGGATCGTGGGTGGCGAAGATAAACGCCGTGCCGGTCTGCTCATTGAGGCGCTGCATGATCTCCATCGCCTGTTCGCCATTGGCAGTGTCAAGGTTGGCAGTCGGCTCGTCGGCGAGCACCACCAACGGGCGCTTGACCAGGGAGCGCGCAATCGCCACACGTTGCTGTTGGCCGCCGCTGAGCTGGTCGGGGCGATGGTGGATGCGGTCGGACAGCCCCACGGCATCGAGCAACTCTAACACCCGTTCGCGGCGCTCTTTGGCGCTGACGCCACTGAGCAATAGCGGCAGCTCGACGTTTTCATACGCATCGAGCACCGGCACCAGCGCAAAAAACTGGAAGATGAAGCCGATTACATCACGGCGCAGGTCGGCGCGGCGGTTGGCGTCAAGCCGGGTCACGTCGCGGTTATCGATCAGGACGACGCCCTGGTCCGGCTTGTCCAGGCAGCCGATGATCTGCAACAGCGTGGTCTTGCCCGAACCGGACGGTCCCACCACGGCGGCGAATTCGCCCGGCTCGAACTTCAGCGAAACGCCATCCAGCGCGCGCGTCGCCACTTCGCCGATGCGGTAGGTCTTGCAGACATCAGAGAGTTCAATGATTGACATGGCAATGCCTCATGAGTGTATGGTTCGTGTTACGTGTAACGTGTTTTCGTGTTACGTGTGCGTGGTGCGTGTTTTGGGAGTGGACGAGCAGACGAACTCGCCCCTCGCAACTCGCAACTCGCAACTCCTAACTATTTCGCAGCGCGGTGACCGGCTCCAGGCGGGCAGCGAACCAGGCGGGATAGAGCGATGCGACCAGCGCAACGATGAAAGTCCACACGGCAAGCCAGGCGAAGGTGTCGGGCACGAAGCGTGCGTAGACTACGTTGCTGATCGGCATGTTGCCGGCGGCGGCGGCCATCTCGCCCATCACAAAGCCGTTTTGCGTTAAGAAATAGACGCCAAGCAGCCCCAGGATAATCCCGACCACGATGCCCGCCAGCGTGATGATCGACGCCTCGTAGAGCATCATGCGCATGATCTGCCCACGTTTCATGCCGAGCGAGGCCAGGATGCCGATCTCGCGGATGCGCTCAAAGACCGCCATCAGCAGCGTGTTGGAGATGATTACGGCGACGATCAACATGACGATGCCATCAAAAAGGATGTAGAAGCTCATTGCCGCGCCGATGGTGTCCAGGAAGAAGGCGTTGAGCTGGCGCCAGGTCAGCACCTGCAAGCCCGGCTGCGCCAACGCCGCAGCCACGGCGTCGGCATCATCCTGATCATGCAACTGCACCATGACGGTGCTGGCGCGGTTGCCGGTCAAGGTAAAGGATTGCGCCTTTGCCAGCGGCATGAAGATCGTGGCCTCGTCGTAGACCAGCACACCGCTGGCGAAGAGACCGCGGATCACGAACGGCGCTTCTTCTGGCTCGCCGTTGGCGTTGATGGTGGTCAGCCGAATGGTGTCGCCCACCCCCAAGCCCAGGCTGTCGGCAAGCCGCTTCCCAAGCAGCACCCCGTTGCGATCGTCTGCTTCAAGAAATGTCCCCGCCACGAGTGCGCTGCGAATCGGGTCATAGAGCGGTGAGGTTACGTCAATGCCATTGATCTGCAGCCCGACCGACTCATCGCGTGTGTTGAGGAGGGCATCAGCCCAGAGCACCGGCGCCGCCGCCAGCACTTCGGGCATCGCCTGCGCCTGCACTGCGATTGTGTCCGGGCGCTCGATCAGGTCTTTCCATTGCAGGCTGCGCTTGCTGTCCGGGAAAGAGGCAGCGCGCACCTGCACGTGACCCGTCTGCAGACGGATGCTATTCTGCAGCGAGTCCTCGAGTACACCGGCAATATAGCCGTTGAGCGTGATCAACAACGCCAACCCCAGCGCCACCGCCAGCAACGTGAAAAAGGTGCGCCGTCGGTTGCGGGTCAAATCACGATAGGCAATCACCCACAATTTTGTCCAGGCCATGATGATTCTCCCTGCCATCCAAGAATAGTACGCGGTGAGACGCGAGGGGCGAGAGGCGCTTTCCACTGCAACATCTCTCCTTCCTCGCTTACGCTTCAGGTTCGGAGATGTCCGCCCCTCCTACACATGATGCAGCGCCACCGCCGGCTCCTTGCGCGACGCCTGCCAGGCCGGATAGAGCGAGGCAAGCGCGGCGATGAACACCACAACCACCCCGCGCACCACCACATCGGTCACCGTCAACACCGGCATCAGATGCGTACCCATCAACGCCGTCACTTCGCCCATGCCTTCGGCAAAGGCGAAGTTGATGCCGCCCGCCAGACGGATCAACGTCACCAGACCGACGCCGAGCAGACAGCCAATCACCGCGCCGACGAAACCGATCAAGGTGCCCTCCACCAGGAAGAGCGTCATGATCTGGCGCCCTTTCATGCCCAGCGCCGCCAGCACGCCCATCTCGCGCGTGCGCTCGAAGACCGCCATCAGTTGCAGGTTGAGGATGCCGATGCTGGCGATCAGCACGACAACGACGCCCAGCACTGTAGTGAATATCTGCTTGGTCGCCAGGGTTTCGGTGATCTCCGGCTTGAGCGTCTTCCATGAATCGACCTCGTAACCAGGCAGCGCCGCTTGTAGCGCGGGAATCACCGTCACCTCGTGTCCCACATCGCTCAACGAAATCGCCACCTCGGTGGATTGATCGCGCAGGTCGAAGAGGCTCTGCGCCTGCTCCAGCGTGATGAACGCAGTCGATTTCTCCAATTCCGGCGAACCGAGCGAGTAGAGACCGACCACCGTGACCGTGCGCTGGCGCATCGTCTCGTGCTTGCCGTGCCCAAGCAGCGTGATGCGATCGCCGACCTTGACGCCGAGCAGGTCAGCCAGCGCCTTGCCGATAAAGATGGCGTCCCCCTCGCCGTCGAGCAGGAAGCGTCCTGCGGTCACGTTGGCGGCTTGCAGGCTGATCGGCGCCTCGACCGACGGCTGGATCGCCGTGATCGCCACCGGCTGCGATTCACCGCCCTTCGCCAGCAGACCGCCGGTCTGGATGCGCTTCGCCGCTGCAATGACCGTTGGCTGCTCTAGCGCAACCTGCACCACGGTGTCGGCGTCCGCCAACGGCAGCAGCGGCATGCGATTGACCTTTTCGCGATAGCCGGGCGCGTGCACCTGCACTGCGCCGCCGTAGACCTTGACCGCATTGCCAAAAATCGCCTGATCCGACCCGTTGATCAGCGCGCTCAGCAGCAACAGCAAGATCAGTCCCAGCACAATCGCTACCAGCGCAATCGCCGTGCGCCGCCAGTTGCGCCACATGTTGCGCCACGCCAGCTTAACTGTCTTCTCCATGATCTCCCTCCTTGCGCCCTCATCTTGCCGGGCGCGAGCAAAGCCGTCCTACGCGGTCACGAACCAGGTGCGCAATTGTGCTGGCGTCAGAATCGAAATCGAACCAGGTGCAGCGCCCAACACTCGCTCCATACTGCGCTCGTAGGCCAACATCCGTCGCTCCAACGCCTGCAACGCCATTTCCTGCGTGACCCCAGGCGGTGGACCATGCAGCAGCAAATTGGCGACGGGCAACGCCAATGCCTGCCCCATTTCCAGAATGATCTCGGCGCATTCCTCCGGGTAGGCGACATCGTAGACCCCTTCACTGTTACCCTGCCGGATGATTTTTGCCAGCTGTGGCACCACAACCGGCATGGTGGCCGCAAGAATCTTCGTGCGCAGCACGGTGTTTTCATCACGATAAATGACTGCCATCACTTCGATCAGAAACTCGCGGTTGGCGAGTTTCCATCTCTGCGTCCGGCTGAAGAACTGGTCGAGCTTGGTGGGCGCATCGAGCGTTGGATCGTCGATCATCGGCTGCAACGACTGCAGAATCTGCCCTGTCATGCGCTCGATGATGGCGTCGAGCAAGTCGGCTTTGGTGGGGAAATAGTAATAAAACAGGCCCTTGGCGACCCCAATCTCGCGGATGATGTCTTGCACCGACGTCCGCGCATAGCCCTTTTGATAGAAGAGGCGTTGACCTACATTCAAGAATTCTTCGTAACGTTCGTCGTACTCTTTGACCGTGCGCGCCACACGCACCTCCCTACTCTATACTGACTGACGGTCAGTCAGTCAACAGTATAGAGCATGGCAGGTGGTATGTCTACTGGCCAGTTGGACTGTTTTGGGGTATGCGCCGCAGGTCACGCTGAAGACGATGATTTGATCTCTTCGGGTGTTTGATGTATAGTCTTGACCGTTGATAACGGGGAGCTCAGGATGCTGGGCTGAGAGGGTGGCCGTCTTGCCACCGACCCGCGAAACCTGATCTGGGTAATGCCAGCGTAGGGAGCAAAGTTGAGGTCAATCGACCGTTTCCGATGCGCTGGCTTTACCGTGGTGGTAAAGTCAGTTTTTTATTTTCAGGAGGGAAACCATGTCTCACCTTATTCTACACTGCAGGCCGCGAGCCTGGTTGATGGCGACGTTGTTGCTTGTCGCGCTGATGCTGGCGGCATGCCAGGCAATCGGCAAGGGTGATGGGGCGCCAGCCAGCCAGAACGCACCCTCTGCCGCGTCGACGCCTCTGGTGCTGGCTGCTCACGACTCATTCGCCATCGGCGAGGAGGTGCTGGCGGCGTTCGAGGCAGAACACGGCGTCACCGTGCAGGTGCTGACGCTGGGCGACGCTGGCGCCGCGCTCAACAAAATCATCCTCAGCAAGGACGCGCCACTGGCCGATCTCTTCTTCGGCGTTGACAACACCTTTCTCAGTCGTGCGCTGGCGGCTGACGTGTTCGAACCATATGCGTCGCCGCTACTGGCGCAGATCCCCGATAATCTACAGCTTGATCCGGAGCAGCGATTGCTGCCGGTGGACTATGGCTTCGTCAACCTCAACGCCGATAGCGAGTGGTTTGCCGCCCACGGCATCGCATTGCCGCAGACGCTTGAAGCGCTGACCGATCCTGTGTACAAAGGACTGCTTGTGGCGCCCAATCCGGCGACCTCTTCACCTGGGCTGGCCTTCTTGTTGGCGACCATCGATCACTTTGGCGAGGATGGCTACCTCAATTTCTGGCAAGCGTTGAAGGCGAACGACGTGCTGATCACTGACGGTTGGAGCGAAGCCTACTTCGAGCACTTCACAGTTGGGTCGGGCGGCGCCGGTGATCGACCGCTCGTCGTGAGCTACTCCACCAGCCCACCTGCGGACGTCGTCTACGCCAGCGATGGGCGCACCAAGCCAGCCAGCGTCAACCTCTTCCTGCCCGGCAGCGCCTTCCGCCAGGTTGAGTTTGTGGGTGTGCTCAAGGGCGCAGCGCAGCCGGAACTAGCGCGGCGCTTTATCGACTTCATGCTCGACACGCCATTCCAGAACGACATCCCGCTACAGATGTTCGTCTATCCGGCCAACCCCAACGCGACGCTGCCCGACCTGTTCACTGCCTACGCCCAGACGCCGCCTGACCCGGTAATCTTTGACCCTGCCGCGATCGAGGCGAATCGTGAACGGTGGGTGCAGGCGTGGACCGATGTGATGAGCCAGTAAAAGCACCTGATTGTTCAGAGACTCTCATCACATCTTCCCAGAAGGGAAGGATGGCTGGCGACGCTGATACAATACAATAAAAATGCTGCCCATCTTCCGAAAGATGGGCAGCTAATTAGAGGTCAGTAATCTCAGCGCTTCTATGCAAAGCCGCCAGTCTCGGCGCATAAGTGCAGAGATTCGCAACAGAAAAATCGCAAGGAACTGAACGTGCTTCCACCTTCCCATATTGCGTACACCTGGCTGGCCCTCGATCTGGCGCAGGAGTGGCTTGATGTCGCCGACACAACCGATTATCGCCTGATCGCGCTGGCAGCGACCGGACCGGATTGGGTCGATAAACCGTTGGCCGCCGTATACTTCTATCGACGCTACAAGTCGGCAGTGCTCTTTGCCCATACGTTGCTGGCGAACCTGGTCGTACTCTGGTTGGCGGTGGGGCGCTTTCCGCGCCTGGGCGCCTACGCGGCGGCCTGGCTCGGTCACGCCCTGCTCGACCGGCTCTGGCTCTTTCCCGATACCTTCTATTGGCCGTTGCGTGGCTGGCGCTTTCATGTCTGGGGCAAACGCGGCTCCGAACAGAGTGAGATCGGTAAAGCCTACTGGTTTGCCTTCACACGTCGCCCGGAGCTATGGGGATGGGAGCTAGGCGGGCTGCTGGCGCTGATCTTCTTCATGTGGCGGCGACGGCTATATCGCTGGCCGGCGCTGCGCACGTTTCTGCTGACCGGGCAACCACCGGCGCGGCGGAACAATGGACAACAAAAGTGAGTTGAAGGGGCGCAGCATTCCTGCGCCCTCTCCGGTCGATGCTACAATCTGTGCATGACTTCACCCGCTTCGCCAGCACCGTCGGACGCCACCCATACCGGGCGTCGCGTGCTGATTAACACCGGTGCATTGACCGGCGCCAGCCTATGGCGAATCGCCATCAGCTTCATCCTCCAAATCCTGATCGCGCGCTGGCTGGGCGTCGAAGGGCTTGGTCACTACACGATTGCGATGGCCTATCTGAATGTGAGCCAGGTGCTCGTTGAATTGGGCCTGCCCACATTGCTCGTGCGCGACCTGGCGCAAACGCCAACGCACCGACGCACGTATTTCCGCTGGTCGCTCGGCATCCAACTTGTGACCAGCCTGCTGACCTGGGGCGGGCTTATCCTGCTGAGCTTCGTGCTGCCCTACAGCCCGGTGACGGGCGCCTCGTTGTGGCTGGTGGGGGCGTCGCTGCCACTCTACGCCGTCACCGCCACTGTTGAGACGATCTTCCAGGCAGGCGAACGCATGGAACTGGTGATGGGCGTCGAGGTGACGATCAACACGCTCATTCTGCTCTTAAGTCTGGGCGTGCTGGGGCTGGGCGGCGACGAGCTAGCGCTGATCGCCGTGATTATTGTCACCCAGGCGATCTCAGCTGCCGGCTGCCTGCTGCTGCTGTGGCGTAGCCGGTTGCTGGCAGCGCCACAAGAAGCCGCTCCTGTTGCGCTGCCCGCATTGTTACGACGGACGACGCCGTTTTTGGGTCTGGCGCTCTCCGACGTGCTGCTACAGCGGCTGGACATCCTGCTGTTGAGCTTCATTGCCGGGCCGGCAGTGACAGGCCTTTATAGCGCGGCCTACAACGTGGTGCGCGTGCAGATGAAGCTGATCCAGAGCTTCTGGCGTGCCCTCTACCCAACGTTGAGCCGCCTACAGCGACATGCCACCGATCGCTACGTACGGCTGCAGGCATTGAGCCTGCGCATGGGCCTGCTTGCCGTGCTGCCGACGGCGGCGATCAGCTTTGGGGTGGCGCCCGACCTGATGCGCCTGTTTTTCGGCGGCGACTACACCGCATCGGCAGAGGTCTATCGTATTTTGATCTGGTCGGCGCCGCTCTTCCTGATCGAAGTGTATGCGATCACGCTGCTCATGATCGAGCACCATCTGCGCGCCAGTCTATGGGTGAGCGCACTGCACATCGCCAGCATCGTAATCTGCGTGCCGCTGCTGACGCCGCTGGCAGGGGCGAACGGTGCGGCGGCAGGGGTTGTCATCAGCGGATTCGTAGGTGGCAGCGTGAGCGTTGGTCTAGTGCGTCGCCAGAGCATTCCCTGGCGCGTCGCCGCCATCGGCAAGATGGCAGCAGCGGCGGCGGTGGCGGGTGGCGTTGCATGGCTGCTGCCAACGCCCTGGCTGGTGAATAGCCTACTGGCAGTGGGTGCTTTTGGTGCGCTCAGTTGGATGACTGGTGTGCTAACAGCAGACGACTTCCGCACGTTGCGTCGAATCCTCTTGACTTCGCGACCAGAATGATTTGGAATGGTGTAGACGCCTGGACTACAATCGCGCGCTGGACAGCATATAAGCAGTATAAGCGGTGAAGACCAACAAGCGTCAACGAGCATGATTATGGAAAATCAGCAAGAGAACTCAACCGATAACCGCCACTATCGCGTGCTGATGATCGCACCGACAAGCTTCTTCTCGGATTATGGCTGTCATGTGCGCATCCTGGAAGAGGCGCGGTCGTTGCAACAGTTGGGGCACCGCGTCACGATCGTCACTTACCGCAACGGGCGCAATGTTCCTGATCTGGACATTCAGCGCACGCTGCCGATCCCATGGCGCCAACACTATGAAGTTGGCTCCAGCCGTCACAAAGTCGTCTTCGATGCGCTGCTGGGGCTAAAGACGTTGCAACTCATGGCGACCCGACGCTTTGATGTCATCCATGCACATCTGCATGAAGGCGCGCTGATCGGGCTTGTGCTGGGACGGCTCTTCGGTCTGCCCGTCGTCTTTGATTTCCAGGGCAGCCTGACCGAAGAGATGATCGATCACCATTTCCTGCAAAGAAATGGGAAAATACACGGTTTATTGCGCAAATTGGAGGTGTGGATTGATCACACTGCGCCGCTGATTCTGACCAGTACACACAATGCTGAGCGTATCTTGGTCGAGCAATTTGGCAGCAATCCATTGCGTATTCGCTCCCTGCCAGATTGTGTCAATATCGACGAGTTTCGCCCTGCAACACAATTTGACCCAACAGAGCTGGCTGCGTTGCGCAGCCGGCTTGGTATTCCAAAGGGTGCACGCGTCATTGTCTATCTCGGATTACTGGCAGAATACCAGGGCACCCCACATCTGTTGCGAGCAATGCAAAATCTACGCAGACGCCACAACGACGTCTACTTACTCCTCATGGGCTTTCCGGCCGTAGAGTACTATCAGCGGATGGCGCAGGAGCTTGGCATTCAGGATCGTGTGATCTTTACGGGGCGCGTTTTATATGAGCAGGCAGCTCATCATCTTGCCTTGGGCGACGTGGCAGTCTCGCCAAAACTAAGCCAAACTGAAGGTGCAGGCAAACTGCTCAACTACATGGCAATGGGTCTCCCAACTGTAGCATTTGACACACTAGTTGCACACGAATACCTGGGCCTGGCTGGATTGTACGCCGAGCCAGGGAATGTGGACAGCTTGAGCAGTCTGCTTGAGAGCGTATTGACGGATCGACAGATGGGGGAACACCTTGGCCGACAGTTACGCCAACGTGCGGTAGAGCACTTTCAATGGCGTCGCGCAGCTGCCCAGTTGGAAGCTGCATATACGGCATTGTGTGCGATACCATCTGCGTCGCAGATGACTCAACATTTCCAGTCACACCAGAAATAAACAAAACAAGCCTGGTCGTCACAACTTCATTTCTATTCACCACAGAAGTGTTGAGGTCTAGCGGCGCCTATAACAAGAAAATACTGCCAGCCTCCCAGAGGCTCAGCGTTTCCGGAAAGATGAGCAACCAAGCTATTTCAGAACAGTTGATAGAAGGCAGCGGACGCATGCGAATGCAGAAACTTATTTCCGTTTTGGTGTTGCTGGCAATCAGCCTGTTGCCTATACAAGACGCCAATGCAGTTAACATTGCTCAATTCGATGGTCTTTTTCGCACCTATACAGTACTTGGCAGCCCCAAACATGTGGTCGTCGAAACTGCAGGCAAGGTTTGGTTCACTGCGCCCAACGCAGATGCGATCGGCTTATTGTCCATAACAGAAGTCACCAGCCAAGTCGCCGAATATAGCACCCGCTATTTTCCGACAGGTGATGGCAGCAAGCCGTATGATCTGGCGCTGCATGATGGCGTCATCTGGTTTACGCTGGCAGGCGGAGATGCGCTAGGCAAATTGACCATTGCCACCGAGACATTGACGTATTATTCTCTACCCCCAAACAGCGGACCTCGCGGATTGGCCATAAATACCTCTGATAACACAATCTGGTGCGTAACCAATGCAGGCAACACTCTGATCAGATTCGATCCTGCCAGCGAGACTATTGAAGAATTTCAATATCCGGTGGTGAATGCCGGTCTCGAGGACCTGGCATTCAATGGTAGCGGTGCGTTGTGGATGACAGCAACTGCGCGCAATGAAGTAAGACAGTTCGATTTGAATACAATGGCATTCCAAATCCCAATCCCAACCGGCAGCAGCGGCGGTGCACCAGTCACTGTTGTCATCGACGCATTAAACTATCCTTGGGTCACTTTCTCAAGCCTGGGAGAAATCGGTCGCTATGCACCTGGAACACTGGCGCTTTGGCGCCGTTTTGCTGCACCCCAAAGCGATGGCGAACCGACAGGACTCCATATAGAGGGTGACAGTTTTTCGCAGCAGATTTGGTATACATTGAGAGCAGCGGGCGCCGTTGGGTATTTCCACACGCGTAACAGCGGTCAATTGATGACGCCACATCTGAATTTCCCACTGCCAGGCTCCAATTCTGCACCGTGGGGAATTACTGTGGGGTCTGGTAATGTTGCCTGGATCGCTGACAGTGGTGCAAATCAGCTTGTCGAATGGCGTCCGCCATACTTTGAAGCGATCTATCTACCTGCAATTACGCGATAAGGGCACAAAACGCCATCATACGTACGAAGGAGAGCAACATGAAACAACGCAACATGACACGCCCTCAAGAGCCTGGCCATGCCAGATCGGAATGGAGCCTCAAACTCGCGCTTCATGCATTCCTAATCATAATTATGCTTCTCGTCTTTTGCTTGACGCCGACACACGTTGCCCTAGCCCAAGAAGTGAGCGAAAATAGCAGCATATATTTGCCTCTCATTGAATATCGAACTAAAGACTGCCCAGTTCTGAGGACACCAACTATCTTTGGCATGCAAACTTACGGTGAGTCTGGTAGAAATACTCCGTACTTTGTAGACATGATGGATTCAGGCGCCAGTTGGTTTCGCATCGAAACCTACTGGGCGGGCGTTGAACCAGAAAACACCACACCAGAAAACTTCTACTGGACTAACATGGACAACCTCGTACGCGCAGCCAATGACGGATGTCTCAATGGCATCATCACAATCGATGGCAATCCAGCGTGGGCGGCATCAACCTCAGCGGGGCCGATCGATCGCGTCGATGTAAGGGAATTGGCAGAGTTTCTTGCTGCGGTCGTGGAGCGTTACGATGGTGACGGCATCAACGATGCACCGGGCGCGCCTGTCATCCAACATATTGAGCTATACAACGAGCCGGATCGCGCCAGTCTGCCGAACACTCCGGGATGGGGTGACCATGGTGCAGAGTACGCTGAAATGCTTAAGACGGTCTACCCAGCCATGAAGGCTGCGAATCCGAATGTCAACGTCATGCTCGGCGGCATTGCTTATGACAATTTTGTGGGCGAGGAGGCGGAGGGCGGTTTCATCAAATCGTTTCTCACCGATGTTCTGAACGCGGGTGGGGGAGCGTATTTCGACACGATGAACTTCCATTTCTACCCGTTGTTTGCGTCCCGTTGGACTGGGACTTCGGATGGGTCTCGCGGTATTGGACTTTACGAAAAATCCCAAGCCATCCGTAGTGTACTGCAGCAATATGGCATCAACAAACCATTGGTCATCACAGAGGGAGGATGGCATAGCAACGCCGATCAGGCACCGCTCAGCAGTGAACAGGCTCAAGCAGCTTACGTTGTCCAGATTTTCATGCAAAGCTATGCTGCCGGGATTGACTTCTCGATCTGGTGGACGCTCTACGACATTGACCTCAACTTTTATCCTTTCAAGAACGGGTTGGTCACGAGCATCAGTGAAAGTAACCCACCACGCCGAAAGCAGGCGTATTTTGCATATCAGACCTTAACCAGCCAGATCGCACCTTTGCAATTCAGCCAAAAATTGCCAGACACAGTCACCGGCACTAACCAGATTGAGGCATATCAATTCATTGGAGAGCGTGCAGTATACGCCGCCTGGCTCAATCCACTTTTGACAACTACAACCAAAACGTTTCGCATCAATGCATCTCAGGTCACAGAACGTAATATGACCTGGGGTATAGTCAGAACGATTCGCGATGGTGATGACGGGAACGTCGATGGACAGGTGCGCGTATCTGTAAATGGAACTCCGAAATACTTCGAGGTGAATCAATGATACAAGAAGGAGTTGCGATCCTCAAGGGCAAGCGAGTGGTGCTTTCAATTGCATTAACATTAGGCATTGCGATAGTTGTTGGCATGCTCATTGGGGGGCGACAAAGCGTCTTTGCGCAAACTAGCGACAACGATGGGACTGTTCCATCAGTAGTCGATGCAACAGCCGATGAGGGGATGTTTACACAGTTTCTACCACTGATTGAACACGACCATCGATATCTATGTCGCTTTGGCGTCAATGTCGTTGGCGCCGGCGACAAGGATATCAGCCGATTCAATGTGGGGGCATTGCGTGTGGGATGGTACATCAACTATCTTGCGGAGAGCAGTCCAACGCGTCCTGGTGGCATCGACTATACGCCGGTGATCCGTCTGCGCAAGTCCACCGATGGCACCACCTATACGTATTCGCCCAATGGAGCCGAATTGACGGCTGCCATCAACGCCAATCCGGGCGCAGCATGGATGATCGGCAATGAACCAGATCGCCGCGATGCTGGCCAGCCGGTCCAGGACGAAATGCCGCCAGCACTCTATGCGCAAGCGTATCATGAACTATACACATTGCTCAAGCAACAAGACCCAACCGCTAGGATTTTTGCGGGTTCAATTGTTCAGCCGACGCCGTTGCGCATCAAATATCTGGACCTGGTGCTGGAAAGTTATCAACAGCAATACGGGACAGCAATGCCTGTCGATGGTTGGGCTATCCACAACTTCATCTTGAATGAACGCAGTTGTGCCGCCTACAACAACGATCTCAACCTGTGTTGGGGCGCTGACATTCCCCCTGGGCTGAACGAAACTGACGGTCTCATTATCGAAAACACGCTAGCAGATTTACAAAAGACAGTAAGCCTTACGCTATTTAAGGAACAGATCGTACGTTTCCGCCAATGGATGTTGGATAATGGCTATCGCAACAAACCACTCTACCTTACCGAGTTCGGCGTGTTAATGCCAGCCGAATATGGCTTTCCGCCCAGCACGGTCAATACATTCATGAATCAGACGTTCGAATACCTCCTGACCGCAACCAATCCACAGAGTGGTTATCCACCAGATGGCAACCGTCTTGTACAACGGTTCTCTTGGTACAGCACAAGTGACAATGTCAGCTTCAACGGCTATTTATTTGAACAACCAGCACTGAATCAGCCCTATGTCATGACAGAAATGGGCCAGAATTACCGTACATTTAGCGCTGGCGTTACCGATCAGATTGACTTAACACCGATTGAACTGACTCCGGTAACGGTTACGACGGCTAGCGTTAACAACAACGTCACCGTCAACCTATCTGTCAAAGTAGCCAACAGCGCAAATCTGTTGACGCCTCAAAGATTCGTAGTGGATTTCTACCATGGCAATCCTGACGCTGGCGGCGTATTGCTCGGCGCATCATCGATCGTGCAAGTGAACGGCTGCGGCGAAAGTGCAACTGCAAACATGACATGGACGGATGTCGCCCCTGGCACATACACAGTGTATGCGCGTGTGCGCAGCTTGCGCAGGGAAGACGTTACAACAAACAACACGATCAGTACCAGTGTTGTTGTAACAGCGCCAATTCAGACACTGACGCAATCGAATCGGGTCAAGTGATGGTATACCGTGGAGTGCATTCAACTTTGATTAGCATCGTCGAGTCACTGTCACAATTGCACATCATTACTCGCGCCCGTGAGTTGTGGCGTTACCGCGAGTTAATTCGTAATCTGGTAATCAGTAACCTGAAGAGCCGTTATAAGAATAGCGCACTTGGCTTTGTGTGGAGCCTGCTCAATCCACTTGGGATGATGCTGGTGTTCACCATTGTCTTCGGTTTCTTAATGCCAGATGTGCGTGTAGAAAAGTATCCGCTGTTTGTGTTAACTGGGTTGTTGCCGTGGAACTTTTTCCAGGCCAGCATCAACGCTGGCATGTACAGTGTGGTTGGTGGCAGCAATCTGGTAAAAAAAGTCAGTTTTCCGCGCGAAGTATTGCCGATTGCAGCCGTCCTTGGTCAATTGGTGAATTTTCTGCTGGCGTTTGCAGTCCTGTTTATGGCACTGGTCGTCTTCCAGGCAAGCTTTAGCCCGTGGTTGTGGACCCTCCCCATTGTTATTTTGATCCAGACTGTGTTTTCTACCGGTGTAGTGCTTGTACTGAGTACACTTAATGTCTTCTATCGCGATACAGCGATGATCATGGAAGTCATCATGCTGGCCTGGTTCTTCTTAACGCCAGTTGTCTACTCGGTGGGCATGTTGCCAGAAACTCTTTCAACTGGGAGCCTGACCGTGCCTCTCCAACGCATGGTTTACATCTTGAACCCTCTTGCCTCCCTTATCGCCATCTATCGCGACCTGCTCTACTGGGGCTATCGCACCGATGTTGATTTCTTTGTTCGTACGGCAATAACCGCAGTCGCTGTCTTTGCATTCGGGTATTGGTTTTTCCTGCGCTACAGCGACCGCTTCGGTGAAGAATTATGACGGTAGTACGCCGGCCCCAAATTCAGCCAGACCGTCCAGTCGTTAGCCTCAAGAATGTCTCACGTGCCTATGACAAGCAACGCGAGTACAATCGCTCTCTACAGCAGCGCTTGTTGCGCATTATTACACGAAAACAACGCACTCCGACCGACTTATTCTACCCACTCCAAGACGTCTCACTATCGATCCATTCTGGCGATTTTCTAGGTATTATCGGACCGAACGGTGCCGGCAAGAGCACACTGCTCAAGCTGGTCACCGGAATCATTGTGCCCACCAGTGGCGACCTGACCGTGTGTGGTCGCGTCTGCTCCTTGCTGGAACTTGGTGCGGGCTTCCATCCTGACTTAACGGGTCGAGAGAATATCTACCTCAATGGTTCCATTTACGGATTGAATCGACGCGAAATCGATGAACGCGTCGAACGCATCATCGACTTTGCTGAATTGGGCAATTTTATTGACACCCCGGTCAAGCATTACTCATCGGGCATGTATGTGCGTCTTGGTTTTTCGGTCGCAATTCATACTGACCCGGACATCTTGCTTGTGGATGAGGTGTTGGCAGTTGGGGACGTCAACTTTCAACAGAAGTGCCTGCGCAGCATCGAAAATTTCCGCCAGCGCGGCGGCACTCTGATCCTGGTGTCGCATGATTTGACCACGCTCCAATCTATATGCACGCGTGCCATTTGGCTTGAAGACGGGCGCATCCAGGCTGACGGAGACCCGCTCGATGTAGGGATGGCATACCTAGAGAGCATGGCAAATCGCGAACAGACAGAAACATCACTGGCAAAAACTGAAGAAGACTCACGCAGGTGGGGAACCGGGCGGATTCGCATCATCGCCGTGGAAATGTATCGCACTAACGGGGAAATTGGCGGTTACTTCTACACTGGCGAACCGGTACGAATTCGCGTGAAATTTGAATCCGATGAAGCAGTTTCGTCTCCGGTTTTTGGCATTGCAATTCATCATCAGAACGGAACACACATTACAGGTCCTAACACTGCACATGCCGGGATCGAGCTAGGAACAATTCATGGCAGAGGCTGGATCGATTATATCGTACCACAACTGCCACTACTGGAAGGCGTCTATACCATCTCAGCCGCTGTCGTCAATCACAACGATACGGAGACTTACGATTACCGCGACCGCATCTGTAAGTTCCGTGTACTATCATCCCGAACATCTGAACGTTATGGGCTGGTCGTGTTCGGTGGCCACTGGCAACTCGAAACCAGTGCTGAGTCAGCAGCCCCAAATCATGACCATAGGCTGAGTCCTGATTCTCCCAGATCATCCACAGCCATACCCAACGCCTGAGTGCTGGGTGGGCTTATTGCAGTAAGGTATATGAAAGGCGTTGCCATCACTATGCACCCATCAGATCGCGTGCTTTTCATCAGCCAAGACGTAATCGGTCGATCAATGGCAGGACCCGGAATACGCACCTACCACCTGAGCGGAATCCTAGCCCGACATATGCCCACCGTTGTAGCTGTGCCCAACTCAAATGTCGATGACATTCCCCCAAATGGGGCTGAGTTTGTCCATTTTGATCTCAACCATCAAGAGTCGCTCGCACCATTGGTTCACCGCTCCTCAGTCTGCATTGCACAGGGCGATATCACAAATTTGTATCAGGAACTCGGAACAACATCGGCAGCTCTCGTTATCGATGGCTATACACCTCATCTGGCCGAATATCTCGCCACGTGGCAGCACCGCCCTCTGGCGGAACAAGTTTCCGGCTGGCAACAACGCCTGCAAATGCTCCATCGCCAATATAGTGTCGGCGATTTCTTCCTGTGCGCCAGCGAACGTCAACGCGACTGGTGGTTGGGTCTACTCGAAGCTCACGGTCGTGTCAACCCTGCCACACTCTGCGATGACCCGTCCCTCCGCCGTTTGATCGATGTAGTGCCCTATGGCCTGCACAACAAACCGATCCAACATACCGACAACGTGATCCGCAATGTCTGGCCAGGCATCGGCGAAGATGACAAAGTGCTGTTGTGGGGTGGAGGTCTCTGGCCCTGGCTCGATCCGTTGACCGCAATCCAGGCCGTCGCAAACCTCTGGATACAGCGGCAAGATGTCCGTTTAATCTTTCCGGGAACGCGTCATCCCAATCCCCTCGTGGAAACGATGCCTACCCATACCGCTGCCGCCAGGCAGTTGGCAGATGATCTTGGCCTGACCGATAAGGCTATTTTTTTTGGTGATTGGATCGCTTATGAAGATTGGGATAACGTACTGCTGGAAAGTGACATAGCGCTATCTCTTCACTTTGACACACTGGAGACGCGTCTGGCATTCCGTACCCGCATCCTGGATTATATCCGGGCTGGTCTGCCTTCAATCGTGAGCGCGGGCGATGCCACCGCCGAGATCATTGCCCAACGCAACTTGGGTATTGTCACGCCGATTGCCGATGTCGTCGCCGTCACGAGAGCTTTGGCGACCTTGCTCGACGCGCCGCGATCTCTGTACACCGCCAACTTCGCCGCCGCGCGTGCTCAGTTGACCTGGGAAGTAGCCGCAGAACCCCTCGTGCGCTTCTGCCTCAATCCCAGACATGCCCCGGACAAGAGCATCATGGGGGCACAACTCGGCAACCCGACGCAGGTGGCGCTTGCGGAACAACTGGCGCAGGCGCGCCGGATGATCGAAGCCTACGAATCCGGCAAATTCATACGCCTAATGCGTTGGCTAGATCGGCTTCGCCGTCGCTTTCAGTCAGCATCAACGAATGACGCCACACGAACCCTATGAATGCAACGCCTTTTGTCTCGGTAATCATTCCAGTTTGGAATGGCCGTCCGTACCTGCAACGCGCTCTGACCGCGCTATTGGCGCAACGCACGACGAACGACCAGACCTTCGAAGTTATTGCTGTAGACAACGCCTCGACCGATGATAGTGCGAACTTCATCGCTACGAACTTCCCAACCGTGCGACTGCTCCGCAATCGCACTAACCAAGGCTTCGCTGGCGGCTGTAATCGTGGCCTGGAGGCGGCCCAGGGATCTTTGTGTGTTGTGCTCAACCAGGATACACTGGTCCGACCAGGTTGGATAAATGAACTCATCATGGCCGCTGCCGACCCCCAAATTGGTATTGTTGGCTGCAAAATTCTCTACCCAGACGGCGTCACACTGCAGCATACAGGCGGTTGGCTGGAGTGGCCTCTTGGGCTGGCTCACCACACCGGCGCTGGTGAGATTGACCACGGTCAGTGGGATACACCGCGCACAGTAGAATTTGTCACAGGCGCGGCTTTGGCAATACGCAGGGAAGTGCTGACGCAAGTCGGAGCGTTCGATGAAGCGTTCTGGCCCGGCTACTTCGAGGACGTTGATCTCTGCCTCCGCGTCCAGCGCGCGGGTTGGCGCATCTACTATGCACCAACCGCTGTGCTTGAACATCAAGAGTCCACCACTGTGCGCGACCCTGCGCTGCGCACCTATTATTACCATTGTGGACGCTTACGCCTACTGCTCAAACATTTACTACCCGACCGCTGGCGTAGTGAGTTTGTCCCTGCAGAGCTAACTGCTTTACCCCAATTTGTGCGCGGTCAGGATGGATTTGCACTACAACTCGCTTATTCCACCCTGATCCTGACGGCAGCCTCCTCCTTGCTCAAGGCATGGCGCGTCGATATGGAGACCATCACACAGACCATCGACGCATTGCGCCTCCTCTACGATCAGGCCAATGTCGAAACAACGCGCATTCACGCCGAACGCCTGGCGTCCACCACTCCAGAATGGAGCGCCCATATAGCAGCGAATTCCACCATGTTGCGCGTACTGCCGCTTACCGAGCATCACTTCGAGTCACATCATCACATCTTTGGACTGTTCATTGGCGCCTTTCGGCGCTTCTGGTACAATATAGCTGCACGGTGGGGCGATCATTATTTACGACTGCAGCAAGACAGCATTAACTCTGGATTGGACATGGAGTTGACCCTGCATCGTCAACAGATTGACCTGTTAATTGCCGAGAATGCCAGGCTGGCGGCGAAACTCGCCTACCTGGAACAATCAAAAGCACCCATAGATTCCGCATGACCGCACGCGACATTCCACCTACCCACGACGCTAACTTGCCAACCAACAGCCTGATCGCAATCGATGATCCCGAAATCGACCCAGATGCAATTATGACAGAGATTCGTCGTCGCATCGTTATGCGACGTCAAGAGCTAGGTTATGACCAGCGTGCATTCCCCAGTTACGGGGCAGCCGTTTATCAAGGCGAGCCAGATGACATCCCTTACGACCACAACCTGCACCTTTTTCTCCGGTTAGCAAACGCTACCTTTGCAGAAGCTGAAACCGAGCCAATCTTGGTCGACTCACCGGCACTACGCATCCCAGTGTTGGGGCAACTGTGGAGTATGATTCGCAGAGGCGCCCACAACCTGGTGCTCTTCTATGTCAATCGTGCAGTCACCCACCAGACGAACGTTAACAGCTACCTTGTCGGCGCCCTCAACCGCCTGACTGCTGTCGTCGAAGATCAGCAGCGCACAATTCAGAAACTACAAAGTGAGCTGGAGGCAGAACGCCAGCGCACGGAAGCGCCATGAGGCGCGGTAGACGGGTGTGGCGATGAAGTTTGCCATTGTGACACCGCGCTATGGCGCAGATCTCGGCGGCGGCGCCGAAATGTTGGCACGCGGGTTAGCGCGCGAATTGGCGCGTCAGTCTCACACTGTCGAAATCTGGACTTCCTGTGCGCGTGACCACTACACCTGGCAGAACGAGCTACCTCCCGGCGTAAGCGTACTCGACGATCTCCCAGTGCTGCGTTTCCCCATCGATCGCTGGTTACCGAATGTGCGCGCGCGGCTTGACACCAGACTCCACGCGTACCATCAACTTGATCGCGCTGACCAGTACGCATGGTTGGAGAGTGGCCCCATCAGTAGTGCGCTTTGTCGCCACCTGGCAATTCATGCGACTGCGTTCGACAGTATCATTGCTTTGCCCTACGCCAACCCGCTAGTGCATGCTGCCGTGTGGATGGCGCCTGAGCGCACCGTGCTCTGGCCCTGTCTTCACGACGAGCCATACGCCTATATGGAACCTGTAAGACTACTGCTGGAAAGCGTGGCTGGTGTGGTCTTCAACAGCCCAGAAGAGCAGAAACTAGCGTCTGACAAGCTTGCGGCGACCATAGTAAATCAGACAATATTGGGCGTGGGCGTTGAGTTTACACCCGCCTCCACGATAACAACTGCACGCCAGGGACTACTCTATGTGGGGCGGCTGGAAGGCGGCAAGAACGTTGCGTTACTATACCGCTATGTGCGGCGGCTGTTTACCGAGGACAGTGACATTTCGCTGACAGTTGCTGGTAGCGGACCGTTGCGACCCCCGACACATCCGGCCTTCCGAGATCTCGGCTTTGTCGATGAGGCGACAAAAGCTGTGCTTTACGCCGATGCACTTGCGCTAGTGCAACCTTCGGAAAATGAGAGCTTTTCCATCGTAGTCATGGAAGGCTGGCTGAGTGGTGCGCCCGCACTAGTGAATGACAGTTGCGCCGTCACTCGTGGCCATGTGCTACGCAGTTGTGGGGGGTTGGCTTATCAGGGTTACGCCGATTTTGCTGCAGCCGTGCGATGGTTGCAGGCGCATCCCGAACTGGCCAACCGCATGGGGATCAACGGTCGTCGTTATGTACAGGCAAACTATGCCTGGTCTACAATCGTGACGCGCTTTACCAACATTGTGACAGAATGGCTAGGCAAACAGACATCATGAACAAGCCGGTGCTCCATCAGTTCGCCGAAGGCGCCGCCCCTGGTGATGCCATCACTGGGCAGATGCTGTCGATCCGCCAGTGGTTGCGCGACGCTGGCTATACATCTGAGATCTATGCCGCCAGCATCCACCCTGCTATGACTCATGAAGTGGGTGACGCGCTGCGCTATCGCCCCCAATTCGGCGAAATGCAAGCCATTTACCATCACAGCATTGGCTCTGACGTAGTGGATCATCTGCGTCAGTTATCCATGCGCCTGCTGCTCATCTATCACAATGTGACACCACCGGAATTCTTCCAGCACAGCAACCCAGGGTTGGCAGCGCAACTTCAACGCGGCATCGAGCAATTGCCAAGTTTGCGCGAGCAAACCGGCCTGGCACTCGGCGACTCCAGCTATAACACGGCAGCGTTAATTGGCGCCGGATTTACGCACACAGGGACGCTACCCTTGCCACTCGACGAAACAGATTATCAGCACGCCGACGACCCAGAAGCGCTGGCAAAGCTGAATTCCAGCAACCCGTGGCTACTTTTTGTCGGGCGGTTGGCACCAAACAAGCGTCAGGATGATCTAGTCAAGCTTCTCTACTATGTGCGCCGTATCTTGCCGGAGGCGCAGCTGGCTTTGGTTGGCGCCTTATGGTCGCCGCCTTATGTGCGCTGGTTGCGCGACCTAGTGTACGATCTGCAGCTAGAGAATGCCGTCATCTTCACCGGCCATGTATCACAACAAACCATGGTGACCTACTATCGGCACTCGACCCTGTACGTTTCCATGAGCGAACATGAAGGCTTTGGCAAGCCGCTGGTCGAAAGCATGTACTTCAATCTCCCGGTATTGGCGTATGCTTCGACAGGTGTGCCTGACACCTTGGATGGTGCTGGTGTGCTCTTCCACGAAAAGCACTTCGAGGCGCTGGCCGAGCTGGTCGACCTGTTGGTCACAGATCAAAAGTTGCGGACGCGCGTGTTAGCGCGCCAAAGGGAACGTCTTTCTGCCTTTCTTGCGCCAACCGTGCGCTCACAATGGCAACACTACCTAAACCAGTTTATCAATAGAAGCTAGCAATCATGCCACCTTCAAAGGTTTAACCTTGTTCAGGCCGGTTTGTTACCAACAACGTAACTCTCAAAGGGGCGATGAACAGCCGTCAACACCATATGCAATGAGTGCTGGACCATTGCCACCTGTTCAGCTAACGCCTGGGTAGACTGAGAGTGCGTTGCCAGATCCTCGCCGAGTTGATCGTAATAAGGTTGCACCAACCATTTGATGCATGTCATCTTAAAGTGCCAAAGTAACCGACGCAACCAATTTGAAGGCTTAGGAATTACTTGGGTCGCAGGTCGATGTGCCACCTGCCCGGTCAGGTCTCTCGCCAGAAAATTGCTCAACTCTGGAAGCAATTGATCCAGTTTCGCTAGTGGCGATGATGCCGCTACATTCGTAGCACTGGTCATATGATTCTCGCCAAAGTCAACATTAACAAAACCCGAATACTGCATAAAAAACGCGAGTAGATTCGGATGATACATTGCCACGTGGCCAAAATGCATTGTGTACAATTCCAGGTGACTCACCAGCGCGCGTGGATTTGGCGTCACTAACAATAGACGCCCCCCGGGACGCAAAGCACGAAATGCAAGCTCGATTAACTCCATCACAACTTCATAGGGCAGATGCTCGACAAGATGCGCCGAAAAAACAGCGTCAAGGCTGCCAGGTGTGAGTGAGCGTAGGTGCGAAATCACATCGCTCTCCACAATCGGGATCCCGAGTGCACCAGCGTCAGCTACACACTGGGGATCAGCATCTACGCCATAAGCATCGAACCCATGGTCGCGTAAAAGTTTAACAAACCCACCTAATCCACAACCAAGATCGACAATGCGCCTGTAGCCCTGCAACAGTGGCAGATAGACGCCATGTCCAACTGCCTCACCCTCGACTGAGACGCCGATGTAGCGCAGAAATGCATAGTCAAGATCAGGATAACGGGGGGGCGATGAGGTGAATTGAGACGTCGTCATGATGTCCTTTTTGTACACAAAACCTGCACAATCGGTCAAAAACCATGTATTGATAGTACACTATAGCTGGATTGACGAACAAACCAGACCAGAACTTAAGCGATCTCGATTAGGGACGGTGTTGTGCAGCGTAAATTGACCATGAATTCGCCTCTACTGATGTTTGTCATTTCAGCAGCGCTCTACGTGTTACTGGTAATCTTCTTTTCACAACCGCCGGGCATGAGCATGACGAATGGTGATGAACCACATTATCTGCTTCAAGCACACAGCCTGCTCTATGATCATGATCTGGAGGTAGAGAATAACTACGCCAATCGCGACTATCTAGCATTTTTTAACGGCGGCATTCTGGATGTAGGCGCCTATCTGTATACATACAACGGGCGCACGATCCGCCATCACTTTGCGTTAGGCATGCCGCTGCTATTGACGCCAGCATATGCAATCGGAGGACGCATCGGCGTCCAGTTATTGCTGGCATTGTTGACAGCTGCTGGCATGAGCTGGCTGTTTCTAGTAATCCAACAATTCATCCCATCGCCAGTCGCCTTCATTACCGCTCTGCTCTGCGCACTAACCTATCCGATCGTGATCTACAGCCATCAGATCTATCCAGAAACGGTAATTATGGCGTTGGTGGCGCTGGTGTTGATGTTGACTTTAGCAGCTTCAGCCCAACATCGACGCAGGGATGCGCTCGCTGTTGGATTGACGGTCGGCGTGATGCCGCATTTTCAGAATAAATTCATTTTATTGGCATTGCTGCTTTACAGTTGGTACCTCTGGCAGACGCGCGACAATTTGCGCACGAGTGTGCGGTGGTCCCTGCCGCCGATTTTGCTACTAGCTGTAGCCCACCTCGCTTGGGCATATGTCGTCTACGGTGAGTTAGGGTGGAGTGCACTGATCTCACCTGGGTATGCACGACTTATCGACACCCGAATCGATGACGGCGTGCTGGGATTGTGGTTCGATCAGGAAGTTGGTCTCTTTTTCTTTGCACCGCTCTATCTACTTGCACTCCCGGGGGCCTGGATTCTGGCGCGTTGCCCTAATCGGCGCAGCACAGTGCTATGGCTTGCAATTATTTATGCCGGCTTTCACCTGCTTGGCGGCGCCTACTACGATTGGCCCGCCGGGCTTTCACCGGCGCCACGCTATCTTGTGCCGGTGATCCCAATTCTGGTGATTTTTGTCGGCGGGGCGTTGACGTGGTTGCTGCGATCCAGACAGTTTCTACAGCCACTAATGCTAATACTCATTACGGTCTATTTCACCTACCTGATCCTCTTCGTTCAGCGAGCATACATGTTTCCATTTTACCTTGGCAGCAACTCGATTTTGCGCGAACACTTCCGCTCGAACCAGGCCATAGTGTGGCTCGTCAATCAGCTCCCCTCATTCTTGACGGCAATTGACACAGCCTACCTCAAACTGACGTTGGTGACGATCGCTTTCAGCGTCACTATGCTTGCAGCGATTCCGCTGAATCGCCTGTTTCAACACATCCTACAGAATGATTCGCCAGACTTACACAATTCGTCGACGTCATCTTCCCGCTGCTGAATCGTAGCCAACAAATCCGGCAAAAGTGCTGATGTTTAATTAACGTATGCTAGATGTTCGCGCTGCCCTCGAGCGCGATGCTCGTTTTGCGATCAGGAATCGCACGAAATTCCCAAACCTCTCCCCCAAAGTGGGTGGAGCGACTTGAGGATTGTGACATCTAGATTTACAGGCGCTGCTCACCAGGGCTTTTGGCAATTCAAGTCGTCAACCTTGTGGATATAATATCGATACAGTTCAAGGAGCCTCAGCGAGCGCAGCACATTCCATTGCACAAAGGAAAAAACTATGAAATACATCCGACGAAACCTGATGCACTTGACCATATTGAGCGTTATGCTGGCAGTTTTGCTGAGTATAGACACCCTACCAGCGCAGGCACAATCCGAAGCGCCGGCCTCCTTGTCGTTTTCGTCCAGCAATGTCAAGCTATCGGGTGGACTTGTGATTCATTCTTCGCCAACATTAGCCGACTTGACGGGCGACGGCCTCCCAGAAATTTTGATTGGCACCACAGCACAAAATGGCGCAGACAATAACAAGCCAAATCGTCCAATTCAGCTCATCGCACTGCGCAGTAACGACAGTGAATTGTGGGCGGTCTCTGTCGATGCACCCATTAACTCCAGCCCGGCAGTCGGCGATATCGATGGCGACGGGCAACCGGAAGTCGTGATCACCACCGGTGGTGACGTCGGCGACCGCAAGCGACGTGGCGGCCTCCGGGTCTATGACCGCTACGGTAATCTCCGCTGGCGTTATGACACGCTCGATGATGCACCCAAAGACGGCTATCCTGATGGCGCTTTTTCTTCACCGACTCTATGTGATGTCGATGGCGACGGCAAACTGGAAATCGCCTTTGGCGGATGGGATCGCCAGATCTATCTATTCAACTATGATGGCTCTGCGCGCTGGAACAATCTGAATACCTATCCGAGTATGGCGCCGCGACCAGGCTATCACAATGCCGACACAGTTTGGTCGACTGCTGCGTGCGCCGACCTGAATGGTGATAGAAACAACGAAATCATCATTGGCGCCGACATCACAGGCGGTGGCAAATTGCCTGATGGCACAGTGACGCAAAATGGCGGTTTCATTTACGTTTTCGATAAGAATGGCGATGTTCTGGTGCGGCGGTTCGTCGACGAAGCCGTGTTCTCATCCCCGGCCATTGCTGACCTAGACGGCGACGGTGCATTAGAGATCGTGGTCGGCACGAGTTATTACTGGTGGAATGCAACCGGACGCAACAAAACAAACTATGTTTATGTCTTTCGCACCGATAACGTATTCAGCTCACTACCTTATGCGGACCCGAACAAACTACCCAACGCTCCTGGCTGGCCTCAGATTACACCCTATCCTGGTTTTAGTTCACCAGCTATCGGCGATCTGGACAATGACGGCGACCTGGAAGTAGTCATTGGCGCCGGCAATCCATTCATCAATACGGGTGATCCTATTCCCGGTGCAGGCATGGTGCATGCCTGGCATCACAACGGCGTGCCGGTTGCTGGCTGGCCGGTTTCGCCCAAAAACGATCTGAACATGGATGCTATGATTTTCGGATCACCAGTCATTGCCGACCTCAATGGCGATGGTAGTGTCGAGGTGCTCATCAGCATGGTGTGGGATATCCATGTATACAACGGTAATGGCGCCTTGCAAACGCGCCTCAAAACAATGTACACCGTTGCCTCTACACCGTCAGTGGGCGATACTGATGGAGACGGTAAAACTGATGTCTTTATTGGCAGTAGCAACGCCCTGGGTGATACATCTTCCGGCTACATGTGGCATTTCCGCTCTACCGAAGGGACACTAGGTGCAGCACCCTGGCCCATGTTTCATCGAAGCGCGGCGCTGGATGGCTATATTGCTGTTACCAGGCCGGCCGAATTAGCCCTGCTAGACGATGCTCTCCTGGCGTTAGCGGACATCAATCTTCCCTCAAATCTGGATCAGACAATCACTAGCCTGGGTTTTGCAAACCCAGGCGGCACTGCACTCACTTGGAGTGCACAATTTGTAGCTGCCGCCGGTCCGGGTCAGGCCAGAGTCTCTGTCACCCCTCCCAGCGGGGAATTGCCGCCACAAGAATCTACCTCTATACAAATCTTCATTGATGCCAGCCAGTTGAACCAAGGCACCTACTCGCTGGGGTGGCTCAGAATCGATGCCACTAGTGACGGTGATACATTACCTTCTGTAGAGGTGCCGCTCACTCTCTACGTAGGCCAGGTCAATTATTTATACTTGCCGATCCTGCGCAGGTAAAGGTCAGTAGTAGAGATACACCCAGTACGTCGTTGAGTCAGTCGACACTGACAAAAAACAGATACACCTACTATCAGCGCTAACTAACTCTTGCACATTCATGGGGGCGCACACTCGACCTTCGTGATGTGCCAACACAGGTAGTGTCTTTTCACAAAACCTGATACACAAGGTATGCTTGCGATCATGCGAATTTTGCATGTAACACAGCGTTACCTGCCTGCCGTTGGGGGCGCTGAGTTGTATTTGGCCGGATTGTCGATGCGCCTTGCCGCTGACGGCCATGCTGTCACCGTGGTCACCACCGACGCACAGGACTTCGAATTGTTCTGGAACCCCAACGCACGGCGCATCGCCCAAGCTGAATCCATCATCGATGGGGTGCGAGTGCTACGTTTTCCGGTGCATCACCTGCCGAAGCCGCAACTCAGTTATCCTGCGGTTCGCCGGTCGCTGTGGTTGCTCTCCAAGATGCCTTGGGTTCCAAATACATGGTTGCACAGTCTAGCGCGCTTCACCCCCTGGACACCAACACTTTATGAATGGTTGACTAAGACTACAGAAGAGTTCGACCTTGTAGCCGGCATGACGATTGTCTTTGAACCTTTGATTGCTGCCGCAGCCCGTTATGCAAAGCGCATCCAGAGACCCTTCGTCATCTATCCATTGACCCATCTCGGCGCCGGTTCAGCTCCCGGCGTCGATACCGTCAGCCGTTTCTATACCATGCGTCACCAGATCGAGTTAGTTACGCAAAGCGCGTTTCTGATCGCGATCAACCATGACGAGGCAGCGTTTTACGCACAGCACAACCTACCAGCCAGCCGTATACGCGTCGCCGGGCCAGGCGTCAGTCTGTCTGAATTAATGGGTGGCACCGGCGCCCGTTTGCGCCAGCGCTACGGACTAGAGGGAACCGTCGTGGGCGTGCTGTCGGCTATGGCTTACGACAAGGGCACAGTTCACGTCGTCGAAGCAGTGCGCGCGCTGTGGCGTCAAGGACGCGACATCCATCTTGTGCTGGCGGGGGCAGTATTGGCGCCCTTCCAGCATTATCTTGACTCATTGCCCACTGCTGAACGTGATCGCATCGTAGTGCTGGGGTCAATCGATCATCAGACCAAGCTCGACCTGCTCGATGCCATCGACATCCTGGCGCTGCCCTCACGCACCGACTCATTTGGAATTGTCTTTCTGGAAGCATGGGCTTATGGTAAACCCGTCATAGGGGCGCAGGCCTGGGGCGTTCGCACTGTCGTCAATGATGGCATGGATGGACTGCTTGTCCCTTTTGGCGATGTTGCCAAGCTTGCCAACGCCATCCGCACACTGGCCGACGACCCAGCTTTGCGTCAGCGCCTCGGTGAAGCCGGGCGCCGCAAAGTATACAGCCAGCACACCTGGGATCACAAGTACCCACTTGTCCAGCAGATTTACATGCAGCTCTGTCAAGAAGCGAGCCGCTCACGATGAAAGTGTTGCAGCTGGTGCATCAATATCCGCCCGAACACATCGGCGGCGTCGAACATTACACCCAGTCCCTGGCGCACGCGCTGGCGCACCGGGGATGGGAGATCGCCGTATTCCACCGCACCTATCGCAGCGGGCAACAACTGACAACTCACAGCGATGACAACGTCACGACCTTTGCCGCCAGCGACGGTGTGCTGACGCCCACGCGCCGCTTCCTGACCACCTGGCGCCAGCCAACATTGCACGCACACTGGCGGCAGGCGTTGGCGCACTTCCAGCCCGACCTGGTGCACGTGCAACACCTGATGGGGCTGCCCACCTCATTGTTGCATGAGCTGCGCGCACAGCGGATTCCCTATCTGATCACGCTGCACGATTACTGGTGGCAGTGCGCCAACGCTAATCTGCTTACCAACTACGCGGAGACAGCCTGCAACGGCCCGCACGCTTACCTGAACTGTACGCGCTGCGCTGTTGCTCGCACCGGGTCGCCGCTGGCATGGGGAACGGCGCCGGTGTTGTGGCCGCTCATGGCCGACCGCAACCGACGCCTACGTCCGTTGCTGGCACACGCCGCCGCTCTGCTCACGCCCTCGGAGTTCGTGCGCCGCTGGTATGCCGATCACGGTGCGCCGACGCACGCGCTGCGCGCAGCACCGCTCGGCGTAACGCCGCCGGCGGCGCCGTCGCCACACGTGACTGAACGCAGCGATGGCCTCCGCCTGCTGTACATCGGCGGGCTGGCGCCCAACAAGGGCGTGCACGTTGTCCTGGAAGCCTTACGCGGCGTGACAGGGCAGGTGCGCCTCGCCATTGCCGGCGACGCCAGCGCGCACCCAGCCTATGTCGCCAGCCTGCACCATCTGGCCGATCCGCGCGTCACCTGGCTCGGACGTCTGACCCGGCCGCAAGTCTGGGAGGCGCTGGCAAGTGCTGACGTGGTTGTCGTCCCCAGTCTCTGGCACGAAACCTATTGCTTTGCTGCACATGAGGCGCTGATGGCTGGCGTGCCGGTGCTGGCTTCGGCCATGGGTGCACTGACCGATGTGATCGTCGACGGCGTGAATGGCCGACTGCTGCCCCCAGGCGATGCACCGGCCTGGCAGCGCGCCATCCAGCTCTATGTTTCGGCGCCGGAGCGACTAGACGCTCTGCGGCGTGGCATCGCGCCGGTATTGCACTTTGCCGAACACGTCGCCGTCATCGAGTCCACCTACCACACCATCCTGACGCAGGCGACCGCATGAATTATTGGATTGCCGGCGCGACACTCGGTTTTGCCGCTGGCGTAAGCCCCGGGCCACTACTCACGCTGGTCATCACCAGAACGCTGGAGCGCGGACTGGGTGCGGGTGTGCGCGTGGCAATTGCGCCGCTGCTCACCGATCTGCCGATCATCGTCATAGCGATGACAGTTTTCGCTGCGTTGCCGTCGGCAATCGAGCGCGCGCTCACCATTGCCGGCGCCCTCTTCATCTTCTACCTGGCGTGGGAAATTCAGCGCGACGCACACCATGCGCGCCTTGCCACGGCCGCGTCAACGCCAGCAGCCGCCACGGCCGACCTCTGGCGCGGCATGCTGGTCAACTTTCTCAGTCCGCATCCCTGGCTCTTCTGGATTGGCGTGGCCGCGCCGCTGCTCACCAACGCCTGGCAGAGCAGCGCGTGGGCGGCGACGAGCTTTCTGGCCGGCTTTTACGGGCTGTTGGTCGGAAGTAAGGTGCTGGTGGCTTTTGGCGTCGCTGGCGGACGGCGCTTTCTCAACGACGCCTGGTATCGGCGCCTGCTCGTCGCCAGCGCGCTCCTGCTGGCATTCTTCGGTGTCACATTACTATGGCAGGCGATCACTGGTATAAAATAACTGTGTATCACGCATAACGCAGGCAGAGCGACCCATGACGAGCGACACCACCATCACCTATCGACCCACAGGTCAATATGGGTTGTTGACAGCATTCGGGGCAGCCGCCGCGCTGTTCTGCGCATGGGCCTTGTGGCGACAGTTCGACTGGATCACACTGATTTTCATGATTGGCTGTGTATATGCCGCGTTAGCTTTTGCCGACCAGTGGGCGGCGCATGTGGCGATCGACCGCCAGGGTTTCTGGCTGCGCACCCCCTTGCGCCGCCGGCGCGTTGAATTTCGCCAGCTCGACAGCGCGACCGAGGCCGGACGCCTCGTGCGCGGCATCGTTGTGACCTATCACCCACTATCGCCCAACGGCCTGCTCGACCTGGACACATTGCACAGCGTCACCCTGCCCGCCGTTGGCGATCAGAAGGCGTTGCTGGAAGTTCTGCAGGCAAAATGCCCGCATCGCGCTTAACTCGTCATCATGCTACCCTTTACACCCACGCTTTTTGTCCGGCCATTGACGCCCGCCGACAGCGAAGCCGCTACACCCATCGTGAATCGTTTGCTGGCGAGCAGCATCTATAGCCGCACCCTGACGCCCGCGGAAGTGCAGGCGCACTTTTTTGATGATGCAGCGCTCAGCCTCTATCCTGTGCGCTGGCAGCAACGCACCACGCTGGCGTTGCTGCGAGTTGGTGAACTGATCGGACTGCTCGACGCTGCTGTTGGTCTGGATAGTGACTCCCTCGATCAGCCCGACTATCAACCGCTGGGGCTGTTGCGCTGGCTGGCGCTGCCCGAGGATGAGGATGACGCACGTGCGGCCATGACGCACTTGTTGACAGCGGCAGAGGCCTTCTGGCGCCAGCATCACATTGCGCGGGTCAAGGCCTTCCACCCCAGCACAGGTTATCTGGCGTGGCAGGCCGGCTGCGGCCTGTTGCCCGCTGATTGGACGGTGTTGGTGCAGACGCTGACTGCGCACGAATTCCGCTTCACAGCGCGCTACTACTGCTTTGCACGCCCCCTGCACGACGAGCTGTTCGAGGAGGAAGCGCCGCATTCCGCCCTGACGCTGGTCATGCGCGGCGCCAACTACGATCGCCATTATCAGCTTTATTTTAGGCGCACCGAGTTGATTGCGACAGCGCGCGTCGTGCGCTGTCGCGTCGCACAGGAAGCGCACACATTCCCCATCGCGCACATCGTACACTGGGAGGTGGAGGAGCGTTGGCGCAATCAGAACATCGGACGCTGGCTGCTGCGGCGTATAATCAATGATGCTGTGCAACAAGCGCTGGAGCAAATCATCCTCTTTGTGCAGATGCACCAGGCCGCTGCAATCAATCTCCTGGCGCAACACGGCTTTGTCGAACAAGCGTTTCGGGGCTACGTGATGGAAAAGGAGTTGCGAGCATAGTCAATGCACATTCTCTTTGTGACCGGTGAATATCCCCCTATGCAGGGTGGGGTCGGCGCCTACACGCGTGAACTGGCGTGCGCGCTGCACGACCTGAACGTGCGCATCACCGTGTTAACCAGTCAGCGCGCTGCCCAACCGAACTGCGCCGCATTCGACGGCTGTATCCGCGTGCTGCCTGCCATCCAGCACTGGGACTGGCACATCTTGCATACGGTGCCGGCGCTGGCGGCAGAGCTAGGCGCTGACTGGGTGCACGTTCAGTACCAAACTGCCGCCTTCCACATGCACCCCGCCATCAACTTTGCGCCCTGGCAGTGGCAACGTCAGGGCATTCGCACCGCCTGGACCTATCATGACTTGCTGCCAATGTACCTCTTCCCCAAAGCAGGCTGGTTGCGCGCCTGGGTGACAGAGCGCCCCGCCCACTATGCTGAACGCGTTGTTACGACGACAGAGGCTGACCGCCAACGCCTGAGCCGACGCGGCATCAACGTCACCAGCATCCCGATCGGCAGCAATATCGTCAGCCGCACCTTTACACCGGAGCAACGTCGTGCGCGCCGTCAGCAACGCGGTTACAGCGACCAGGATTTTGTCCTAGCCTACTTCGGCTTTCTCAACCAGAGCAAGGGCGTCGTCGAATTACTCAAGGCGCTACATCAGTTTGCCCAAACTCACGCCACCGCGCGTCTGCTCATGATCGGCGAGCGCATCGGCGCCAGCGACGCCACCAATCACGCCTACGCGCAAAAAGTGGAATCGATCATCCACAAGCACCGCCTGGAGGCGCGCGTGCAGTGGACCGGCAATGAACCCGACGCAGAGGTCGCCGCCGACCTGAATGCGTGCGATGTGCTGGTGCTCCCCTTCCTGGATGGCGCCAGCCTGCGCCGCGGCACATTGATGGCTGGCCTGGCCAACGGTTGCGCCATCGTCACCACAACGCCGCAAGCGCCACTACCCGAACTGGTGGACGGACAGGATGTGCTCTATGCGCCGGCTGGCAATGTCAACGAGCTGGTCGCCGCCATTCAACGTCTCGCCGATGATCCTGTGCTGGCAGCAGCGCTACGTCAACATGCGCGCACACGCAGCCGCCTCTTCACCTGGCCGGAGATCGCCCGCGCCCACCTTGCGTTATATGCATAGCCCTCAAACACAGCGCGCACACTTCTTGCAGGCAGGACGTCGCCATCTCTGGCTTTTTCTGGCGCCGTTGCTTGCCCTGCCTGCGCTGGCGCCCTTGTATGTAGAAGGGCTGCCGCGCTCCTACGATGGCGGTTATCACCTGCTGCGGCTGGCCGTGCTGGAGCGCGCCGTGGCTGGCGGAACTTTCCTGCCACGTTGGGCGCCCGACATGCTGCTCGGCTTTGGCTACCCGGCATTCAACTTCTATGGCCCCGGCTCCTACTGGCTGGCGGAACTGCTGCACTGGACCGGTCTGGGGCTGCAGGCAGCCTTCACCTTGAGCTTCGTCCTCGCCGTAATGGCAGCTGGCTACGGCGCCGGCTTGCTTGCCCGCGACATCTTTGACGTCGATCAGCCCTGGCCTGCACTGACGGTCGCCGTGGCGTATCTATACGCTCCCTACGTGATGGACAACGTCTACATTCGCGGCGGACTGGCTGAAACAATGGCGCTGGCCGCGCTGCCGTGGATTTTATTCGGCTTCCGACGTTTGTTCTATGTCGCCGAAAAACGCCCGCCCTTTTTCGTAGCAACCTTTGCGCTGGCGTTGCTGGCGATCACACATAACATCACCTTGCTTTTCACGCCGCCGCTACTCATCGGCTATCTCTGGGTGCACTGGCGGCGCGTTGGCTACAAACTGGCGGCGCTCACCTGGCCGCTTGCCGCCGTGCTTGCAGCCATGGGGGTGAGCGCCTTCTTCTGGTTGCCACTGATCGCCGAACGCAGCGCGCTCTCCGAACAGGCGTACACGATAGCGCGCCAGGTCTGGCTGCCCCTCAGCGTGTGGACGTGGCAAAATTTTCTCGACACAGGCTTTGCCTTCACCCACACTTTTATCCGCCCCAACCGGTTGGGGATCGTACAGGTCGTGTTGGCGGCAGGCGGCTTCCTGACGGCGCGCCGCCGCGACGCCGAATGGCTCTATCTGGGCGCGGTGGCGCTCATCGCCAGTGCACTGATCGGTGCGTGGGCGCTGCCGCTCTGGCAAAGCAATGATATCCTCACGATTGCACAATTCCCCTGGCGCCTCCTCAGCATCATTTCCCTGCCGCTGGCGCTCTTTTCCGGCGGCTGGTTGCTGCACCTGCGCACGGGCTGGCGCCAGCCCGCCGCTGCGTTGCTCATCACCCTCATTATTCTTGCCCAACGGCCGCAATTGGCGTGGATCGACGTCTTTGCCCCACACGAACCCGATCTCTCCTCTGGCGTGATGGCGCAGATCGAACTGGAAAAAGGTGTGTTGGCAGGCGGCGAAGGCAACAGCCCGGGGTGACGCTGCACTGGGCAACCGCACAAGCGCTTGCCGAAAATTACCACGCTTTCGTGCACCTGGTCGATGGCAATGGGCATCCCATCGCCCAGGAAGATCACATCCCTGGCCCGCTCTTTGCACCGCCCGCAAGCTGGACGCCTGGGCGCAGCTACACCGACGCCTATCTACTGCGCGTCCCCGCCGACGCCCCGGGTGGCGTCTACTGGCCGGAAGTGGGCATATACACTTACGGTGATCAGGAACGTCTGCCGGCCTATGCGGACGCCGCCAGCCAGCAAGCCAACGTCCGCACCGATGCCGTGCGCCTGTCACCGCTCAAGATCGTTGGGGAAACACGCCGCCCGTCGCCCCAGCGACCTTTGCAGGCACGCGTGGGTGACACATTCGAGGTGCTCGGCTATGACATCACCGCGCTCGACCAGCGCGTACATCCCGGCGACACGGTGACGCTCACGCTCTACTATCGCAGCATTGCACCCACCAGCGCCGACCTGACGCGCTTCGTGCATCTCTATGCCCCGGCGCTGGGCATGGCCGCCCAACACGACAGCCCGCCCACCGATGGCCTCAACCCGACCTCGGCGTGGCGGCCCGGCGAGATCATCACGGACCGGGTGACGCTGACGGTCAACACTGACGCCGTCCCAGGAACCGCCCATTTGCTGCTAGGTTTCTATGACGCCGCCGCAGGTGCGGAACGCATTCCCGTGTTTGACGCCGAGGGTGCGCCCTTGCCAGACGCAGCGCTGCCCCTGGCCGAAGTAGAGATCGCGCCGTGACGTGGTACAATCTACAGCCTGTATGAACGTATCAACTCCTTCGTTCCAGGCAGCAATCCCTGCGCGCACGCTCCGTCGCCTGGGGCTGCTGGCGATTCTGCTGCTCGCCTTTGCGCTGCGCGCCTATCACCTCGACTTTCAGAGCCTGTGGAGCGATGAAGGCATTAGCCTGCAACGTGCGGCGCTGCCGCTCGCGCAGATGTTGGCGGAGCTGCCGGTGGAGCACCTGCCTGGCTATTTTCTCCTGCTGCATCTCTGGTTGCCGTGGGTGGGCGACCATGACTTTGCCTTGCGCTTCCTCTCTTTGTGGCCCAGCGTGACAAGCGTGGCGTTGCTCTATCGTCTTGGCGTTGATCTTGGCTACTGGCCTGCGGGCATGACGGCGGCATTGCTGCTGGCGACAAGCGGCTTCCAACTCTGGTATGCGCAAGAGGCGCGCATGTACTCCTGGCTGCTTGCCACCTCCCTGCTGGCGACGATCGCTCTTTGGCGGCTGCTGGAGTTGGACGGCCAGACACGCAGTCGTAACGCACGGTGGCGGTGGGGCATCACCTATGCGCTAACCACAGCGGCAACTGTCTATCTGCATTTGTTCGGCGCGTTGGTTCCCATAGCGCAGGCGGTCTTCGTGAGCGCTTGGTTGGTGATCAGCCGCAATTGGCAGGGCTTCGGTCGTTGGCTGGCTGCAGCTATCAGTGCGTTGCTGCTCTTTCTCCCCTGGCTGCCGCGCGTGTTAGGCATCTTCAGCTTTGGCGGCTGGCGCGAACCCGGCGATCCTGCGGAAATCCCCTGGCGCTATCTGGCTGCGTTCACTGCAAGCGACGCAATGCCCACTCCCTGGCGCACACCCCTGGTCTGGCTCTATGCACTGCTAGCGCTGGCCGGATTGGGCTTTTGGTGGCGCACACGGCGCGCCGCCGCGTTGCTGCTGGCCACAAGTGTGTTGTTGCCGCTAGCGGCCGTGATTGCACTGGCGCTGCGCAACCCCGACTATCACGAACGCTACGTCATAGCGATGACTGCGCCGCTGCTCCTGTTGGCGGCAGGCGGCGTGAGCTGGCTGGATTGGTGCATATGGCGCCGGTCGCCCACATCTTCAGCACGCACGGCGTCAGTTGCGACGGCGCTACCGCTGCTCACTGCGCTTGTGCTGGCAGGCGCCAATCTGCTCGCCGTGCAACGCCTTTACGCCGACACGACCCTGCATAAGCCAGACTTCCGTAGCGCGGCGCAGACGATCATGGCTGGTTTGCAGCCGGGCGATGTGGTGCTGGTGGATGGACCTGACCCCAGCAAAGTCTTTCTACACTACTACACCGGCGCCGCCCCTGTCTTCGCCGTCGCCGACCTGGAAGACGCGCCGCTGGCAGAGGCTGATGTCCGTCTGCGCCAATTGACAGCAGGCGCGCCGCACGTCTGGGAACTACTCTATTTTCACGCGCCCGCCACCGTACAGGTCTGGCTGGCGACGCAGGGTTGGGCCACAGACCCGACCTATCACAATGGCATCCGCGTCACGCGCTACGGACTGGCGACCACAGCGCCGATCACCCTGTCGCTGGGCATCGACTTCGGTGACGCGTTGCAACTGGAGCAGGTTGCGCTCGATACGCTGACGCCGCAGCCTGGCGATCTGCTGCGCGTGACCACGGATTGGTTTACGCGCGCCGCTGCGTCGGCATACAAGTTCAGCCTGCGCCTCCACGATCCCGCTGGCAATATCGTGCAGAGCGTAGACTATACGCCGCAGAACTGGTTTGCACCGACCAACGTCTGGGTCGTAGGGCAACCGGCGCGCGACCAACGCGGTCTGCTCCTGCCCCGCGACCTGCCGCCCGGCGCCTATCGTCTGACACTGCGCCTGTACGATCCAGACACCGGCGCAGCGGTGATGACAACGGCAGGCGAGGATGTCGAACTGGCTGTGTTGAATATAGGGGCGAGGGGCGAGGGGCAAGGGGCGACCGAAGCAACGGTTGCGAACCGCAGTCTCCCATCCACCTTACCACCGGCGGCTGCGAGCTGCCGCGCCGCACTCTACGCCGGTGTGCGGCAAGAGGTTGAACAATGAGGATTTCCTCCATCCGGTCACTGCGCCACACGGCAAAGGAGAGGAGCTTGCTGCTTGTCCTGACGTTGCTGGCCTACGCGCGCGGCGTCGTCTGGCTCGACCACAAGCCGCTGTGGTGGGACGAGAGTCTAAGCGTGCAACGCGTCGAGCAGCCACTGGCTGATCTGCTGCGTGGCGTGCTGTGGATCAGTGACCGCATGAGCAGTGTGCTGACCATCGACCAGCACCCATTTTTCTACTTCCTGGTGCAGGGCGCCATCATGGCAGGCGTTGGCAGCCGAGAGTTTGCCGTGCGCTATGCGTCGGTGCTGGCGGCGGCGCTCTTCGTTCCGGCGCTCTGGGTGCTGGCGCGCTGGTATGTTCGGCGACAACTCGCCCCGCCGGCAACGCCCTGGTTTGCCGTCTTGCTGGGTGCGACCACACCCTTTCTGCTCTGGTTCGGCCAGGAAGCGCGCCCTTACGCCCTGTGGGCAACGTTGACAGCGATCGGCACATACCTGCTGCTGCGCGCCACCGAAACACCACAACTGCAGCGCCCGGCTGCGATTGGCTTCGTGCTCGTCACTCTGCTGACACTGGCGACGCATTACTTCGCTGTCTTTTTGTTGCCCTTCCAGGTATTGGTGATCATGGTGTGGGCGTGGCGCGGGCGACGCTTCTGGGCGATGGGTGCGGCGCTGTTGTTGCTGGGCGCAGGCGCGCTGGTCGCCCTCTATGCAGCGTGGCTCCTGATCGGACAAGGCGGCGGGGGCAATTTCTCAGAGATCACGCTGGCAATCTTGATCCCCGACCTGGTCAACGCCTTCAGTTTGGGGCTGAGCGTTGACTACGGCGTGGTCTGGTGGATCGACCTGGTCTTCGGGGCGTTGGCGCTGCTTGGGCTGGCCTGGGGGCTGCTGGATCGACGCCGACTGGCGACTGGCGGTTGGCTGTTACCAACCTTCTTCATTCTGGCGCTGGCGCTGCTGCTGGCGATCAACCTCTACCGCCCACTCTACATGACGGCGCGCCATCTCAGCCAGTTGCTCAGCGGCTTTCTGCTGGCAGTCGCCATCGGGTTGAGCGTGATCTGGACACGTCAGCGCTTTGCCGCAGCGATGCTCACACTCTTTCTGCTGGCAGCGGTCGGGTATAGCACCTTCAACTATTTCACCGACGAGCGCTATGCGAAAGACGACTACCGACGTCTAGGCGAGTACATGGCGGTGCGCATGATGCCCGGCGACCTGATCCTCTACGACGAACCAGCCACAAAACGCATCTTCGAGTACTACGCGCCGCTCGACCGTGTCTACGCCGCCATCGAAGAAGGCGCCCCGCTGGCGGTCTACGGCGTACCATTGCTCGACCGCAGCGTGGACGATACAATCCGTTGGCTGGAGGAACAGGCGCCCCACTATCAACGCATCTGGTTGCTGCGTTCGGGCAATCACATCACCCTTGATCCAGAGGGAAGGATGGAACGCTGGATGGATGAACACTTCATCCTGATGCGCGATGTAAAGTTCTTCAGCCAGTCATCGCTACACGTCAAGCTCTACCTGCCNGTGCTGGCGCAATTTGGCGAACAGATACGGCTGGTGGGATACGCCGCCGACCCGCCGCTAGCAAACGATCTGCCCTCACAAACGCGGCTGTATTGGGAGGTCACATCCAAACCAGACCGCCGCTATCGCTACATCTGGCGCCGGCTGGTGCAAGGTGCGGATGGCGCCTTCCAGACACTGGGCGCAGTCGAGCGCGAACCCTATGAGGGTGACGCCCCTACGCTCTACTGGGACCCGGACAGAATCATCATGGAGTATGTCGAGATGCCGCCACTCCCCGCCGCACCGATGACAGGTCAGCATTTCTACGCGCTGGAAGTCTACGACGCCGAAACGCAGGAAAAGCTGCCGATCACAGCCATCGAGGGCGGTGAGATCGCCGCCGACGGCGTCACGGCGCTCTTCCCAGTGGAGACGCCATGAAATCATTGCGCGCCATCACCCACCCCGTCATCACGCCGGAGACAGGCCAGACGCCACCCTGGGCGTGGCTGATCATTGGCCTCTTTCTGTTGGGCGGCCTCGCCTACAGCCTGATCGTCCCGCCCTTCGAGACGCCCGACGAACCCTTTCACTACGGCTTTGCGCGTCATATCGCCCAGGGCAATGGCCTGCCCGTGCAAGACCCAGCTAATCCTGGTCCCTGGGCGCAGGAAGGCAGCCAGGCGCCGCTCTATTATTTGCTGACCGGGCTGGCGACCTCCTTTATCAATCAGGACGACTTTCCGAGCCTAGCCGTGCGCAACCCACGCGCCAACATCGGCGACCCACTTTATCCCGGCAACAAAAATTTTATGCTCTACGCCGGACGCTGGCAGCCCTTGCGCGGCAGCAATCTGGCGCTCCACCTCGGACGCTGGCTCTCGCTGTTGCTGGGTGCAGTGACACTGTGGGCGACCTGGCGACTGGCTCAATACGCCTTTCCACAACGGCTAACGTTGCCGTTGCTAGCAATGGCGCTGGTGGCGGCGATCCCGCAATTTCTATTTCTCAGCGCCTCCTTCTCCAACGATAACGCCATTATCGCAGCCAGCAGCCTCACGCTCGTCTGGCTGGCGCGCCTGCTGGCAAAAGCCGACGCCGACGCCACCCGCTGGTGGGAGTGGAGCGTGCTCGGCGTGGCATTAGGCGCCGCCGCACTGAGCAAACTCCAAGGACTGGGGCTGATCCCGCTGAGCGGACTGGTTGTGCTCTGGCTGGCGTGGCGACGCCGCTCCTGGCGCATCCTCCTGAACGCTGCGTTGTTCGCTGGCATCCCGGCCATCCTTATTGCTGGCTGGTGGTATTGGCGCAACATTGTTCTCTACGGCGACTGGAGCGGTCTCGCGCACCTGATGGAGATCAACGGACGGCGCGAGGGCGGCATTGACTGGCGCGACTTCTGGCCAGAGTTTGCCGGATTGCGCTACTCGGCGTGGGGCGTCTTCGGCTGGTTCAACCTCCTCCTGCCGGAGTGGTTTTACCATGTCATGGACGCCGTGACCCTGATCGGGCTGGTCGGCGCCGGGCTGGCAACGATCAGCGCCCTCACGCGTCATGCATCACCTCACGCTCGCCACGCACTCCCCGCCCCGCGTATCGCC
>CZCA01000884.1_pt1 | contig 51893 bp, 46 predicted proteins | sample 591981 | NCBI WGS metagenome assembly CZCA01 (sample SAMEA3556810, study PRJEB10932) | anaerobic digester metagenome | reverse complement strand
TAAGTAATCTAGAGTACAGTTTACAATATATTCAGGATATAAGCAATATTCAAAAGATCATAGTCAATTTTATACCCTCTGCTATAAGAAGGCCCTGTTCTAAATTATATATGACAAATTTATATGGTTATATGGTATTAATAAGTATATTATTCCTATTAGGAGAAGGAATTATGGAAATTATAGCGAAGTTTGAGGTTTAAAGGATAGTATGCTCTATTAGTGGCATTAAATATTTTAAACAAAGGTGAACACGTGCTTATTCAGAACTGGCACTACCAGTTTATAGGGACAATTCCCGAGGCTATTGCCATGGTGGCCCTGGGAACGGCCTTGATCAAAGAAAAATATGGCTGGAAGCAAATCTTCTTTGCGGGCTTGATTATCGGCCTGATCGGTTTTCTTTTACAGCAAGCTCCGATCAAGTACGGCGTTCATATCCCGCTGGGAATTATTGCTTATCTTTTAACCTTAAACTTGGTTCTTAAACTAAACATCTTGAAAAGTGTTACCGCTTCTCTTCTTTCTTTTATGATGGTAATGGTTGCCGAGATGATCACGGTGTTGGTACAAACTAAAGTGCTGATGTACCCTGAAGAGCAGCTTCTTTGTGCTACTAACCTGTTAAAGTTTTTATATAGCTTGCCTCCGTTATTGATTATTATAATCATAGCGGTTATTCTGCAAATTAAGTTACATCGTAAAAAGGAGTATAAAAATTAAAATAGCAAACTGGGCTGATACGGTTTCTGATAAGGTTGGCGATATTCTTAGTTTAGACCCGGAGCATCGCCAGGTAGTTAGCTATGGGTTATCAGTTCTTGCAAGTAACCTTTTCGGCCTGGCGGTGGTACTCTTTATCGCATACCTGATTGAAGCCCTGGTTCCCACCCTGGCCCTGGTTGCCGCTCTTCTGATCTTGCGGCCCCATGCGGGCGGTGCGCACTGCAGCAGCTCATTTAACTGCAACCTCTTTGGATTTGTTTTTATGCCGCTTTTAGGATATGGCTCGGCCTGGTTGGCGAAATGCCCGCCGGCGGTTGCCTATCTCTATTTTGCTGCGGCGGTTTTGCTGGTATTTAGAGGGATTCTACTTAATGCGCCGTATTTTACTCAGGTGAAGCCCCGCGCGGAAGCGAGGCGGCAACGTCTAAAATATCGCTCTTTGGCCATTGCGGCGGCCTTATCAGCACTCTCCTTTATGGCCCTAATTCTTAATAACAACAGCTGGGGTGTGGGGGTGGCGACCGGTTTACTGTTCCAGGGGATGATGCTTCTTCCTGTGGGGATAAACGGCATTCAATTGCTGGATGGTCTGTTAAATAGGGTAGTTTTAAGAAAAAGGGGGTGAGCCACCATGAAAAAGAAAATTTTAGTTGCCCTTGCCACCGCTGTTGCTTTCATCGCTGTCTTTGTAGCCCAGGCTAGTGCCGCTTCCGCTTGTTTTTGGAGATTCTATGATCCTGAGCTACCGGAAGGGTTAAAGTAGTAGCGATAAGGCAGGAAGTATTTGCTTTCTGCCTTATATCTATCCATTAGGGTGTCATATCTTATGATCTATTCGAAAAGAGAAAGGCAGAGAAAAATTGCAGAAATGGCGCCGGTGGTGAGGATCTTTGCAACCATCTTTTGCGTTATTGCGCTGATCTATATATTGCCATTTGAATTAATCTCATACAACACTTTTAATATTATATTGCTGTCCTTACAGTTAATCAGCATACTAGCCGTGTTAGTCTTCTTTACAATTGGGTTTGAGGAGTTTAGGGGAAAGCTCACCGATGGTCGATCGGGTGAACCGATAGCCTTAGATTACGTAACTTTACTGGGCAGCTGTATATTTTTATCTCTAATCATACTTGTTACCGGGGGAAACGAAAGCCATTTTAAAATTCTCTTTCTTCCCACGATCCTTTTTTATACGGTCCGTTTTGGCCTGAGCTGGGGGATGGCCGCCTCTGGAATGGCTGCATTTACCTTGACTGCAGCGAATCTTCTTTCTGTTTTTCAGCATAAAGGGCTTAACTTAGAGCTCGATATAATCTATGTCGGGGTCTTTTTCTTGACTTCCTGGCTGGTAGGGACGATGGTTGAGATGGAGTGGGCCATCAGCGACCGCCTTTCCAGCCAGGTAAATCGGGATGACTTAACCGGTTTCTATAATTACCGCTTTTTGCAAGAGGAGTTAAAACGTAAAGTTAAAGAAGAGAAGACAGCTCCTTTTGCTTTAATCAAGATAGACCTTGATTATTTTAAGTATTACAACGAGGTCCATGGTTACCAGGCGGGAGATCGGCTCCTTATAGAGGTAGCCGAGAAGATTGTCGATGTTGTAGGGGGCTCAGGTAAGGTTTTTCGCCATGGCAGTGATGAGTTTGTCGTGATTATGGAACATGGTGATAATAAGAAGGCTCTGGAGATGGCGGAGAAGATCCGCCGGGGCATTAAGGATAATTTTACCATATCGTCTCCGGACGACTATTGGGAACATGAACTAACTGTTTCCCTGGGCCTGGCTTTTTACCCGGCGGATGGCACTACCGGGGAAGAGATCCTGACCAAGGCCGACCAGGCGCTTTACAAAGCAAAAGAAATCAGTGGTAACAAAGTTGAAGCTTATTTCTCGGTTTTAGAGTATATCAAATCACATCTCGAAGAATCCGAAAAGGAGGCCTTCAACAAGCTCGGTGCATTCCTGGCGATTATCAATGCCAAGGATCATTATACATATGGGCATTCGGAAAGGGTGCTCATTTACGCCAGTATTATCGCTTCTCTTATTGGGGTGCCCCTGCAGGCAAAGAAATATCTGCAGTACGGCGCCTACCTGCATGATATCGGGAAGATTGAGATCGACAGGGCTATCCTTAACCATCCCGGGGGCCTTGACAAGGACGATTGGAAGATCATTAAAAAACATCCTCTCTGGGGGGCAGATATCGCCAGGCAGATCAGGGTTCTGGCTCCAGCTATCCCCGCCATTCTCTTCCACCATGAACGCTACGACGGTATGGGCTATCCTTTTAATTTATCCGGTAAAGAGATCCCCCTGGAAGGAAGGATTATGGCCCTGGCCGATGCATTTGATGCCATGACTGTAGATCGTCCTTACAGAAGAGCGATCTCGTATGAAGAAGCAATTGTGGAGATCGGTAAAAATAAGATGACCCAGTTTGATCCCAGCCTGGTTGATCTTTTTACCGACTTCTTAAAACAGTATCAAGGTGTCCACGAGATTCTTACTCCCGAGGTGAAAAATGAGTATCTGCTCTAGAGAGCCGATGGCTTGTGGTTCATGCTCCTTATGACTAAGTTGACCAAGAAACTCTCTAATTAAAAGAGGAAAGGTGCTTACGGGCAGCGAAGTTAAGAATTTAATTTTAGCAATTTAACCTGAGCAACGACCACGCCTGCGGGTGTTATTATTGATTAAGCAAGGGAGGCTGTGAAATGAAAGAAGTAGTCGTTGTCAGCGCTGTTAGGACCGCAGTGGGAACTTTCGGTGGCTCCTTGCGGGATCTCCCGGCAGTCGAATTAGGCGGGATCGTGATTCAATCTGCTATAGAGAGAGCAGGCCTTAATCCTGAAGATGTAGACGAGGTTCTCATGGGGTGTGTCTTGCAGGGTGGATTGGGCCAGAACGTTGCCCGGCAGTCGGCAATTAAGGCCGGTATCCCTGTTGAGGTTCCCTGTACCACCGTTAATAAGGTCTGTGGTTCTGGATTAAAAACCATTACCACGGCCGCTACAGCGATCCGTGCCGGAGAAGCTGATGTTATCGTGGCCGGTGGCACTGAAAATATGAGTGCAACTGCATATGCCCTTCAGGGAGCGCGCTGGGGGCTGCGTATGGGTGATGCCGGGGCTGTCGACATGATGATTAAAGATGGGTTGTGGTGTGCTTTTGGGAACTACCATATGGGCATTACCGCTGAAAATATTGCCGAAAAGTTTAGTATTTCCCGGGAAATGCAAGATAAATTTGCTCTAGAAAGCCAGAATAAAGCCCTGGCGGCTATTCACAGCGGCCGGTTTAAGGATGAGATCGTCCCTGTGGCTGTACCACAACGGAAAGGTGATCCGAAGATATTTGAAGTTGATGAGCACCCACGAGAGACATCCCTTGAACTCCTGGCCAGGTTGCGGCCTGCTTTCAAAAAAGACGGCACCGTCACTGCCGGAAATGCTTCCGGAATTAATGATAGCGCCGCCGCCGTTGTGCTGATGAGCCTGGAAAAAGCAGAAGAGAAGGGCCTTCAGCCGATGGCCTTTATTCGCGGCTATGCTTCTGCCGGTGTTGATCCGGCGATCATGGGGACCGGTCCGGTACCGGCAACGAGAAAAGCTCTGCAGAGAGCTGGTTGGACTGTCGACGATCTGGATCTGGTTGAAGCCAATGAGGCGTTTGCCACCCAGGCTCTCTATGTGCTTAAAGAGATGGCTTTTGATCCGGAGAAGGTCAATGTAAACGGCGGAGCAATTGCCCTGGGCCATCCCATCGGCGCCAGCGGCACCCGTATTTTTGTCACCCTGCTTCATGAAATGAAGAAGCGGGGCGCCCGCCGCGGCCTGGCTACACTCTGTATCGGCGGTGGCCAGGGTCTAGCCTGTACCGTGGAGATGCCTTAATAGCCCATGTGGTTAGAAAACAAAGGAGGGGGTCGAAGGCCCTCTCTTTGTCCGTTCAACTGGTAGAATAGGTAAAAGGCTCTCTAAACACTTTTTATGTTGCCTACAGGATAGTGATTTGCTATAATAGCGGTGCAAGGGCGTGTAGCTCAGCTGGGAGAGTGCCTGGTTCGCATCCAGGAGGTCAGGGGTTCGAGTCCCCTCACGTCCACCAGGCTGCCCGGTTTATTTTACCGGGCAGCTTTTTATCTTTATCCCCATCCTGAGTACAGAATAGGGTCTGTGGGAAAAAAGATCCGGACACGCAGCCCTGCGCATGCTTGTTGACATTGTTGCCGAAGCTGTTATAATTATTTTGTCAGCACTAGATGAAATTTTCTGGGGACGTAGCTCAGGGGGAGAGCGCTTGACTCACATTCAAGAGGTCGGAGGTTCAAAACCTCTCGTCCCCACCAGTAAAATGAAGGGTTTTTGGGCAGTTTACGCTCGAAAACCCTTCACTTTTAAGCGCTGGTTTGAACAATGAAGGACCGCTAGAAGAAGAAAGCAGGCGTTTGTAAATCATGGGCAGAATACTATTATAAAAGTACTGCTTTAAAGGAGTGACTTATTCGTGCAATCGATTGATGAACTATCTGTCAATACGATTCGTTTTCTGGCTGTGGATGCCATTGAAAAAGCAAATTCGGGTCATCCGGGCCTGCCGATGGGCGGGGCGGCGATGGCCTATGCCCTGTGGTCGCGTTATTTAAAACACGATCCGGCAACACCTGATTGGCCCAATCGGGACCGTTTTATTCTTTCTGCGGGTCACGGCTCGATGCTGCTTTATGCGTTGTTGCATCTTTCTGGTTACGATCTTTCGCTTGAAGAGATTAAGAACTTCAGGCAGTGGGGTAGCCGGACACCGGGGCATCCCGAATACAAGGTAACCCCGGGTGTTGAAGTGACTACCGGGCCGCTGGGACAGGGGTTTGCCGCCGCTGTGGGGATGGCTGTGGCCGAAAGACGCCTCGCTGTAGAATTTAACCGGCCAGGCTTTCCGATTGTGGACCATCATACATATATTTACGCCGGTGACGGCTGTCTGATGGAGGGGATCACCTCCGAGGCGGCTTCGTTGGCCGGTCATTTAAAACTGAACAAGCTGGTTTGTCTCTATGACGATAACAGGGTCACTATTGATGGCCGCACCGATATCACCTTTACCGAAGATGTTGGAATGCGTTTTGAAGCGTATGGATGGCAGGTGCTGCGGGTAAAGGACGGGAATGACGTTGCTGCGGTGGCCGAAGCGATTGGCCGGGCCCGCGAAAGTGAACGGCCCACCTTGATCATGGTCCGCACGGAAATTGGCTACGGTTCGCCGAATAAGCAGGGGAAGCCTGAATCACATGGTGCTCCCTTGGGTGAAGATGAAGCCTGTCTGACCAAGGAGAACCTGGGTTGGCCTCTTGAACCTGCCTTTCATGTGCCTGATGAAGTAAAAGCTCATTTTAAGAGTATCCGGGAAAAATGCGGGGAGCAGAAGAAACTGTGGGATCGGCTCATGAGTGGCTATCGCCATAAATTTCCAGAACTAGCCTCCCGTTGGGAGGCCTGGCATTCTAATCGGCTCCCCGATAAGCTATATGATGATCCGGCCCTGTGGGAATTTGACCGGCCTTCTGCCACGCGTGCCGCTTCAGGCCAGGTGTTACAGGTGCTGGCGAAATATCTTTCCAATCTGATTGGTGGTTCAGCCGATCTGAATGCTTCGACGAAAACTTATCTTCAGGGGAAGGGTGATTTTCAAGCCGACAACCCACAGGGCAGCAATATTGCCTTTGGTGTACGGGAACATGCCATGGGTACCATTTTGGCCGGGATAGCCTTACACGGCGGCCTACGTCCTTTTGGCTCAACCTTTTTTGTCTTCTCCGATTATCTAAAGCCTTCACTGAGACTTTCTGCATTGATGAAGGTGCCGGTAATCTATGTTTTCACCCACGACAGTATCGCTGTTGGTGAGGACGGCCCCACTCATCAGCCAGTGGAGCAGCTGGCCAACCTGCGTTCTATACCGAACCTCGATGTGCTGCGGCCTGCCGATGGTCGGGAGACCGCAGCAGCATGGTTGCATGCATTGAAGCGTACAGACGGCCCTACGGCGCTGGTGCTGTCACGTCAGAATTTGCCCCAGTTGCCGGGTAGCGGAAAAGAAGCATTCAGGGGTGCTTACATCGTGGGTCCAGAGAAGAGCAGCTCCCCAGACCTGATCATAATGGCCAGTGGCTCTGAAGTTGCCCTGGCCCTGCAGGCCAAGGAGATCCTTGAAGAAAAGGGTTACTCCATTCGCGTGGTAAGCATGGTCAGTTGGGAACTCTTTGAAAGGCAGGATGAGGGATACCGGCAACAGGTTTTGCCGGGTGAAATTAAGAACCGGCTGGCCGTCGAAGCGGCCCTGCCAATGGGTTGGGAGCACTATGCCGGTTCGCAAGGCCATATAATCGGCATGCACAGATTTGGCGCCTCCGCCCCGGGCGCAATCTTGATGGAGAAGATGGGTTTTACGGCAGAGAATATTGTTCGCCAGGCCGAAAAGATTATCAAAAAATAACGGAAATAGAAGCAGGGAAAACCTCGAAAAAAGTTATCTCCATTAAGGGTGGCTTAAATGTGCCGCCCTTAATTTTGGGTTTCTGTTTCCCGAATTCATTTGCCTCTGTGTTCCCGGGTTCAGGATGCCGGGACTTGTGCCGGCACGATAGGTTATAATCCGGGTGTCGCCCATAGAGATATTTTCCTCCCCGGCAAATCAGGCCAAGACAGCCGGTTAGAGAATAAAACTATCGATAAATTCCACGCCGGCGTTGTAAGCAGCGATTAATGCTACCGGGTCGTCATTAATCGCGCCTTTTTGATCAAAACCCTGTAAACAGAGGATACCGCCGGATTTATAATTCAAATTGTGAAAAAACACCTTACCAATGGCCGCGATATTATCGCCATATTCAGGTTTTTGCAGGGCGCCGGTACAGATAATAAAACCTGCCTTTCCCTCCTCCGGAGAGACAAAGGGCGTTTTCAGGCGATATTTGGCCTGCCACCAGCATTGAAAGCGATCTATAAATAATTTCAACTGTGCCGAAAGCGAGCCGAAGTATATTGGCGTGGCCAGGACAAGAGCTGTGGCGGCAATAACTTTTTTATAAAGTGTCTGCATTTGATCCTGGATGGCACAGATTCCGGATTTAGCACAGCGATCACAGGCGTGGCACGGCTGCAGGTTAAGTTCATGTAGACGGATCATCTCTACGGGGATCTCTTTTTCTTCGGCAGCCCGACAGAACGAGCGCAGGGCCAGCTCACTGTTTCCACCCCGGCGGGGGCTCGATGAAATTGCCAATATCCCCGGCATATCTATCACCTCTTAAGGTTTATTCCACGGGGGCCGTGATTAAACCTGCTGAGAGGTGTTTTTCTAGAGAGGTAAGTAATCATCTACCCGGGGACATCCTTTATCCCGGCTAAGCCAAGGATTACTTTTTCATCTTGCCGCTTGTCGTAGCGATTATGGCTTAGGGCTCGGGTATTTGTGATTATCGTGTCTGAAAAAGTAAGTAATGGGGAAGGCTATTATTATCTGCCGGTAATCCGGTTTATTAAACAGCTCCGACGAATATAGCTTAATAAAGTAATTCCAACTGCCTCATCTATTCATTTTTCTTCAGTTTGTCTCGAGATAGGCTTGGTTGATTAGCGGCTGCACTCAGGCAGAATAAGAACCGGCCTGGGGAATCATTCTAAAGCAATACCGGAATGCCAAATTGAAAAGGAGTGCTATCGGTGAAAAAGGTGGTATTAATCGAGCCACAGTCCAAGGAAGATCATGTCTATAAAACTGTACGAATGCCTCGCTTGGGCCTGCCACTGCTGGGGGCTCAATTAAAAGCAGCCGGCTACCAGGTCAAGTTATACCTCGGGACCGGAGCGTCGCTACCCTGGTCGAGGATAGTAGAGGCCGACCTAGTAGGGATCTCGACAACTACAGCTACCAGCAATGAAGCTTACCGTATTGCCGGGTACCTGCGTTCGCGCGGTCTGCCGGTGATAATCGGAGGAATTCACGCTCATTTTATGCCTGACGAAGCGCTGCGTTATGCTGACTATGTGGTCCGCGGCGAGGCAGATTTAACCTTTCTACCGCTGGTGCAAACCTTGGATAAGGGCGGGTTGCCCTGGGAGATACCGGGAGTTTCGTTCTGGGACGGTCACGAGGCGGTGCATAATCCCGGTTGTACCGAAGAGATAGAGATGGATCAGCTTCCACTGCCCGACTTTTCACTCTTTGAAGGACAGAGACCGTTTCGGACTATCCCCGTGATGACTTCGCGTGGTTGTCCCTACAATTGCACCTTCTGCAGCGTAACCCTGATGTTCGGCCAGCGGTACCGTTTTCGAAGCACCGGAAATGTATTAAAAGAGCTTGCCGCTTATCAAGGCCGCAGTGTCTTTTTTTGCGACGATAACTTTACCGCTAATCCGGCGCGGAGCAAGGAGCTTTTCCAAGGCATCCTCGACCATGAGATAAAGCTAAGAGGATGGGGGGCCCAGGTTCGCGTGGAGGCCTCCCGTGATGCGGAGATGCTTGAACTGATGCGCCGCTCCGGAGGAAACATGGCCTATGTGGGGCTGGAATCAATAAATCCGGCCACCCTGGCTGCCTTTAACAAGCAGCAGAGTGTTGATGACGTTAAAGAATGCGTCCGTCGCTTTCACGAACATGGGATCAGGGTGCACGGCATGTTTGTCTTTGGTGGCGAGGGTGACACCGCGCAGACAATTCGCGACACAGTTGACTTTGCTTTGGAGGCCCGTATCGACAGTGTCCAGTTTTTAATGTTGACCCCTTTACCGGGGACGCCACTGTTCAGCCAGTTGGAGGCCGAGGGAAGGTTGCTGACCAAAGAATGGGAACTCTACGATGGGCATCACGTTGTTTTTCAACCGGCCCTGCTCTCTCCTGAAGAGTTACAACGCGAAACTATCGCCGCGTTTAAGCGCTTTTACTCCTTCAGGAATATTTTTGGCAATGCTTTTTACACCGGATGGGGGACCTCGTTATACCGTTCGGTAGGGTGGTGGCTGACCCGCCATTTTGAAAGAAATAACCGCTGGTATGAGCAGGCTCTGGAGCGCTTGCAGGAGAGCGATTCCAAACCGGTGGTTCTTCTTTTCAAATGCTTAAATGCTCAACCGGAGCAGCTGGCAGGTGAGAAGGCAGCTGCGCTGCAGATTTACCTTGTTGAAAAAAAGGGGATCCTCTACCTATATCTGCAGGGTTTAATCAGCAGCTTAAATTTAGACAAACTGATCCAGACCGTTCGAACAATTTTGCCGGCGAACTGCTTTTACCTGGTGATTAATGTCGAAGGACTGCGTTTTGCTTCGGCTAAAGTGGCCATCGCCTTTACCCGTTTTCTTGAATGGCTGGGGGAGCGAATGCGGCGCTTGCAGGTCGTAATCCCTGGTGAGACAGAGCATGGGAAAAATTTGTTTGGAGAGAAAGATCGCCCCAAGCCGCCCCGCTTTGAAGTTGTTTTAAGTAAACGTTAGGCTCCAATAATAAGACGGGGAACAGCCAACTTGTCCCAACTACGGGCTTTGTTTATTTGGACAATATGGTAAAATGTCACTGATGTGATTCTTGTTCCCTGCGTCCCAAGTAGCGAAAGGAGCAGTAACGTGTATTATATTGCTGTGGTCGGTGGCTCGCAATCTGAACCCGGCTTGGCATTAATGGCGGAAGAAGTGGGGGCCGGGATAGCCCGGCGGGGCGGAGTTCTGGTCTGTGGTGGTGGCGGCGGGGTCATGGAGGCTGCCTCCCGGGGGGCCATGAAATCCGGGGGGATGGTCCTGGGGATACTCCCCGGAAATAATCCCCGCAAGGGCAATCCTTATCTGACCTTGGCGGTGGCTACCGGGCTTGGAGAAGCCCGCAATGCGGTTATTGCCCGGACAGCTGATGCCATGATTGCCGTGGGCGGCGAGTACGGGACTCTTTCCGAGATAGCCCTTGCTTTTAAAATGGGGAAACCGGTGGTGGGGCTGATGACCTGGAAAATCAAGCCTCCTGAAATAATTGGCAGCGAGATTATTCATTGTGAGACGGCAGCCGGGGCAGTAGAAGAAGCCTGGAGGGCGGCGCGCGCTAGCGTTCGGCATGAAACAGGTTGTGAAAGAGATCCTTCATAAACTTTAAGCAGGCAAGAGCAATCGGTTGAATTTTACTTGTCCAGGGGTAGGTGGCTGGAGATTTCCATGAATCGCAAAGTTATAATTTAATTTGGTAAAGCAGGAAGTTTAGATATTGTTAGAGAATTACTAATATAATTAAGTACTAATCGGAACAGGTTAAGGGAAGCCGGTGTAAATCCGGCGCGGTCCCGCCACTGTAAAGGGGATTGACCCTGCACTAACGCCACTGTTCAGTTCGCCACAGAATATCTGGATGGGAAGGCGCGGGGGTCGAGTGAACCTGAGCCAGGAGACCTGCCTGTATTCCGCTGGTCACACTGCTCTACGCGTGATAGGGAGGTGTATTTCATGTCTGAACGAGCTTTATTCTGACAGACAACCCCGGTCCATGGTAGGGCCGGGGTTTTTTGACGGCCTGTATTTTCGACAATTAATTAAAGGAGGAATCGGTAATGGTTTTCTTTTACAGGAAGAAGAGCCTTGCACTGTTGCTCGTGGTGTGCTTCCTGTTAACTATGATTACCCCAACCTTTGTTCAAGGAGCTGCGGTTACGGGTAATTCGCTCCCAGAGGCCAGGGATGGGGTCGTTGACTTTTACCAGAACAATAAAACAACCTTGGGCAGTTGGCGAGAAGTGGTCGCCCTCAAGGAGGCCGGAGTAGATATCACCAAGTCCCCCTGGATTTTGCCCGACTGGGAGATAGGGCGACTGGCTCAGAGCTCACCGCCGACCGATTATGCCGGGACCATTCTCGCTCTTTTAGCCGCCGGCCAAAACCCTAAACAGGTTCAGGGGAGGGACCTGGTTGCCGAGCTGGCCGCAATGCAGCAAGATGACGGTAGTTTTGGGGAATGGTTTAACTACACTCTCTGGGCAGTTATTGCCCTGGATAAAGCCAAGGGTAGTTATGATGAGGCAAAAGCTGTAGAATACATAATTTCTCAGCAAAAGGAAGACGGCGGTTTTGCGCTTTTCGGGGAGACGGGAGATCCGGATGTTACCGGAGAGACCCTGGTGGCACTAGCCCCTCATAGCCATTTGGAAGGGGTAACTGTTTCGATTAACCGGGCCTGCGAGTGTCTAAAAAATTTGCAGCTGTCCAACGGGGGTTTTGCCAGCTGGGGCGCTGAAAACCCTGAATCGGCAGCGGCTGTTATCCGGGGGCTGCTGGCTTGCGGTGAGACTAATATCACCTCGGGCGATTGGCAAAAAAGTAAGGGGAATATGATCGATGCCCTCTTTTCCTTCCAGCTGGAGGACGGTTCATTTGTTCACGCAACCTCTGAGACCAGTTATAATAGCATGGCCACCGAGCAGGCCCTGCAGGCCATTGCCGAAATGGTTAATGCTGGGATCAATTATACCGTAAAAACCGGTAAAAGGCATATTCCCGTTGAAGAGCTGGAGGCGACAGTAAGGGTCCGGGTTGAGGGAGCTACGGCAAGCCTGGCTGATAAAACCGTAACCGTTACCGGAGGGACTGCCTTTGATGCCTTAATTGCCGCGGTTGGTGAAGAGAACCTGGTGGCATCCGGTGACTATGTCATTAGCATCTTCGGCGAGAGCGGGACCAGGATTGAGAGAGGTCTCTATTCGGGATGGATGTATTACGTGATTCGGGATGGAGCCGTCGATCTGGATGGGTTCAACTTGATGGCGGGCAGCTACGAGCTCAAGGACGGGGATGAGGTCATCTTTTATATTGCGGCCTATCAGACAGTTTCACCCTATGCGGTGAAGACCTATCTGCCCGAAGTCAGGGTTTCGCCAGTCGTTCCCACCGCCGGTCAAGCGCTGACCCTCTCCCTATCAGCCTTGAAATTAAATGAGACCTGGGACAGGCTGGTGCCGCTTGATTCTAACGAGGCGGCAGCAATTGGCGATTTTACCGTTATGGCGGGAGACCGGAGTTACACCAGCCAGTTTGGCCAGGTGCTCATCCCGGATCTGCCTGAGGGGACCTTCAGTTTCACGGTGACCAATCATAATGAGAAGGGCTATCCCGATGTCGTTACCTTCAAAGGAGCCGTGGAGGTAGGGGAGCCGCTGGTTTCATCAGTCCGGGTGAGGGTTGAAGGAGCGGCCGGCAGTCTTAAAGATGCTACCGTAAAGGTAACCGGGACAGCGATGGATGCCTTGAAGGCCGCGGTAGGTGAGGGCAACGTGGTAGCTCCAGGTGGGTTTATCACCGAAATTCTCGGAGAGAGTGGTAAAAGAATATCGGAGCAGATCAGCACTAACTGGATGTACTTTGTAATCCGGGATGGCACCATCGATCAGGGAGCGTTCTCTCAGGGGGCGGCTGCTTATAATGTCCGCGATGGGGATGAGGTGGTTTTCTATATCGGGGCGATGGATACCGAAACTTGGGCGGAGATGACCTTCTTTCCGCTGGTAAGCATAACCCCCGATCTTCCCAGGGTTGGTGAAGAGATCACTGTCACCATTAAAACCATGAAAAATGACTGGCTGGCGGGGCTGGTTGAGCTCACTGCAGAAGAATTAAATGCTATCGGTGAGTATACCGTGCTCGTTGGGCAGGAGCAGTTTATCACTCAAGAGGGCCAGGTTACGTTCAGGGCAACTGAGGCCGGCGCTTTTCCCTTGATTATTACCAACCAGAATGAAGCCGGCTACCCCAATGTGGTCACCTACAGGGGGACGATCGAGGTCCGCTCTGCCGCGGTAGAGGATGAAGAGAGAGAACCCGGTCCTACCCAAACCCCCGGATCTGGGGTAGAGGATGAAGAGAGAAAAACCGGTCTCCCCCAGACAGCTGGAGAGAGCTTGCCTTTATGCCTGGCCGGGATTGCTCTCCTGTCTGCCGGGATCTTACTTCTACGTAAAAAACAGCTGCTTGTTTCGAGAGATAGCCAGTAGAAGGATTTTTGGATTTTTTAGCGATAGATTTAACTAGCATGCTGTAGCTTAAAAGTAATAGTGGTTCCAGATTGGCCATTACATTTGGGGCGGGTTGGATTGTTCCCCCATTTCTAACTCGCCCCATCCTTTAATGATATTCGTCCCGGTGTGTTTATCACCGTCCGGCTACAGCGGTCTCACCTTCTGCTTGTGCTCTTTTTTGGGCAGCGGTTCGGGGGCGTACAGCCTTCGCGAGAGATAGCCGGTGTGCAGGAGACGGTGGGCCATTTCACTGCCTGGGTGGCCGAGAAAGTCACGGTAAAGCCTGGTTACGGCCGGATTAGTATGTGCTTTGCGGTGCTCCATCTGCCGGTCCAGCTGGTAGAGCCCGTTGCTGCGGTGAGAACGGTGGGCGACCTGCTCATTCCAGTCATTGGTTTCGATATAGATCGGCTGCCCCCCTCCTCCTACGCAGCCGGCGGGACAGGCCATTACCTCGACAAAATGATATTCCTTCTGCCCCTTTTTAATCGCTTCGATCAGGCGGCGGGCCTCCCCGGTACCGCGGGCTACCGCCGCTTTCAGGCGCAGCTCCCCCATCTGGATCTCGGTGTCTTTGTATTTGTCCGAGCGAACCTGCGGAAATTCGATATCTTTTAGCTCCTCTCCAGTAATCCATTCGTAAGCGGTGCGCAGGGCTGCCTCCATTACTCCGCCGGTGGAGCCGAAGATGATCCCTGCGCCGCTGGCATAGCCCAGGGGGTCATCAAAATCTTCTTCCGGCAGCTTGCGCAGGTCGATGCCCGCTTGAAAAAGCATTCGGGCAAACTCACGGGTACTCAACTCGGCATCAACATCGCGGTAGCCGCTGGCGTTCATCTCCGGGCGTAGCAGCTCGTATTTTTTAGAGACACAGGGCATGATCGAGACGACAAAGATCTGGGCCGGGTCGACCCCCGCCTTGCGGGCGTAGTAGGTTTTGGCCAGGGCTCCGAAGATCTGCTGTGGTGACTTGACCTCGGAGAGGTTTTCAATCAGCTCCGGATAGAAAAGTTCGCAGAAGCGAACCCAGCTAGGACAGCAGGAGGTAAATTGGGGAAAGGGGCCGCCGCGCTCGAGCCGCTCCAGCAGCTCGGCGGTCTCCTCCATTACCGTGACGTCGGCGCCGAAACAGTCGTCGAAGACGCGGTCGAAGCCAAGCCGTCGCAGTGCGGCTACCATCTGGCCGGTTACCGGCGTACCCACCGGGTAGCCGAACTCTTCACCGATGGAGCTGCGGATGGAGGGGGCGGTCTGGACGACGACATGCAGATTGGGGTCACGGAGTGCCTCCCAGACCCGGGCGGTTGAATCCTGCTCGTGTAGCGCTCCCGTGGGGCAGACGGTAATACATTGGCCGCAGTAGAGGCAGGGGGTCTCCATCAGTGAACTGTTAAATGCCGGTCCGACGATGGCATGGAATGAGCGCTCGATCATGCGGTAGATCCCCACCGATTGGTAATACTGGCAGACTGCGAGACAACGCCGGCAGCGGATACACTTGTCCGGCTCCCGCACTACCGAGGGAGAAAGGTCGTCGATTGGAAAATGGTTGCGGTTGCCTTCGATCTGCAGGTCCCTGATCTCATAACGTTTGGCCAGCCGCTGCAGCTCGCAGTTAAGGTTGCGTTCGCAGGTGAGGCACTCGAAGGGGTGATCAGAGAGCAGCAGCTTGATCATCTGTTTGCGCGCGGCGAGTACCTCCGGGGTATGGGTATAGATCCGCATCCCTTCGGCAGCCGGAAGCACGCAGGAGGCGTCCATGGTCGGTCTTCCTTCCACTTGCACCAGGCAGACACGGCAGGCGGCGGGGGCGTTCAGCTCTTTCAGGTAGCAGAGCGTGGGGATATCGATACCGGCCTGGCGGGAAGCTTCGAGAACGGTAGTCCCCTCCCCCACCTCCAGCTCGCGGTCATCAATCCACAGCTTCGGCACGGGATATTCCTCCCTGGCTAATTGCATTAAAAGGACATTCTTTAAGGCAGCGAAGGCAGTCGCAACATTTCTCGAGGTCTATTTCGTAAGGGACGCCTTTTTCACCGTTGATCGCCTCCGCCGGGCAGACCCGGGCGCAGAGGCCGCAGGCTTTGCAGAGCTCCGGGTTGATCCACGGTCGTACCAGGCTGCGGCAGACCCCGGCGGGGCAGCGGCGCTCCTTAATGTGGGCCAGGTACTCGTCGCGAAAGAGGCGCAGGGTACTGAGCAGAGGATTGGGGGCGGTGCGGCCCAGGGCGCAGAGGGAGCCGTTCTTCATCAGCAGGGCCAGCTGCTCCAGAATCTCCAGGTCCTGCTCTTCCCCCCTCCCTTCAGTGATCTTTTGTAGAAGCTCCAGCATCCGCTTGCTCCCGATCCGGCAGGGGGTGCATTTGCCGCAGGATTCATCCTGATTGAAATCGAGGTAGAAGCGGGCCAGGTCGACCATGCAGCTCTCTTCGTCCATTACAATCAACCCACCCGAGCCGATGATCGAGCCGGCTTCGCGCAGGCTGTCGTAGTCCATAGGCAGGTCGAGAGATTCCACACCCAGGCAGCCTCCCGAAGGCCCGCCAGTCTGAGCGGCTTTAAATTTTTTGTTGTTGGGGATGCCGCCACCGATATCGAAGATAATTTTACGCAGGGTAGTCCCCAGGGGGACCTCGACCAGGCCGGTGTGGTTCACCTTGCCCGCCAGGGCAAAGACCTTTGTCCCCCGGTTTCCTTCCGGGCCTAGTTCGGCAAAGCGCTTACTTCCGTGCAGGATGATCAGGGGGATGTTGACTACTGTTTCGACATTATTAATCAGGGTTGGCTTGCCCCAAAGCCCCTTTTGGGCTGGAAAGGGCGGCTTCGGCTTGGGATCGCCGCGTGTACCCTGCAAAGATGAGATTAGGGCGGTCTCTTCACCGCAGACAAAAGCCCCAGCGCCGGTGCGGATCTCCAGGTCAAAAGAGAACCCTGTTTCGAGAATATTGTCGCCCAAAAAATTTTTCTGCCGGGCTTGAGCAATTGCCTCCCGGCAGCGGTGCACCGCCATCGGGTACTCGGCGCGAACATAGATATAACCGCGGGCCGCGCCGACGGCGTAAGCGGCGATGATTATCCCTTCAATAACGCTGTGCGGATCTCCTTCCAGAATATTGCGATCCATGAAGGCACCCGGATCGCCCTCGTCGGCGTTGCAGATGACGAACTTTTCGTCACTGTGCGCCGTTCGGACTAGCTCCCACTTGCGACCGGTAGGGAAACCGCCTCCACCGCGGCCCCGCAAGCCCGATTTTTTAACCTCTTCGATAACTTGCTCCGGGTTCATCTCCGCCAGGGCCAAGGCCAGGGCGGCGTAACCACGGTATTTCAAGTAGTCATCGATATGGGCTGAGATCACCCCGCAATTGCGCAGGACCAGCCTGGCCTGCTCTCGGTAAAACGGCATCTCCTCACGCTGGCGGAGAATTTCATCGCTGCGCGGATCACGGTGCAGCAATGCTTCGACAATTCGTCCGGCCACTAGATGCTCCCTGACGATAGCCCGGGCATCCTCGGGAGCCAGTTTCTGGTATACTAGACCTTCAGGATAAACAATCAGTGAAGGGCCCAGGCTGCAATCGCCGATACAGCCGATGATCTCAACCGGGACCCGGCCGGTTAGCCCCTCTTTTTGCAGCTCCTCTTCCAGGGCCTCTTTTACCAGGCGGCAACCCAGCGAGCGGCAGGGGATGCCGCCGCAGACAAGTATGCGGTGATCGGTTTCGGGCCTCACCCTTTCGCAGGCCAGCTCTTCTACCAGGGTGCTCATCTTTTTTGCAGCTCCTCCAGAAGTTGCGCCAGCCGTTCTGAGTTCATTTCCCCGTGCAGTTCATCCCCGGTTTTGATCACCGGGGCGGCGCTGCAGGCGCCGACACAGCGCGTCGTAGCAATGCTAAAAAGTTCGTCAGGTGAAGACTTACCTGGCCCGGTGCCGCACCGGGCTTGCAGCTCCCGCAGAAGTTTTTCCGCGCCCCGGACATAACAGGCGGTCCCGAGGCAGACCTCGATGCGGTGCCGGCCGGTAGGAACGGTGGAAAAGAGCGAATAGAAGCTAACTACGCTGTAAACCTCGGCCAGGGGGACGGTTAACGCGTTGGCTACATGGATCATCACTTTACGGGGAAGATAGCCGAAGATATCCTGGGCTTCCTGTAGGGCGGTGATGAGCAGCTCGGGGTTCCCTTTATATTTTTCCAGGGCCAGGGCCAGGCGATGGTCTAGCTCTTTCTCTGGGTCCTGTTTAATAGCCACCGCGGAGCTCCCTTCTGGTGATCTCTACTTCTAGACTGCTACCGTTTCGGTTGAAGCATACCTGGAAAATAAAGCTACGGGTCGGTGCGTGGTTAAATGCATTATTGTCATCTTTTCTTAAGAAAATGGTGCAAGCATGAAACCTACCTAGAGGTTGTTGGCGTCGATGATCTGCTGTACGCTGATGCCGTAGAGGCGGGCGATGCGGTAAAGGGTATCACCGCTTTTTACCGAGTAAGTTACCTGTCCGCTTGGATACGGTGGAGGAAGCATCCGGTCAACAGTTGTAAAACTGTATCCCCGCTGTTGTAAACCCTCGATGATCCGGGGCAGCGCTTTCACCGTGTCGGGGCCGCCGATATGCATCAGAACAATTCCTCCGTCCGAGGCATTTTTCAGAGCCCGGTTGACAATAAAGTCTACATCGATGTAGGTCGGCTGCCCCCCTACAGTCATCGTTTCTCCTGCCGCCCAGTCAAGGGTGTCGATTGTCCACATGATGGTATAGGGGTAGCCTTCTTCAGCCAGAATGGTCAACAGTTGGTTATTATACTCTCCGTAGGGCGGACGAAAAAGATAAGGCCTGGTTCCGGATATATTCCAGATGAGCTGCGTGGATTGACGTATCTCTTCGCGGATGGCGGCGGCGCTCATTTGGGTCAGATGCGGGTGAGTTAAAGAATGGTTGCCAAAGGTATGGCCCCGCCGGGCGATCTCCCGCCCGAGTCCTGGATGGTCTTTTAACCATAAAGCCCGGGGAAAGAAGGTCGCCTTGACCCCGTATTGATCAAGCACGTTCAGCAGGGGGATGGTCTCTTTATACTCCCAGCCTGAATCAAAGGTCAGGGCAATCTGTTTACTGCCTGAAGAGATGGTTCCGTCGGTAATCACCTGGGAAACGGAGTCGTCCCCTTCGCTGGTAACAGGGATAGTTAAAACCTGCCCGACGTAAATAACCGGGGTGGTATCCGGGATTTCTTCGCCTGTTTCTTGGTCCGGCGGTTCTTCGTTGCCCGGAGGAGGTGCAAAAGGTTTGCGGTCGGGCTCCTCTTCACCGGTCTTTTCGCCGGGATATTCATGAACAGGTTTTCGGGATGTCTCCGGCCTGTCCTCATTGCTGGGCGAAATCTTTATCTCCTCGATGCCGAACCACTGGCGCAATCTCTCACCGGTTGCGCTGTTGGTAATAGCGTAGCCGGCCGCAAATAACAGCGGCACTAGAATCGTGACCAGAAGAATTAACTGGCCTCTTCTTCCCTTACCTTTTGCCAAGAGCGTCACCTCCTTATTTGGTTGATTGTAACATAAAGATATTAAAAATAGATTTTTTTTGCGGTCCCGGTTGTTAAATTTCTTTCAGTCTTAACTAATATTAACAACAGTTTCCGGATATTCAGAGCAGAATAGTATCTAAAAGAAATTCTTGTTATAATCATGGCAATGAAACGTTTCCCAAAATGAGCGGAGGGTTCTTTTGGCAAGAAGCGACGGCAAGTGGTTTTTAACCCGAGTCAAGCAGACTATCTATCGCTACCGGATGATCGAGGCGGGAGACAGCATTGCTGTTGCTGTTTCAGGAGGGGAGGATAGCGGTGCTCTGTTATACATTCTACATCTGTTCCGGCACCACGCTCCTTTTACCTTTAATTTGCAGGCTGTATTTGTGGACCTGGGATGGCCGATAGAGCCGGCCCCTTTGGCCTGCTATGCCGAACAGCTGGGCATTCCCTTTACCATTGAGAAAACTTTGATTGCCCGGATTGTTTTTGAACGGCGTCAGGAGAAGAATCCCTGCGCCCTCTGCTCCAAGATGCGGCATGGGGCACTTCACCAGGCCGCCTTAAGGTTGGGCGCGAACAAGGTTGCTTTAGGTCACCATCTTGATGATGCCATCGAAACCTTTTTGCTTAACCTGGTCTATACAGGCCAGCTGAAGACCTTTAAACCGCAAACATATCTTGACCGTAGCGGGCTTGACCTGATCCGGCCGCTGATTCAGATTCCGGGACAAACCCTCTCTTCTCTGGCCCGTCGGGAAAAAATCCCCTTGATTAAAAATCCTTGCCCGGTTAGCGGGAAGACCAAGCGACAGGAGATGGCCGGGCTGTTGGACGAGCTTTCCTCCCGTTACCCCGATCTACGGCAAAAATTTCGCAGCGCCTTCCTGGACAGCCCTTTCTGGCCTTTGCCCGGTAAATAATCTTTACTTTTTACTTCTCGTTAAAGGATAATGAGCCCTTGTTGGCGAAATTTTCTCAATAAAACGAAATGCGAGGGATCTTGTTTCATGATACAGAGTTCTATTCAAAGAGGTAGCAGCGATTTAAAAAGTTTCTTCTGGCCACAGGGGATTGCCGTGGTTGGTGCTTCTGCTGATCCGGAGAAGCCGGGCGGTAAAGTGGTCCAGCTGCTGCAGAGCTACAATTACCCCGGCCAGATCTACCCGGTCAACCCCGGGCGGCGTGAAATTCAGGGGCTGCCCGCTTACAGTAGCCTGGCCGAGATTGAATCGAGGCCGGACCTGGTCATTATTGCAGTAGAGGCATCCCAGGTCCCCACCGTCGTGCGGCAATGTGTAGCCTTGCAGATGAAAAATATCGTCGTGATCAGTGGCGGTTTTGCCGAGACAGGCGATACGGGTGGAGTTCTGCAGGCAGAGCTGGCCGGGTTAATTGCAAAACACGACTTGAACGTTCTCGGGCCTAATTGTATCGGTTTTATCAATAGCTTGCAGCCGGCGGCGGCCTCATTTTCTCTCACTGTTGAAAGTGGTCCTCTCCGTGCAGGGCCTGCTGCTTTTGTTACCCAGAGCGGTGGCATCGGTATCCTTACTATTTATTTGGCCGATCTAGAGAAGCTTGGTTTCTCGTACATGATCAGCACTGGAAACGAGGTTGGTCTCGATTTTGCAGAGGTGGTTAACTTCCTACTCCATGAACCCCAAGTTAAGGTTATCGGCGGTTATCTCGAGGGGGTTAAAGATGGAGCGAAACTCCGCCGGTCCTGCCAGGCGGCCGCAGAGGCGGGCAAGCCGTTGCTCATTCTCAAAGCAGGTGCCTCACGCGAGGCGGCAGCGGCAATTCGCTCCCACACCGGGGCCCTGGCCGGTTCCGAAGCGGCCTACCAGGCCTTTTTTCGCCAGGAAGGTGTTTTCGCGGTCGAGACCTTAACCGAAATGCTTTCGTTGTTTAAGGCATTTGCTCCGGGCCGCCTTCCCCGGGGGAATCGCGCGGCCGTGATGTCTCTCTCTGGCGGCATGGGGGTTCTGGCGACCGATCTCTGTGCCCAGGCCGGGCTCGAGCTGGCTGAGTTTTCTTCCCGGACGTTACGCGCACTGCAACAGTTGATGCCCTCCATTGCTACGGTCCGCAATCCACTTGACTCCACTGCGGTGATGACGACCAGGCTGTCGGAAGTGCGCACAGCCATTGAGATTATTCTAGCCGACCCTGCGGTTGATCTTTTCATTTTTACTACCGCGCTCTGGCGCAGTTATGGCGTTGAATCCGGGCAGATGTTGGCAGAACTTTTTCAAGAGACAGAGAAACCATTTTTCGTAATCTGGCCTGGTTGCAGTAATGAGGTGAGAGAGGTCATTTATGAACACGGGGTTCCTTTCTTTAATGAGCTAAAGGAAGGGATCTCTGCTGCCGCGGCTTTGTGGCGTTATGCTGCTTTCCAAACAAAGCGGATCCGGGCAGACAGAAGCACCTCTTCCCCAGCTATCCAGTTGCCAGCAGAAAAGCCGCCTTCCGGCGTTTTGCTAAAGAAAAAAAAGGGTGGTATTACCGAAGCTGAGGCGAAGGAGCTACTGGCCGGATGGGGTATTGCCGTACCCCGCGGAGAGGTGGTCTCCTCAATAGAACAGGCTACCAGGGCCGCTCGGAGGATTGGCTACCCGGTGGTGCTGAAGGCGCTTTCGACTGAAATTGCCCACAAAACCGAGGTTGGCGCGATCAAGTTAGGCCTGGAAAATGGAGCGATGCTGCAACAGGCCTGGGAGCAGCTTCAGTCTGATCTAAGTGCCAGGGCGCCCGGGGCTCCAATTACCGGCTACCTGGTTGAAGAGATGCTTCCGGTCCGGCTTGAGCTGATTGCCGGGGTAGAAGACGACCCGGTTTTTGGTCCGCTTGTGCTGCTTGGTTTCGGGGGTATTTATGTGGAGCTTTTCCGTGATCTGGCCATACGCCTGGCGCCGCTTGAACCCGGCCAGGTGCGGGAGATGCTTGATGAACTGAAAAGCGCCCCCCTCCTGCACGGATACCGCGGTACTGCGCCGGTGGATACGGCTTCCCTGGTTGAGACTGTTTCCCGCTTTTCTCGTCTAGCTGTGGCCCTGAGGGGGAGCTACCGTGAAATGGAGATCAACCCGCTGGTAATCTGCCCGGACGGGCGTGCGGTGGCCGCTGATGCGTTAATTCTCCGTTAAGATTGTGTTGTTTTTAAGGTTTTATCTGACACCGACAGTTGGTTAAGGTAACGGTGCTATTAAGAGACGTGATCTTCATTTACCTTAATTAGATCATATGCCAGCGCCTTGGCCACTGCATGGGCGCGGCTGTTAACCTCAAGCTTTTGTAAGATATTGCCGACATGGTTTTTTACCGTGTTTTCGCTAATAAACAGGCTTTGGGCGATCTCTTTATTGCTTTTTCCCAGGGCAATTTCCATTAAAACCTCTTTCTCTCTTGGAGAAATTACCGGTTTTTCAATAAAAGCATGGTTGTAAGTCTTAGAAAAAGATTTATTGGGTTTATCAGTTAGTTTTTTTAATATTGAATGAGTGATCGGTTTAGGTAGAGGTATTTCTCCGAGCAGCAGCAGGCGCAAAGAATTAATGATCTCATGTGAGCGCATGCTTTTTACTAAATAGCCGTGTGCCCCGGCATGCAGGGCATCGGCGATAGCGGTATCTTCCTCACAAACAGTTAGAAACACGATTAGCGTAGAGGGGTCTTTTGAGACGATCTCACGGGTAACCTCAACACCGTTATAGTCGGGCATATAGAAATCCATAAGAATGATATCGGGTTTAAATGATTCTATCAACGTAAGCGCCTCTTTGCCGTTGGCGGCCTCCGCAATGTTTTTAATGCCGGCATCCGATAAAATTCTTCGTAAACCTTCACGGAAAAGGGCATGATCATCTACGATGAGCACGCTTTTAGACTCCAGAAAACCGGGGTCTGTTTTCATAATTCATCGCTCCCGTTAGTTGCTGGTGGGAAGATGTAACTCGACCTTCGTCCCGATGCCTTTACCGGTGTTAATCTCCAAGTGTCCGCCCAGGGCCAGAGCACGTCCATTCATGATCTTTATTCCTTGGTGTAACGATGCTGTTTCGCTGCTATCCAGGTCTTCTTTCTCGAATCCATGTCCATTGTCTTCTACGGAGATGACTAACCCTTCCGGTTTGAAATCGAAGATAATGTCAACAGATGAAGCCTGTGCATGCCGCCGGACATTGGCTAAAGATTCTTGAATAATGCGGATAATATGCGGCTGAATTTCAGATTCTGGAACGTGGTAATTACCTTGTAGCAGTAACCTGGTATTAATATTAGATAGCCTTTGAAACTCTTCCAGGTAACTTTCAAGTGCCTCAAAAAAACCGTTTTCATGCGATATGTCGACCCTTAATCCGATGATGGCCTCCCGCACATCTCTATAGGCGCGATCGACAACGTTTCGCAACTGGTTTAAAAGCAAGTAAGCTTCTTCTAGATTATGTTCGTCCAGGCGTTGGGATAATGAATCCAGGCCTAATCCAAGATAACCCAATGTTTGGGCCAGGCCGTCGTGCATCTCTACCGCGATGCGGTCCCTTTCCTGCAGTATGGCCAGACGCTGTGCCTCTTTATAGAGATTGGCATTTTGAATGCCGAGACCTAATTGCCGGCCGACACTTTCAAAAAGCTGCTGATCAAACCAGACTAGATTAAGATGCTCCCAAATTAATAAGCAGAGGCCGTTAACATTTCCTTTAGTGTCGGCGGCGGTAAAACAGACAAAGTAGCCCGACGTGAAGGTGTCTTGCAGCGGCGTAACCGGGAAGCTCTCTTTGATAGAACCCCACGTAACCGAAGCTGCTGGCAGGTAACTGATTCGCAATGGCAACTGGGTTGAGTTTTCAACCTGGCCGGCGAGAGCGCAGAGCTCAAGCTGGTCTCCTCTTTTAGTATACAAGACGCCGGTGTCCGCGCCGGTAGCCTGGGTAGCGCGGCGGATAAAATTATTGCCTAGCCTGTTTAGCTCTACAGCTTCATTTATAGAGCTGGAGACAGCATTTAATAAAAAGAGGTGTTCATTTTTCTTTTCCAGTTCACTTTGCATATTTTTAGATTCTGTAACGTCGTAATACACTTCCACGCGGCCGACCAGCTGCTTATCTTTAAGGTAAACAGGCCCGCTGAAGCGGTGCAATTCGAGCTGCCTGGGAATCACTACCTGAACTTCATCATGTGAGCTTATTTCAGGGTTGTCATATAACCAGAATAGCTTTTTTTGAAATTCTTCCGGGTTGCTGGTCCGCCATTTGATCTCACTGGTAATAGCCTCGCGCTTATCCTTGCCGATAATTGACGATGCGGGAATACCAAAAAAATGCTCAAACTGCCTGTTACAAGCGGCGACAATAAAATCTTTCCGCACCAACAGTATCGCTTCATTAACAGAATCTAGCAAGGCTTGTAATAACGGCAGGCTGTTTGGCACTGTTTGATCCGGCATTATATTCCACCTGTCTGCATGTAGTCTCTGGGCCCCTTCTATTTATAAATTTGACAAACTTCATAAAAATCCTTTGCTACCTGTTACTTCAGGTATGGCCCGAAATAGCTATTTTAGACCTATTCCGGTGTCACCGGTAGCGTCAACTACCTAGAGAGCAAAGTATATTAAATAGTTAGTTAATTGTTATATCGGGTCATGTTTAAAGCAGATTCAACCTGTTACATTGTAGGTAGCGACCTTGGGGTTGCACTTTAAAATAAATTTAATGAGGAGGAATTATTAAATGTCGGCAACACCGATGAACAACAAAGATTACCTGTGGAACTATCGGGCGGAGAAATTTGAGGCATTGGAGGCGGCGAGAAAGAAGAAGGGGCTTACCTATGAAGAGATAGCCAAGAACTTGGGCGTAAACAAGGTCTGGCTGGCTAGCGCGTTTGACGGACAGCAGTGGATGCCCGCCCAATACGCTGCCAAGGTAGCTGACCTGCTTGGGGTTTCCCGGGAAGACGTTGCCGTGCTGGAAGAGCATCCTTTTAAAGGAAATGCCGATCCTATTCTTTACCGGTTGCACGAGGTTTTTGACACCTACGGTCCGGCGATTAAGAGAATCATCCATGAAAAGTTTGCCGATGGGAACGGGATCATGAGCGCCATTGACTTTTCGGTTGACGTCGACTGTGTTGAAGATCCCAAAGGAGACCGGGTTATTATAACCTTTGATGGCAAGTTCCTGCCTTACAGCCATAAAGGAGAATATCCCTGGTAGTAGCTGGCGAGCAAGGATCTTTTTTACGGAGCAAATGCCGGATCTTGTTCCGGCATTTGCTCATCCTTAAGCTGTTCTTTGGAAAAACGAGAGGAGGCATTTAGAAAATGAGTGAGAAAGAAGCCGCCGAAAAAACATATTTTGGTAAATGGTCCGCAACGGCAAGGTGCCCCCTTAAGGTGCCAAGCGCAGCCAGCTTGCTCTGGACCTTTGTCGCGGCATTTATAGGGATTATCGTGGTTGCTTACCTTGCTTTAGATTCGCAGTTGTTTCCTTTGTTTGCTCCTTTAGGAGCGTCTGCAGTCTTACTTTACGGTGCTCCGGCGGCACCTTTTTCGCAACCGCGTAATTTACTTGGCGGCCATATCCTTTCGGCACTTGTCGGGATAATCATTTTCAAACTGATGGGTGCCACTTATCTTGCGGTTGCCCTGGGGGTCAGTCTAGCCCTCGTCGTGATGTTGTTAACGAGGACGGTGCATCCTCCAGCCGGGGCCACGGCGCTTCTTGGGGTAACCGCCTCAGAGGGGAGCTTTATGTGGGCTCTTACCCCGGTGGCGGTAGGCGCTTTGATCTTGCTGGTAGTTGCCCTTGTGGTAAATAATTTTGACAAGGAAAAAAGCTACCCGGCTTATTGGATTTAATCTCTGCCAAGTTGGTCAAGTAATAAAACCATTCAAGCGTTTCCACGGGAAAACCGGGGAACGCTTTTTTTATGATTGATAAGATGAGCTATCCGATTTGAATCCGATCCCTTGCCGCAGGTAACTCCGGGCCAGCTCCCGGTAAGAGGGTGCACTGGAGGTTACCCACATCAGCGAGCTGCCGGCGATCTCTTTTTTTACTTGCGCAGGGATGCCGGCGGCGAGGTGCCGGGCCGGGATAATCATCCGATCGGTAACCACGCTGCCTGCGGCGATCATGGCCTCCTCCCCGATCTCACAAAAATCCTGCAGTACGGCGTTCATGCCGATAATGGCCCCCCGGGCGATCTTGCAGCCGTGGAGAACCGCACCATGGGCCACGGTGACATCTTCTCCGACTACGGTTTCGCAATCAGGCATAACATGGACGACAGTGTTGTCCTGGATACTGCTACCCCGGCCGATATGGATTCGACCGAAGTCACCCCGCAGCACTGCTCCGAACCAGATGCTGGCGCCTTCTTCGATGATGACATCACCGATCAAGGCTGCACCGGGGGCGATAAAAACATCACTGGCAATCTGCGGTCTTTTACCGTTATATTCCAAGATAATCATCTTTTTTCGCTCCTTTCATCATCATATAATTCCCGGCTTAGAGAGAGATTTCCTTTTTGAGAAAGAGAAAACGATTTTTAAGCGGTATAGCCGCAGCTCGAATTTGTCCGGGTGGCATCTTGATGCAGCGGTATTGACCGGCTGGCAGGAGGTTTATGGTATAATGATGACTATAATTGTTAAAGGAACGGTGGAAATGCCGGGTTATAAATTTCGCCAAATACTGGAGCAGGTTCATGCAGGATGTCTCAGCGTGGATCAGGCGCTGGAGCAGATGCGCAGTAAACCCTACGAGGACCTGGGTTTTGCCAAGGTTGATCATCACCGCTTTTTACAGAAAGGATTTCCCGAAGTGATCTACTGTCCCGGGAAAACCGTGTCTCAAATTGTCAAGATTGCCCGCCAGCTTGCCAAGGCAGGGGCCCCGGTGCTGGCTACCCGCGCCGAACCTGCGGTATACGATGCCCTCAGAGATGAGTTCCCCCGGGCGGAGTATCACCGCGAGGCCCGGCTGGTGATGATCCGGGTTGAAGAATCTGTACCTCTGGTAGGTAATATCGGGGTAGTTACCGCCGGCACGGCCGATCTGCCTGTTGCTGAAGAGGCCGCTCTTACCGCGGAGCTGATGGGTGGCCGCGTAACCCGTCTTTACGATGTGGGTGTGGCCGGGCTGCACCGCCTCATTGACAACCTGGAGCTGTTGCTGCAGGCCCGGGTTCTGGTTGTTGTTGCGGGAATGGAGGGGGCGTTGCCCAGTGTCGTCGGCGGCCTAGCCTCCTGCCCGATCATTGCCGTCCCCACCAGCGTGGGCTACGGAGCTCATTTTGGCGGGCTGGCTTCTCTCCTGACCATGCTGAACAGCTGTGCGCCGGGAGTGGCCGTGGTTAATATTGATAATGGATTTGGGGCAGGCTATATCGCGGCACTGATTAACCGTCCCGATGATCAAAGGGGCGGGGCAACTTGAGCGGCAGCTGTTACAGTAACAGGGTAGCTTATTTCGATTGCTTCAGCGGGATCAGCGGCGATATGACCCTCGGGGCCTTGCTTGATTGCGGCCTGGAGATCTCACGGTTGCAGCAGATGCTCTCGGGCCTGGCCTTGCCCGGTTACCGGCTCGAGGCTTCCAGGGTCTCTCGCTACGGGTTGGCTGGCACCGATCTGCGGGTGATCCCCGAAGGGGTCTCTTCCGAGCAGCGTCACTTGCCGGAGATTAAAGAGCTGATACGGCAGAGCACTCTCCCTGACCCGGTTAAAGAAAAGAGCAGTGCTGTATTTGACAACCTGGCCGCGGCCGAGGCTACCGTACACGGAGTCCCGATCGAAGATGTTCATTTTCACGAGGTTGGCGCCGTGGATGCAATCGTTGATATCGTCGGCAGTGTCGCTGCCATCTATCTGCTGGGGATCGGACAGATTTACTGTTCTCCTTTACCCGTAGGCGGGGGCACGGTAAACTCTGCCCACGGCCTTTTGCCCCTGCCGGCACCGGCGGTTCTTGAGCTTCTTCAGAGGCGTCGCGTCCCAGTTTACGGCCGGGAGACCCGGCATGAGTTAGTTACCCCGACGGGAGCGGCCCTGGTCACTACCCTGGCTACCGCCTTTGGACCGCCGCCTTCATTGACACTTGAAGCCGTCGGTTACGGTTCCGGGAAGCTGGATCCCGGGTATGCGAATTACCTGCGTATTATTATCGGGAACGGCACACCGTCGTCTGCCTATAACCAGGAGCCGCTGCGGACAATCGAGGCAAATATCGATGATCTCAACCCGGAGATATTCGGCTACTTGATGGAGCGGCTTTTTACGGGAGGCGCGTGGGATGTTTACTATACTCCTGTTCAGATGAAAAAGAACCGCCCCGCGGTTAAGCTGACCGTATTGACGCCACCGCAGTATCTCAACCAGCTGGTAGAGATAGTCTTTCAGGAGACCTCGACGATGGGTTTGCGGGTTCTGGAAGCGCAAAAATATACCCGGCCGCGTAGGGTAGTCACTGTAACTACCGAGTGGGGGCCCGTGAGGGTTAAGCTGGCCCCGGATGAAGCCGATGAGGGTCCGCAGCATTATGCTGTCGAATATGAAGATTGTGCCAGGATTGCCCGCCGTACCGGTATTCCCCTAAAAGAGATCTACCGTCGCGTTGAAAGATTGTTTACGCGGCAACAGTGTCAAGCATCATCGGCCCCGCCGGAAGAATAAGGTCGATGAACTATTGCTGATCGGGTGAACCTGTTGGAACTCTCTGATGTTATCCGGATAACCGTTATCGGGTTGCTGGCAGGAGGCGTCGGGACCGGCAGCGGGAGCCTGGTTACTTTTTTTACGAGAAATCCGGCCCCTCGTTTTTTAAGCATGAGCCTGGGTTTTGCCGCCGGGATGATGCTCGAGGTTTCTTTTTTGGAGTTAATTCCGGAGGCGATTGCACAGGGAAACTTTTTTTCCGGATCTGCCGGCTTGATCGGCGGTATTATTACCCTGTTGCTGTTGGATAACATATTGCCGCATTACCACCACTATTCCAAAGAGACCCGCCAGGGCCGTTTTCGAAAGATGGGAATCCTGCTGGGTATAGGTATTGCCTTGCATAATATTCCAGAAGGGTTAGCCATTGGGGCTGGTTATGCTTCCAGCGAATCTCTTGGCTTGGGTCTGGCTTTGATCATGGGTATTCATAACTTTCCCGAAGGGATTGCCATGGCGGTCACGATGGATGCCGGGGGAATTTCTAAGCTGAAGATCTTTATCGGGACGGTTTTAGCTGGTGTGCCCATGGCCCTGGGCGCCTTTCTTGGAGCCCTGCTTGGCAGGGTCTCCCCGCTTACTCTTAGTCTTTCTCTAGGTTTTGCCGGTGGAGCGATGCTTTTTGTAACCTGTGACGAGCTTATTCCCGACGCCCGTAATCTTGCCCAAGGGCATTTGGCGACAGTTGGGCTTCTCTGCGGCGTAGTTACCGGCATCTTTATTACCAATTTATAGCATATCCCTAAAACGGTTGTGCAGATACCGTTACGATCCTCTTCTGTAAAGAGAAGGCATTGAATTCGTGGGTACACGTGCTATTCTCTGGTCAATGGCATATAATGGTAGGGCAAGTACTAATTGTGTTAGAATATTATTGACATATTTAATATTTTGTAATATAAAGTATCAAGGGAGGTGATTAGAAGATGTTAGAAAAATCCCTTTTAGAAAGGGTTAGAAAAGTAAACCAGATTATTTTACAATCAATCGAAGAGGACTTAAATATCAAGTCGGCATCCGACGCTCTTTCCGGTATTATTGACGCCAGTGTTTTTGTTATTAACCGTGACGGAAAACTGTTCAGTGAAGTTTTTAACCAGCAGTTGAGCTGCCAAAAGCTAAGGGATTATCTTACAACAGAAGCTTCTCTGCCGCCCTATTACGATCTTCCAACATTGTTAAAAAGCAATGAATCTCGAATCAACGAGCTTTACCGGTTTTCGATTTGTCCCTTGGACGATAATAAAAACTCTTCCTGTCCCCATGGTGATATCTATATGATGGTAGTACCAATTATTAGCGGAACAGAGTCACTGGGAGCTGTTTTGTTACATCGTCATAAAAAACCTTTCGAACATAACGATCTGATCTTAGCCGAGATCGGATCGGCAATTATGGGGATGATCTTGATGCGTTTGGAAGCCGAACGCTTGGAGGAAGAAAAGTGGTATAGAAACATGGCCGGGGTAGCGTTTGAGAGCCTTTCCTATTCGGAAGTAGAAGCAATAGAAGAGATTTTTAAAAACCTTACTAACGATGAGAACATTGTTGTAGCCAGTAAAATTGCCGATAACCTGGGCATCACCCGTTCGGTTATTGTAAATGCATTACGTAAATTTGAAAGTGCCGGTATTATTGAATCGAGATCTCTGGGGATGAAAGGAACATATATTCGTGTAAAGAATCCCTGTGCGCTGGAAGAGATCGCCAATCGCTCGGCCCGGTTAAAGGAGTCCTTTAACGAATAATAAATAAGAAAGGCCGGGTTAGCCGTAACTTTAGGGCTGTGCCGGGAAACGATAATGACCGATAATCTCCCACCGCAGCAGGCAGTCTTCTTCGCAGGCGATCCAACTGTTATGGATTACCAGGGGGGCGCCTTGTCCGTTGGTCCGGTCTGAAATGACCCCGGTATGCTGTTCACCGCTTGGGAAACGCCAGTAGACGAAATCGCCGTGTCTCCATTGGGATAGATTTGCCCCGGTAACTTCCGGAGTTAGCTTTTTCCCAAAGCGTTCGAAAAAAAGCATCTGGTTTTGGGTTCTCCGGTGATCGATATTCGGGTCAGGCTTGCTTAAACCCCACAGCTGGGGATAGAGAGCGAAGTTTTCACTCATATCTTCATGGATAAGCTGCTGCAGGTCATAGCCGGCAAAGCGTAGAGCCCGGATGATGACATCAGTGCAGGCACCCTGTTCAGGGTCGACATCGCCCCCGGGATAGCTGATGGCCTGGTATGCTGCGTCGTAGCGAGTTTTTCTCTTCACTTCTTCCCTTGCTCCCAAAAGGATTAAATCAGGGATGCTGCGCTCTGTGGGAAGGATCTGTTCCACGGGGGAAGGTGTTTTTAAGGCGTTAGCCGGGTGCCACAAATACTTACCCCCTGGGATACCCGCAAGAAAAAGGAAAAGTGTCCCTGCAGCCAGCAATAAAAAGCTTATTGTATAGACTTTTCCCCGGTTCATAGCCAGTAATTCGCGGTCCCGGCGGTTTAATCCTTCATCCAAGATGCCGGGTGAACATTCTAAACGCCTGCACTTTCATTGACAGCTCTACAGGCAGTTGTTAAAATTATTTCATCTCGAAGTATAAGAGGTTTTTATAGGATAGTTTACAGATTAGATTAAAAGAAAAAGCAAAATAATATTTTAAAGGGGACTTAAGATTGCCTGCTGCTCCATACAGGGCTATCGGGATTCTTGATTCAGGTGTTGGCGGTCTGACCGTATTTCAGGAGCTTACCCGCCAGTTGCCCCATGAAAAAATTATCTACTTTGGCGATACCGCCCGGATGCCTTACGGTCCGCGTTCCGATGAAGAAGTGCGCCGCTTCGCTCTCCAGATTATTGATTTTTTGCAAAACCAAGAGGTCAAAATGGTGGTCGTAGCCTGTAATACGGCCACGGCGGTAGGGTTGCCCTGCTACCGTGAGCGCTGCCATATGCCAGTACTAGGGGTAATCGAGCCGGGGGTGCGCGCTGCCCTCGAATATACCAAGAGCGGTCAGATTGGCGTAATCGGGACGGCAGGGACGATCCGCAGCTCTGCTTATGAGAAGGCACTGCAGGCGGTGCAGCCCGATCTGCAAATTATTGCTAGGCCCTGCCCCCTTTTTGTCCTGCTGGTGGAAAATGATCTCGTCGAGACTCCCGAGGCTGAAAAGGTAGCTATTGAATATCTAGCCCCGTTTAAGGAGGCCGCCATCGATACCCTGATTCTCGGATGCACCCATTACCCGCTAATGGCGGATTTAATCCAGAAAACGGTCGGGACGGAGGTAAAGCTGGTTAACTCCGCCGAGGAGATCGCCCGTGATGTAAAGGCCATTTTAACCGAACAGCAACTGCATAATCCGTTGCCATGCTCAGACCCCGGCTACCGCTTTTTTGTCAGCGGGAATCCGCACTCTTTTGAAGAGATTGCTGCGAAAATGCTTCACCGCCGGATCAAAGCTTACCAGGTCATCCTCTAAGTGTAGTTTACTTTAAATACGCAACCTCTTCTTATTTTTATCATCCGCAGACATATTTATCTCCTACTACCGATATATATAATTAAACTGGTACAACCTAGGCGAAAGAGGGAGAAGGATGAACAGGGGTTTAGGCTGGTTCCGGGCGCTGCTGCTCTTGTTGTTGGTCCTCTTTTGGGGGCTCTGTTTTCCCGGATGTGGGCCGGAGTTACAGCCCCGGGAAGAGTTCGAGTTTCCCGAAGCGCAGTTGCCGCCGGAACCCGGCGCCGGCCGTGTCGGTCTGCTCTACTATCCTGATCAGCAGTGGCGCTTTCTGGTACCCGTGCAACGAGAGATCCCCGATAGCGGGACCGTTGTTCGTACTACTCTCGAGAAACTGGTCGGCACCCCGCAACTGCGAGAGGAGCTGGAACCGTTGGGATTGGTTCCTCTCCTTCCCAGTGAGACAACAATCTTCGGGATCCACATCGACGAAGCAGGGTTGGCCCGGGTGGATTTCAGCAGCTCATTTGTGGACTACAACCCCTCCGGCGAGCGCCTTGTTCTGGGCGGCCTTTTATGTACTCTGCAGCAGTTTTCGGAGATTGAACGGTTGGAAGTATTTGTTGAAGGTCAAAGCCTGGATAAATTTCCCGGGGGCACCCCCGGGCGGATACCGCTGGGTCCAGAATCTTTAATTAACCTCGAGGTCGATGATGCCTTGAAAGATTATCACAATTTTACAGCCGTAACTGTTTACTTCTGCTTTTTCGCTCCCCAGGGGCGAATTCTTTATGTGCCGGTAACGCGGGCGCTGCAGCCGGCAGAAGATAGCTCTGCTGCGGCCATCGAAGAGTTACTGGCCGGGCCGCGGAGCGGGAGCGGTCTGTTCAGCGATATCCCGGCGGATACGGAGCTGCGCAGCCTGCACCTGGAAGAAGAGTTGATAATCATCGATCTTTCCGAAGAGCTGCTCTCCTATGAGGGCGGACGGACCGGCGCAGAAAACATAGTCAACCAGATTTTGCTGACCTTGGCCCAACTGGAGGGTGTCAACAAGGTCCAGATCCTGGTGGAGGGTGAAAAGGTAAAATTGCCGGAGGGGACCGATCTGACCGTCCCCCTGGAACCGCCAGGAGTCTATAATTTCTTCTAGCAGCACTCCTTCCAAATCTAGAACCTATCTAGAACGTGCTGCCGGTAATCGCTCTGCCAAGCCCGCTTATTAAAGTCATGGTAAACAGTTGACTGAAGGCAAGTATATCTTGATCTGTTCTGGTAGATAAATATAACAGCGGGAGGTGTGCCATGGTGGGTAAAAAGAAAAAAAGGAAACGAGGTCTTAACCTTCGCTTTTGGCAACGCGACCTGGCCATCGATCTGGGTACAACCAGTACGCTAATCTATATGCCGCAGAAAGGAATTGTTCTGGAAGAGCCATCGGTGGTCGCTCTACGCAATGGCACTGTCGCCGCGGCAGGGAAGAAGGCCTCTCGGATGCTGGGGCGCACCCCTCCTGGTATTACTGCCATAAAACCGCTTCGGGGAGGAGTGATTGCTAATTTTGAGATGGCCCGGAAGATGCTCGATTATTTTATCTCCAGGGTCCTGCGGCGGTTTCCTTTTTTACGCCTGCGCATAATGATCACTGTGCCCTACGGTACTACCCAGGTAGAACGGCGCGCAGTTCTTTCTGCCGGTAAACGGGCCGGGGTTAAAGAGGCCTGTCTAATCGAGGAGCCGATTGCGGCGGCCATTGGCGGTGGGCTTCCGGTAGCCGAGCCCCGGGGCTGTTTTATCGTCAACTTTGGGGGCGGGGTCACTGAGATTGCGGTTATTTCTCTGGGCGGTATTGTTCTCGGCAGTTCGCTGCCTCAGGGAGGGGAGACGATCGACGAAACCATTCAGCGCTATGTCTACCGCCGTTACCGGATGGAGATCGGCTTATCGACAGCCGAAGAGGCCAAAAAGGAGGCGGTTTACGCGGTGGATCCCCCTGAAGATCTGACCTATACATTCCGCGGGATCAACCTTTACAGCCGCACCCCGGATACTATTGAAGTAAAGGCTGCGGAGCTGCATGAAGTGATCGCGCCGCAACTGGCTGTTTTGAGCGGTGCGGTACGTACAATTTTTGAACAGATCCCTCCCCAACTGGCGGCCGATGTGATGGAGGATGGGGTTGTCCTTACCGGCGGGGGTTCACTTCTTCACAATCTCGATCTTTACCTAAGCCGCGAAATTAACCTGCCGGTCCGCCGGGTAGAAGACCCCTTTACCTGCGTTGTGCGGGGAGCCAGCGAAGCCCTCGGTTACCTGGGAAGCCTAGCCCTGCCGGAAAATCGCTCTCCGTCTCTTTTCCCCCGTTGACTTTCCGCCCGTAATTTACAATTTAAATAATAAAAGTGATATAATAAAAAACAGATCATAATCTGGGGGATGAACCATTGCGTTCTGACGGAAGAAAACCTGGCGAACTGCGGCCGGTAAAGATCACCCGTTCTTACCTGAAATACCCCGAGGGCTCTGCGCTTATCTCGATGGGTGATACCGTGGTGCTTTGCACGGCCACCCTGGAAGACAGTGTTCCTTCATTTCGTAAAGGGCACGGGGAAGGATGGGTTACCGCCGAATACGCCATGCTGCCCCGCTCTACGGAAACTCGCTCCGCCAGGGAATCGAGGGGCCGGATCAACGCGCGGAACCTCGAAATTCAGCGCTTGATCGGGCGCTCTTTGCGCGGCGTGGTTGATTTTGCCGCGATGGGAGAGCGAACCATCTGGCTGGACTGCGATGTGATCCAGGCTGACGGGGGTACGCGGGTAGCGGCGGTGACCGGCTCTTTTGTGGCCCTGGCAGAAGCCTTTCTTTTTATGAGGGAACAGGGGCTGGTCGAAATGCTGCCCCTGAAGGATTACTTGGCCGCGGTCAGCGTCGGCCTGGTAGATGGAGCCTTGCTCCTGGACCTCGACTACCGGGAAGATGTCGCCGCTTCGGTTGATTTAAACGTGGTGATGAACGGATCCGGCGGAATGGTAGAGATCCAGGGTACCGCCGAGAACGGTTCGTTTAACCGGGAGCAACTCGGCCTCTTTCTCGACCTGGCGGCTGCGGGGGTCGAGGCGCTGGTCGAGAAGCAGCGTGAGGCTCTCGGTGAAGATGTCGTCCGCTTGATTGAAAAGGCCGCATCACGGGGCCTGGACTGATGCGGCAGCTGGTTCTTGCTTCCCGCAACCTGAACAAGGTAGGCGAGATAAAGACCCTTCTGGAAGGCCTTCCTTTCGAAGTGATCTCCCTGCGTGAGCTGCCCGTTTTGCCTCCGGTGGAGGAAGATCAGCCAACATTGGCTGGTAACGCCCTGAAGAAGGCTGCGGCTGCGGTAGCCGTGGCCGGGAAAGAGGCTGTTATTATGGCCGATGATTCCGGCCTGGAAGTAGAGGCGCTGGACGGACGCCCCGGATTACACGCGGCGCGTTTTGCCGGTCCCGATGCCGATGATGCGGCGAACAACCGGCTGCTTCTGGAAAAGCTGCGGGGGCTCCCGCCCGAAAAGCGAGGGGCTCTGTTCAGGTGCACCATTGCCATTCTTTTCCCGGACGGTAAAACCTACCTGGTCGAGGAAAGCTGCTCCGGCCGCATTGCCGAATCCCCGCGCGGCGAAGCCGGGTTTGGCTACGATCCTCTTTTTGTCTACGAACCGGCGGAGCTTACCTTTGCCGAAATGGGAGAAGAAGCTAAAAACAAGGTCAGCCACCGGGGCAAAGCCCTGCGCCGGGCGCGCCTTATTTTGAAGGATTGGTTGATCCTTAGTGGTTAACAACTTAACCAGAATTTTAACCCTACAAACTTAAGGTTTTTACTTACCCGTAAAACACGCCGGTGACCGGCTGGAACTAAGACAGTGGCTGAGCGAGCAGGAGCTGTCAAAGAAACCTCCCCTGATACCCAAAACATTACTTCACTTTGCATAAAACGGGGGCAACGGCAGGTGGCTCAGCTTTAAAGCTCTTTAATTTTGATGTATAATATGATGCAGGGTTAGAATTGCTCTTCACTTATTCTATCTTACATGGCGGGGCGTAGCGCAGTTTGGCAGCGCACTTGGTTTGGGACCAAGGGGTCGCCGGTTCAAATCCGGCCGCCCCGACCACTCCTATTAGCATACCCCTATAGCTCCATCTTTTGGAACCGCAGTCCGGCCAGGAGCAGTATGGCCGCAGAGAGACCCAGGGTTACCGCCAGGGGTATGGCGGCATCGCCGGGTGTTGATTGCCCGCAGGCCAGCAGGGCCATCTCGGACAGAAGGGTATTGGGATAGAAATCTCTTATCCCGGTTTCACTTACCAGTAGGTTCAAAATGCCGCTTAGAAAAAAGATCAATACCGTCAGGCCTCCTGCCTGCATTGGCGATTTAACCACGGCGGAGAGGGCAAAGGTGATCGTTCCATAGAGCAGGGCAAAGACGGTAAAACTGATTGTTGCCCACAGCGCGTCAACAAGATCCACCCGACCCAGCAGGCTCCAAGTATAAAGGTAGGCGATAGCAGAAGAAGAAGCTATCGCAGCAATAATGATCGCATAAAGGGAGACGGCCTTGGCCGTAAAGTATTCCCACCGGCTGACCGGCTTGCTCAGGATCCATCCCGCCACGCCGTTCTCCTTCTCCCTGGCGATGGAGCCCATGGAGATAAATATCAAGACGAGGATGCCGATTTGGGAGGCATCTCCCAGGAAGGTGGCCAAGGCATCCTGGGGAGACGGGTCGGGCATAGCTATCTCGATCTCGGCAAAGTAGGCCAGGAAATCGTTCATATATTTAAGCATTGGCGGGTCGGCCAGGGCGAAGAAGAGCAACACCAGCAGGAGAGCCGGATAGCGGAAGCTGCGCCAGTTTTCCCGGAACTCTTTAATCAGCAAAGTTTTCATTGTTAACCGCCTCCCTGGTACTGTTTTGCTCGAGAATTTTAAAGAAGATCTCTTCGAGACCTACCCGGCGCGGCCTGAACTCGGTCACTGTAATCCCGGCATTAACCAGGGCCGGCAGCAACTTTTCCGCCAGCAGATCGGCTTTTCCGGGCTGGGAGGTGACCAGCAAGCCTTCGTCTATGGATGAAACCTCTCTCACGGAATCGTGTTGCTGCAGCAGGGAGAAGGCTTGCTCCCGGTAGCGCGGGCTGACCGTCACGATATACTGCTCCATGGCGTAGCGCTGCAGCAGCTCTTTGGTTTCCGCCTCTACAAGCTTAACCCCTTCCTTGATTATGGCCAGGCGGTCGCAGACCTGCTCCACGTCCGCCAGGATATGGCTGGAAAAGAAGACCGTCGCTCTGCCTCTAAGGCTTTCAATTGCCTTCAGGATCTTGTATCTTCCTTCGGGATCGAGGGCAGAAACAGGCTCGTCGAGGATGAGCAGTTCCGGATCAGTCAAGAGCACCGCAGCCAGCCCCAACCTCTGTTTCATCCCCCGGGAATAGGCGCGGACCTTTCTGCCGGCAGCCTCTTCAAGCCGCAGCTCCTGCAGCAGGCCTGCCGCGCGTTTTGTGCAGGCGCGGCTTTCCATTCGGTAAATTTCCCCAACCAGCTCGAGAACCTCCGTGCCGGTCAGGTTGTCGGGGAAAACCGGATCCTGGGGCAGGTAGCCGGCTTTCTTCAGCCAGCTCATCTGTTGTCCGAAACGGATCTCTTCGCCGAGGACTTTCACCTGGCCCCGGGAGGCGGCGATCAGGCCCAGTATGATCTTGATCGCAGTGGTTTTTCCGGCGCCGTTTGGCCCCAGGAAGCCATAGATGCTGCCCCGGGGAACCTTGAAATCGATCCCTTTCAGGGCGGTATGATTGGGGAAGCTCTTCTCCAGGCCGTGCACTTCAATGACAAAGGTCATCTTCAGGCCTCCTCTCTGCCAAACAGCAGGTAGGCCAGAGAGCCAAAGAGGTTCACCAAAATGATGATCAGAGCCCAGCCAAATTTGGGCAGCCATCTAACTTTATTGCGGCGGAACAGGTCCGCCAGCGCCCATATCTTCAGGCCCAGCTCCAGGGCGAACAAGGGCCACAGCGAGAGCAATATCTCCTTTATCTCTGCAGTCATTCTATTCTTCCCCCTTTTTGAAATTGTTCTTACCGCATGTTTTTTGGGCTCGAACCTTATCCTGCGGGGCTAATATTCCTGCTGATTGAAGACCCGGGCGGCCAGGAGAACAAAGCCCAGGGATGCTCCCAGCAGCAGGATTAAAGAAACCCAGGGGAAAGAGCCGCCGCCCATGTAAGCGCTGCCCTTGGCATGCCAGAAAGGCGAAAGAAACCTGGTTGCCGGGAAGATACCGCAACCGGAGAGAGCCAGGAGCAGGCCCCCGGCCGACACTCCTGCTTTAACACTGTCGGCACAGAAGGTGGAGAAGAGCAGCCCGATCCCGTAGACACAGAGCAGGCCGGCGTTAACCAGGGCTGTTGCCGCCAGAAAACGGCCCCACCACAGGGCCGGCCCGATCAGTGAAGCCGCCGCCAGGGTGACCAGGGTGGCGCTCCAGATGATAGCGGAGAGGATCAGGGCTCCGGCGGTGGCCTTGGTCAGCAGGATGCTGGTTCGGCTGAGGGGGCGGCTGAGCAGGTAGTCCATGCTGCCCCGGCTAAGCTCTCCGGCCACCGCCGGAGCCGCCAATACCAGCGCCAGGATGGTGCCGAACTGGAGCAGGTTTTTAGGCTGCCACTGGCTCCAGAGATAGTAGTTGTAATCGGCGAGTATCCTCTGTAGCTCATCTGCTATTAGCGGGCTTGAAATGTCGGTCAGCATTGCCCCGTAATGCTGGAACATCTTGAAGCTCCAGGCACAGAATATCCCGACCGCTGAAAAAATGATTATCCCGAGAATCAGGACCCAGCGCTGTTCGTGTAGCTCCTTGCGCAGTAGATTAAGGTTAAGCATTGTGAGGATCCTCCTCGCTGGCGGCATAATTTAAGAAGATCTCTTCCAGATCCTGCTCAATGATCTCCAGGGCAAAATGTGGTGTCCGGGAGAGCGCTTCATAGATCTCGTCGAAATGGTCTTCTACCGTCAGCAGGTAACCGTGTCCTTGCCGTTCGATTGATCTGATCCCCGGAGTGTTAAGCAGAGTTTCGGGAGCGGCTTGCTGAAAAACCACCCGGATAATCTTTTCATGGTGTTTTAATTTATCCAGCGTCCGGACCACCCTGATCTGGCCGTTGACAATTATGGCCAGTCGGTCGGCGATTCTTTCTATATCGGTGAGGATCTGTGAAGAGAGGAAGACGGTAGTCTCTCCGCCAGCGGTCTCCTCGGAAAGGAGTTGTAGAAAACGGCGCCGCCAGACGGGGTCCAGGCCGGCGGTGGGCTCATCCAAGATTAGTAGCTCGGGGTGGTGGGAGAGCGCCATGATCAAGCTGAGCTGAGTGAGCATTCCCCGGGAGAGCTCTTTTACGCGAGCGGTGGGGTCGAGGTGAAATATCTTCAGGAGGTGGGCGGTTTTTTCGCGCTCCCAGGTAGGAAAAAAACCGGCGTTAAACTTGACCAGTTCATCTACTTGCATCCACGGATAGAAAGAGGCCTGTTCACTGACGTAGCCGATCCTGCGGCGCAGCGCTATACTGTGCGTTCTTAAGTCCTGTCCTAAGATGGTTATTTTACCGGCATCGGGTTTTAGCAGGCCTAACAGCAGCCGAATGGTCGTCGTTTTACCGGCCCCGTTGGGCCCGATGAAGCCAAAGATGGAGCCGCGTGGCACGGAGAGGTTTAGATCTTGTAGAACAGGGCGGCCGTGGAAGCTTTTGGTCAGGTTCTCGATGGTAATGGCATCGGTCAAGCTATTCACCTTCTTTACGGTTCCAGCGCTCAATGGCCTTTTCCAATAAGCGGCGCAGATCGGTTGGGCTGAGCCGGAGATGGTAGGCTTCGGCCACGATCTGATCCAGGGACTGCTCCAACCGGGAAAGGTCCCGGGGCGGTGTAGTAATTTGGGCGACAAAGGTGCCCGTACCCTGGCGGCGGATGAGCAGGCCTTCAGATTCAAGAATACCGTAAGCGCGGGTAACAGTGTTTGGATTGATCGCCAGCTTTCCGGCAAGTTCCCGTACCGACGGCAGCTGCTGCCCCGGCTTGAGCATGCCGCCGGCGATGGCATTGCGAATCTGCTCTACTAATTGGTAGTAAATCGGCACCGCCGAGCGGGTCTGAATAAAAAAGCGCAGCCCCTTTACCTCCCAACTGTATTACTGTTTTAATACAGCATTTAGCCAGAGTATATCTCAGGTTGCGGAAACGTGTCAAGCATTTTTTTAAGTGACCAGGCCAAGAATATGATCTAAAGCGGAACTGTTCTTAAGAAATAGAAAATGCAATCTTTAATTACCAGAGAGGCGCTTTCGGAAAAGGTTTCAAAAACAATGATTATCTATAGAAATGAAGCAGGATCTGTGCTATATTGATAGAGGGTCGCAGAGGATGCGGGTAAGTTTCCAGAGGTGGCAGTTAAAAAGTGTTGTTTAGTAGAGCAGGGTTTTGTCCAGGTTTTAACTTCCAACATCTAATCAGTATGCGGGTGTAGCTCAATGGTAGAGTCCTGGCCTTCCAAGCCAGTCGTGTGGGTTCGATTCCCATCACCCGCTCCACCTGGAAGTTAGGGGGCGGAGCTTACAACCGTCACTTATTATTACCCGTAAGGAATAAGGTACCCGGACAATCTGCATCCGGGTACCTTATTTATACTTTGATGCCTCAGTTTGACTGACGAAACTAAACTGTTGGAGAAGCTTTCTACCTGATCGGGACTGTCCAGTTTTGACCGCTATTGTTATCCCAGTTATTGGCACTGTCTTTAAAACAGAAGTTCATCTCTCTGGCACCTTTTACTTCTGTGTTACAGCTAAAACTATCCTGAGCTGTTTTCGACATATAGATGTCCTCTGTTTTGCTCCATCCGTCAAAACCGCAGTGCATCCAAATTTGATCGGCGCCGCTCTGGGCCAGCAAACCGCGGTATTCAATACGCACATTTTGCCCCTTCGCCGGGCTCCCGGGTTCTAGTGCTATCCGGTCGTCCAAATGCATCCATGTCACCTCCTTGCGATAGTATCTTTATTGTCTCCGTTTCTACAGAAATATTACCTGGCTCATTTGGAAAAGGTTTTTAGGGGTTAATGCCGAAAAGATGATCACCCTAGAAAATTTTGTGATCAATTGCCTGAGAGGAGATGCCGTTGTGGGTGAACAGGTGGTTTGGATCGATTTTAAGACGATGGTTAACTTCATGATTGATGTTTTTAAGGGGGTTGGAGTTCCAGAGGATGAGGCCCGCACCTGTGCCGATGTGCTGATCACTGCCGACAAGTGGGGTATTGATTCCCACGGCATTGGGCGACTAAAGACGATTTACTACGATCGGATTAAAGAAGGGATCCAGTTTCCGGTAACCAATATGGAGGTAGTCCGGGAGGGACCAACCACGGCGGTTGTTGATGGTCACCATGGAATGGGTCAGGTCATCGCCAAGAAGGCGATGGTGCTGGCCATTGATAAAGCCAGCCGCTACGGTATGGGCATGGTGGCGGTGCGTAATTCGACCCACTTTGGCATTTGCGGTTACTACCTAAAGATGGCCACAGATGCCGGGATGATCGGCATGGTCGGGAGTAATGCCCGGCCCTCGATCGCCCCTACCTTCGGGGTGGAAAATATGCTTGGCACAAACCCGTTAACCTTCGGTTTTCCCACCGACGAGCCCTTTCCCTTTCTCCTCGACTGTGCCACCTCGGTGACACAGCGCGGTAAGATTGAAGTTTACGCTCGTGCTGGCAAAGAGATACCCCACGGATGGGTTATCGACAGTAAAGGACGCAGTAGAACTGATGCGCAACAGATCTTGCTCGACCTGGTCAAGGGGAAGGCGGCGCTGGCTCCGCTGGGCGGAATCGGCGAAGAGAATGCCGGTTACAAAGGTTATGGCTACGCCACGGTGGTGGAGATACTTTCGGCAGCTTTGCAAGGAGGAGCATTTCTGAAAGGGCTGTCCGGGCTTGACGAAGCTGGGCAAAAAGTTCCGTATGGCCTCGGCCACTTTTTTATAGCGGTCGATATAGCGGCTTTTACTGAGCTAGCCTCCTTTAAAAAGAGAACCGGCGAAATTTTGCGCGAGCTGCGTGCTTCGCGGAAAGCGCCGGGGCAGGATAGAATTTACACTGCGGGGGAAAAGGAGCACCTGGCCTGGCTGGAACGGAAAGAGAAAGGGGTTCCCGTCGGCATAAAGCTGCAGGAAGAGATGGTCTCGATGCGGGACGAACTGGGGTTGACCGGTTACCGCTTTTCATTTGAGAAGTAATGGAGCAGGCCAGCATCAAAAAGATAATAATTTCCGAGTTAATTTCTTTATTACTACCCGTCGGACTGGCTTTCTATTTCTATCGGGAGTATCGCTTTTCTTTGAAAGCAATCTTTGTGGGAACCGATCGATCTTTTTGAAACTGAAGGCAGGTCCGGATAACGAGACGGCAAGCCCGGCAGACAACGGGGTGCGGATAGGAGAAGCTGGGTCTGGATTAAGAGACTACTTTTTTAATATATCGAGGAGGGATCTACTTGCTCTATCGGGGAACGAAGGTAGCTCTGGCCGGTGCATTTATGAATTTTTCATTGGGATTATTTTATGCCTGGTCTGTGTTTGCAGAAGGGCTGATCCAGGAATTTGGCTGGTCGAAAGCTGAGGCGGCTTTCCCTTATACCCTGGAGCTGCTTGTTTTTTCAATCGCCATGATCTTCGCCGGCCGTTTTCAGGATCAGATGGGACCGCGCCGGGCAGTAACTATCTGCGGACTTTTTACCGGTACTACTTTAATCATCTGCTCTTTCGTCATCCACCCGGTTGGGTTGACCCTGCTGTTTGGCCTGCTATTTGGCTGTGCCGCGGCGTTCGGTTATGCTTCAGCTACTCCGGCGGCGCTGAAATGGTTTCCTCCTGAGAAGAGAGGCCTGATCACCGGAGTGGTGATTATGCCCATGGGAGCGGCCGCCCTGGTCTGGTCGCCCCTGATTAAATTTCTTATCGGGAAAGTGGGACTGCGCGGCGCTTTTGTAGCTTGCGGTCTTTTCTTGCTGGTGGCGATCACGCTAGCGGCCCAGGCGATGGTACTCCCTGATCACAAAAGCAGTTCTATTCAGCCGGCGGGTGAAGCCAGGTCTGCCGCTGCGATTGACTGGCGCCAGCTGCTTTGTAATCCGACCTTTCTTCTTTTATGGTTGATGCTGGGTCTTTCTACGGGGACCGGGCATATGTTTATCGGGCAACTGGTTCAGGTTGCCGAGTTGAATTTTCAGGTTCCGTGGGGTTATCTTTTCGTCTCTCTTTTCGCCCTGACGAGCACCCTGGGGCGGTTGGGCGGCGGGTTACTCTGCGATCGTATCGGTTTCCTGCGCAATATCCGGGTGGCGCTGCTGTTCCTGGGCGGGGCCATGCTCATATTTTTCAGCGGCCGGGGAGTGCCAGCGCTGGTGGCGGCAACTCTGATCCTGGGGACCGGTTATGGCAGCCTCTATACCTCCTTCCCCACTGCCGTGGGGCATCTCTTCGGCCTCGATAATTTTGGTTTTATTTACGGGGTTCTTTTTACAGCCATGGGGGTGGCGGGATTTATCGGACCGCTGACGGCGGCTGCCCTGGCTGACCGCAGCGGCAGTTATGATCCCGCTTTTTTGATCGGCCTGGCGGCAACTCTGCTCTGCTTTTTGTTAAGCATCCTGCTGCATCGTTATACTGGCGCGGCACCGAAGTCTTCTGCCGAGGAGGCTTCCGCCTGAGCCGGGAGCGGTGCGGCCTGACTTCTGAAATATCGTCCCCTGGGATTCGACGAAAACCTTAGAAGTACTTATTAAGCAAAAATTACCCCGGCCTAAAATAAAGGTAATTTATCATAACAATTGAATATTTAAGGTAGAGTATTCAATGATACAGGTTAAATATAGTAATGTGATTACCCGTTAATGAAGTTAAGAAGGCGATTCAAAAGGCGGGGCCTACTCCCGCCCGGGCTGGAACATAGGCGCTGCGAGCTCTACACCCCTTCCCTGGCGATAAAGCAAAATTACGCTTTCCGGGATCAAGGCGGACGCAAATATACAATGGAGACCGCCCGCGAGGCCGTCGAGCGGTCCTTTCCGGGTAGCGGCCGCTGCTGCGTAAACGGTTCTTGAAAAAGAGCTAGAAGCCCGGTTTCCCCTGCCAAAAAGATTACTGATTATGCAATAGGTATGGAAGCTTAATCAAATCGCCAATCATATCCTTGAATAAGATTTTAAAAAAGAGGGGGTCGAGGAACAATTAGCTTAAAATAATTAACAGGTTTAGGGGGAATTAAATATCTAAGGAGGAATCAGATTAAGTGCGTAAAATTTTGCATAAAAGTTTACTTTTAGTGGCGATTATGGTTTTGAGTCTATTACTGGTTACCGGTTGCGGTCCCGAAGGTGATGACGGAGCCGGGAAACCGAAAATAATCGTTAGTTCCAAGAATTTTACCGAGCAGCTGATTGTCGGCAATATGGTTGGCCTGTTAATGGAAGATGCCGGCTACCCGGTAGATTATAAGCTGCGTTTAGGGGGGACAGGTCTGATTCACGAGGCTCTGGTAAACGGTGAAATTAATGTCTATATAGAATATACCGGCACTGCGCTTACGGTTATGTTAAAAGAGGACCCGCTTAGTGATCCGGACGAGGTATATGAAAGGGTTAAAGAAGCGTATCAAGAAAAATGGAACTTGGTCTGGTTGGAGCCCTGGGGTTTTAACAACACCTACACTGTGACGATGCAGCGGGAAGTCGCCCGGGAGCTGGGCATAGAAAAAATAAGTGACCTGAAAGACAAAGCCGGAGATCTGGTTATCGGTGCCACTCAGGAATTTATCCCCCGGCCGGATGGCCTGGCCGGTTTGGAAGAGGCCTATGGATTTAAATTTAAAGAGGCTAAGGGGATGGATCCGGGGTTAATGTATCAGGCGCTTAAAGAAGGTGAAGTTGACGCCATTTCCGGATTTGCCACCGACGGCAGGATTCCCGCGCTTGACTTGATTAACCTGGTTGATGACCTGGGATATTTTCCACCTTATTATGCTGCTCCGGTAGTACGCGGAGACCTGCTGGAAAAAGATCCTGGAATTGCGGAAGTACTCAATAAGTTGGCCTACAAAATTGACGACACCGTTATGGCCGAGTTAAATTATAAAGTTGACGGGGACAAAAAGGATCCGGCGGCTGTAGCCAAGAAATTTCTGCAAGATAACGGGTTCATTGAATAAGTCGATTGATGGTAGAGTGTGGAATAGCCCCGGGGCTATTCCACCTGTTTAAAGGGGGATAAAATAGATGATTCGGCTAGAAAATGTAACCAAGCAATTTGGCGTAGTCAAGGCAGTGGACCAGGTCAATCTTCACATTACCCCCGGGGAGTTTCTGGTTCTTATCGGTCCTTCCGGGTGCGGTAAGACCACTACCATGAAAATGATCAACCGCTTGATCGACCCTTCGGCAGGCCGAATTCTGATTAAGGGAAAAGATATCAGCGCCGAAGACCCTATTCAACTGCGCCGGCAGATCGGTTATGCGATTCAGGAGATCGGGCTTTTGCCTCACATGACCATAGCTGACAATATTGCCTTGGTCCCGCGCCTTCTCAAATGGCCTAAGAAAAAACAGAGGCAACGGGTTGAAGAGCTTCTTGAAATGGTAGGATTGGATGCGGCAACTTTTATGCATAAATACCCCCGCCAGCTAAGCGGGGGGCAGCGTCAAAGAGTGGGCGTGGCCCGAGCTTTAGCGGTAGATCCGCCGATCATGTTAATGGATGAACCCTTTGGTGCTCTTGATCCGATTACCCGTGAACAGATGCAGGATGAATTTATCAAGCTGCAGGAACAGGTTAAAAAAACAATCGTCTTTGTGACACACGATATGGATGAAGCTTTAAAGTTTGCCGATCGGGTAGCCATTATGAATCACGGGAAAATTATTCAATGTGACAGTCCCGAGATGATTTTAAGGCGGCCTGCCAATAAATTCGTCAGGGACTTCGTAGGTTCGGATCATACCTTAAAACAGCTGAGCCTGATTAAAGTGAAAGAGGCCATGATTACCGACATCGATACCCTGCACCCCGATAACACTATTGCACAAGCTAAGGAGCTGTTTAAACGGGGCTCCAGCAATATTGTTGTGGTAGCGAAAACCGGAGAAGCAATCGGTTATATCAACAGGGAAGATCTAAACAAAACCCCTGAAGACCGCTTCGTGTCGGAGATAACTGTTAACTCCATCAGCACCGTCGCCTCTGATAAAACTCTAAAAGATGCGCTAACAGTCATGCTAAAAAATGATGCCGGTTATATTGCTGTCAGCGATGAAAACAGGAAGCCGGTCGGGCTCATCACTTCAAGTCGCCTCCGCCAGATAGTTAGTGAACCTCGCCTAAATTCAAGGGAGGAACAGTAAATGCAATACATTTTACAGAACCCGGGAACAGTTTTAAAATTAACCCTGGAGCATATTCAGATATCGCTAATTTCAGTGGCTATTTCGATCGTTATCGGAGTTGTTATCGGCATCATATTAACCAGGATCAAGATTTTACAAGGCCCGGTGCTGGGTCTTGCCGGTGTTCTTTACACCATTCCCAGCTTGGCCCTTTTCGCCATGCTTATACCTTTTTTTGGTTTAGGCTTAAAGCCAACGGTGTTTGCATTAATTCTCTATTCCCAGCTGGCGATCATCCGTAACACTGTATCGGGTATCGAGACGATTGATCCGAGCATTATTGAGGTCGCCGAGGGGATGGGCATGACCGGATGGCAAAAGCTATTTTTAGTGGAGCTCCCCCTGGGGTTACCGGTAATTATGGCCGGCGTGCGCATGGTTACGGTTATGGCCATCGGTGTGGCCACAATTGCTTCGTATATCAGTGCTGGCGGGCTGGGCGATCTCATATTTTTAGGGATGCAGACGGTGGATCTAAACGTTATCTTTGCCGGCGCTTTGCCCTTGATCATACTGGCGCTCGGTGCGGACCGAATTCTGGTTCTTCTTCAGAGAAAATTGGAGCGCTGGCGGGAAGATCTACCATCAACCGGTTTGGTTAAGGAGGGCTAAGGGATGTTACAGTACATTTTAACACATCAAGCAGAATTTATGGTCTTGCTGCGTCAGCATGTTATTTTAACCTGTTCTGCCATTGGACTGGCTACCTCCATTGGAATCCCCCTGGCCATCCTGGCCTCGCGGATACCATTTCTGGAGAGACCGGTTTTACTTCTAGGCAATCTCGGCCAGACTATCCCCAGCCTGGTCATTCTGGCATTATGTATACCCTTTTTGGGAATCGGATTTGCTCCTTCTCTGGCGGCTCTGTTTCTGCGGGCGATTCTACCCATTCTTATGAACACCTTTACCGGTATAAAAAATGTAGAGCATGGGATTATCGAGGCGGCCAGGGGAATGGGCATGACTGAAAACCAAATTCTTTGGAAAGTACAGATTCCATTGACAGTTCCGGTAATGATCGCGGGACTTAGGACGGCGGTAGTCCAGGCGGTGTCATTGGCTACACTGGCGGCATTTGCGGGAGGAGGCAGCCTTGGCGATCTTATTCAGCAAGGTATTATGATGGTTGATCAGGAGAGGCTTATGACTGGAGCAGTCTCAACAGCAGCCCTGGCTTTACTTGCTGATTTTATCATCGGCCTCTTGCAGCAGTGGTTGACACCGCAGGGTTTAAAGATCTCAGCATAGGGCAGGTACGATAGACCAGGGAATGGCCACTATTCTACCGCCAGAATGTAATAGTAGATCGGTTGGCCGCCGTATTTTAGCTCAACCTCAACGTGGGGGTAGTTTTTTTCTACCGTTGCGGCAAAGTCTTCAGCTTCATTGCGTAAAATCTCTTTACCATAAAGAATGGTTACCAGTTCATCATCTTCATTATCCAGCATCTGGGCAATCAGATCGAGCGTGGTCGGGGTGAGCTCTTTTCCGGTACTGCAGAGTTGCCCGTCGTAAAGCCCCAGGTAAGAGCCTCGCGCGATCTCTTTTCCCTTCACTACAGTATCTCTGGTGGCATATGTTACTTCGCCTGATTTAACCTGTTTCAGGCTTTCTTCCATTGTACGAACATTTGTTTCAAAATCCACGTTGGGGTTGAACGCGAGCAGGGCGGCAAACCCCTGGGCAATGGTGCGGCTCCCGACTATCGCCACCTCTTTGGCACACATCTTCTGCACCTGCTGGGCTACCATTTGGATATTTTTATTGTTAGGTAAAATGAGCACCCGGTCGGTGGGAATTCGTTGAACTGCTTCAAAAAGATCTTCAACCCGGGGGTTCATCGTCTGGCCTCCGAAGACAATTTCATCGGTGCCGAGGCTTAAAAAAAGCTCCTTGTTCCCTTCTCCGAAAGAGATGGCGATGATGCCAATTTCATCTTTCCCTTTCAGCTTTTTGGGTCCGGATAATGTGACCACGGTTTCAACCGGGGATTGCAAATTAAAGGCGTGATGATGCTGATCGGCCATGTTGTCTATCTTTATTTCATGTAAAGAGCCATACGCCAGGCAAATGGAGAGGACCGCTCCCGGATCCGCGGTATGAAGGTGTACCTTGCTGATCTCATCCTGATCAACTACGAGTAGTGAATCTCCCAGCGGTTCAAGCCGGGTTTTTAGCTCTGTCGCTGCTGGTGTTCCCTTGATGATAAATTCGGTGCAGTAGGGGTAGGCCAGGTTAAGCGGTTCCGCAGGCGCTGCTTTTGTCATTCCTGCAGAAGGGCTTAGTTTGTCTTTCACTTCTCCGGTTTCTTTACGGGTAAGAATCTCCCCCAGCGCATGCTGGACCGCGAAGAGGCAGCCCTCCAAAAAGACGACTAACCCCATTCCGCCGGCATCAACTACCCCTGCCTCCTTCAGGGCAGGCAGCATCTCGGTGGTCCGGGCCAGCGCCTTTCTGCCGCTTTCAATAGCTGTCTCAATAATTCCACAGAGGTCGGCCTCGCTGCGGGCTGCGCTCCTGGCCCCGCGGGCAGTTTCGCGGGCCACTGTCAGGATGGTGCCTTCCACCGGTTTCGAGACAGCCTTGTAAGCATAGACTACCCCATATTGAAAGGCCTTGCTTAGATCATCAGGGTAGGCCACTGTTTTCCCTTGCAGTCCCCGGGCAATCCCTCGCAGCAGTTGGGATAGAATTACTCCGGAATTACCCCGGGCGCCCATCAGCGCGCTTGAGGCGGTCTGAACAGCGATCTCGCCAATGGCATCACCTTGATAAATTAGCGCCGCCTCGGCAGCAGCGGCCAGGGTCAGGCTCATGTTTGTTCCGGTATCGCCGTCAGGTACCGGGAAAACGTTCAGCGCATTGATTGCTTCTTTCTCCCGGTCAAAATAATAGCTCGCACCGACGATCATCTTCTGAAAATCGGCTGCATTAATGGCCAGTTCAAGGTTATGTTCTTCTGTTTTCGTCAACTGCGGGCCTCCTTTAGGAGCCAATTTTAATCATGGGCCCAGACGCCCATGCCGACCAACCCCGGGCCTCCATGGGTGCTGAGCACCGGCCCGAACTCCCTGATTTCCACCTGGGCATGGGGGGCCATCCCTATGATCAGCTCTTTAATGCCCACAGCATCTTCCAATGCTGCGCAATGGACCACGGCTACTTTCAGATGCTTGCTTTCCAGGGGAAGCTCCTGTAGCATCCTGTTGATCGCCTTACGCCTGGTCCTGACCTTTTCAAAAACTTCGACTTTACCTTCAAAAAAGTAAAGGATCGGTTTTATTTGAAGCATTGAGCCAAGCAGGGCCTGCGCTCCGCCAATCCGGCCGCCCTTTTTCAGATACTCGAGGGTATCGGGAATAAAGAAGGAGCGGAGCTCTGGTATTGCTTTTTCCAGTTTAACCGCTATCTCTGAGCGGCTGAACCCTTCCCGGGCCCACTGTGAGGCGGCCAGAACCAGGAAGGCCATAGGGGCAGAAGTGGTTGTTGAATCAATAACCGTAATTTTGTTGGGATCAACCATGGAGGCCGCCCCCCTGGCGCTTTCAAAGGTACCGCTTAACTCGGAGGAAAGATGAATAGAGATAACCTCTTTGCCTGCTTCAATCAGCGCTCTATAAATTTCCACGAATTGTCCTACGGCCGGCTGCGAGGTAAAAGGTAGCTTATCCGACCTGTCCACGCGGGCAAAAAATTCATCGGTATCGACAAGCCCATCGTAGATAAAGCCGTCCGCAAAGTTCACCGTCAGCGGGATTACGGTAATAGCATGTTGGGCTATCTCTTCCTCCGAAAGGTAGGCTGTAGAATCGGTTACCAACGCGATTTTATCCATTCCGTCACCTCTTCACTGGTATTTTCCTGAAAGCACTATAGTTCTGCACCTTGTTGAGAAGATCCTTTTTTGATTCTATTTTACCTTCTTTTACTCAAAAAGGCCTGGATAATAAATGCAATAACGGTTTTAAAACCCGGCTGAAGCCGGTATTTTTCCGGTTATTCTACTGAGAAGAATAAACATAAAACCCATCAGCACGGTAACGAATTGCAACCGGGCTATTGTCGTCGGCTTAAAATTGGCTCCACCTAGGGCAATGGTTAAGGCTCTTTCGCCTATGCTGTTGGTGCTGAGACGGGCGGCCAGGATCCGGTCTGTAATAAAGACCCCGATTTGTGGAGTGACCATCAAAACGAGGTTTTAGAGGTATACATAATTTAAAGGTCGGCGAATTTATTTTTCCCGGGGCATACAGATGATCTCTTTGATGATTGTATCAAAAAAGTTGTTCGAATGTGCCGGCATGATGACACATGATGTATCTGCTCCCCTGCCACTACCGGCAATGGCAATGATCTCTTCTCCATGGGGGATTAATCCGGCGTCAAGGGCCATTACGCTGATCTCGACGCATACTTTAACTCCCTGTCCGAACATCCGTAAAGATGAGGCTACGATTTCCGAGGGGTAGACTCCCTGAAATTTAAACCGCAGGGCGCGGTCCACGCCAGCCAGGAGATGGGTTGTCGTGAGCAGCTGCACCCCCTTTTTACCAAGTTTTGCTCTCATTTCTGTAGGCATCTCATCTTCACCTGGTTCGGTGAAGCCAACATGGTGGGTTACGCAGGAGATCTTGAGCCCTTTTCCACGCTCGCTGAGCTTTTCGGCGGTAGCGCCGCTGTTTGAGGCGACAACAAGGCGATTGATATTAAGCTCACCGGCTCTTTTCAAAGCAGCTTCGATAGTTGCGCCAGTATTGGCGGGTCCTTTTTCATTCCAATACATCTCAAATGCCCTCCCTTTATGCAGTGCTCTTTAAATCTATCTTTCCCATTTTATCATAAGCTTTTCTTTTATGGTCAAGCTTTAACAAGATGAAAGA